>Ga0210044_10011181_pt1 | contig 10511 bp, 10 predicted proteins | sample CryGey13umfilter_2_FD_183959 | JGI IMG/M metagenome (GOLD analysis project Ga0210044, IMG submission 183959) | Groundwater microbial communities from aquifer in Utah, USA - Crystal Geyser 4/9/14 3 um filter (SPAdes) (version 2) | ecosystem: Environmental > Aquatic > Deep subsurface >...
ACGCGCGCCGACATCCTTGCCCACCGCGCTATCACCGTCACCGACAGCTCGCGCAGCCTGCCACCGCGCACCACCGGTTTGCTTTCAGGTCAGGACACACTGACGGTCGCCAACCTCGCGATGAAACTCCGGGCACAGGCGATGGGCCTCGGCGTGGGCTACCTGCCGCGTTGCCTCGCCGCGACCGCGGCCGCCAACGGCGCACTGCTGATCCGCCGCACCGAAGAGCCGAAAGTCAGCCAGATGCTGTCCCTCGCCTGGCGTACCGCGCATCGGGGCAAGGCGCTGAAATGGTTTGTCGAGCGGCTCAGCGTCAGAGGCTGGCTGAACCGCGCGCTGCGCACCGCCTACGCCTGCGGACAGCGGGGTCAGGTCTAGGACAGCGGGGTCAGGTCTAGTAATGTAGCATGCGCCACTTGCTGGCCCGGTGGCGGGTGAGTCCGCGGGCGCGCTTGTTGTCAGGTATTCCTCAGGCAAGGCATCGATTGCCCCGCGGCGGCTGTTGCCGTGGCAGGAATGCGCAGGGCGGCAGGATCGGTCGATCGGGATGAACCCGTGGTCTGTCCCCAGTTTTCAATCGGCGAGATTGTCGGCCACGAGCCCCAGCAGGCTCTCGACTGGTTTGTTCCAGTGCGCATGTTTGGCGCCCATCTCCAAGGTGATGCGGCACTGGCCGCAGCTCGTGACGAAGCGCTTGGCGCCGGTCGCTTCGACCTGCCGCTTCTTCATCTCGAAGACCTTGTGGCGCAAGGGCGCCGCACGCTGGTTCGACACCACCCCGCCCCCGCCGCCGCAGCAGTAACCCGTCAGCCCGTGGTCCTCCAGCTCGAGCAGATCGAGGCCGAGTGCCGCCAGCACGCGGCGCGCCGCTGCTTCCAGCCCGCCGCGGCGCACGATCTGGCAGGGATCGTGGAAGGTCGCGGTCTCACCGATCTTGTTCACCCGGATCTGCTGGGTGGTGATCAACTCGTCCAGGAACTCGGTCATGTGGATGACGCGTACCGGCAGCGCCTGGCCGTACCACTTGGCCGCCTCCCAGCGCGCCGCGCCGTAGGCATGGCCGCACTCGGGCAGAAGCACCGTCCTGGCGCCGATCTTCACCGCGGTATCGACCAGCGCGCGCGTGAGCCGCTCCTGCAATTCCAGGTCGCCGTTGTTGAAGCCGACGTTGGAGGCGTCGAAGCCGTCCTGATGCATGGTCCACCTGGCGCCGATGCGATTGAGGATTTTGGCCGCGTCGGCCAGCGCCTTGGTGTGTTCGCCCAGCTCGGCCGGCGCGGCGGTGACCAGGATGTCGGCGCTGGCCAGATCGCAGGGAATAGCGACGCCATGCTCCCTGGCCGCCTCGGCCAGAATGTCGGGCAGGTCTTCGCCCGGCGTCGCGGTACTGCCCCACTGCCGGGCTGTGCGGTCCATCAGCGCCAGCCGATCCGGGACCAGTCCGGCCTTGAACATGCCGTGGCGGGCTTCCTTGACCAGTTCGGCGATGTCGATGCCCATCGGGCAGGCCAGGGTGCAGCGGCCGCATAGGGTGCAGGAGTCGTAGAGCAGTTCCTGCCACTGCTCAAGGTCGGCGATGTCCGGTTTCCTGACCAGACCGAGCGCGCGCACCAAAGGCGCAAGCGGACTGGCCTCGCGCAGGTAGGTGCGGCGGAACGGCTCCAGCTTGTGAATCGGCGTGTACCTGGCGTCGCCGGTGGTGACATAAAAGTGGCAAGCCGGGGCGCACAGGCCGCAGCGCACGCAGGACTCCATGTGCAGCGCGGCAGTGACGCCGAACTCGGACACGAAGCTGCGCATCGCCGCATCGACGCGAGCCTCGTCGCTCTGCTTGCCCTGCTTGTCGAAGGCGGGGGTTACGCTGGCTGAGACGCTCATATCTTGACTCCGCGATGACTGAAGCGCATGCCGGTGGCGCCGCGCGAGAAGGCGAACAGGAAGGCGTGCATCAGCTTGCCGAACGGAAACCAGATCAGCAGCAGTTCCAGCGTCAACAGGTGAGCGGCCAACGGGCCAGGGTAGATCACGCGCTCTCGCGCCAGGACGGCCGCGGAGGGCTCGGCGACCACCGCCATGCCGGTGATGACCGGCAGGAAGGTTACGGTCCAGGTGAACAGGTCGTCGGCGTTCGAGATCGTCCTGAGCACGGGGTCGGTCAAGCGCGCTCCCAGTGCCGCCAGCAACGCGATGATGGTCGCGCCAGCGGCAAGGTACATCACGGTGTCAGGCAACGCTGGCCACGACAGGCCGGTAAGGCGGCGCATGAAAGCGATGTGCGGTGCGTAGCCGAAAAACACCAGCGCCAGCCCGATGTGGAACACGTAGCCGTTGGCGGTCGTCACCAGCGCGGCCCGAACGAATTCCCTGCGCGGCCACATGCCGCGCGCGACGGCGTACAGCGCGCCCACCAGCTTCGCCGGCGCGCCCACACGCGCCGGCGAGAGATCACGCATGCGCGGCCGCCGCAGCACGCCGCCGAGGCGCCACAGCGTTCCGAGCACGAACACGACGAGGGCGGCGGTCAGCGCCGGGCCACGGGCGAAACTCAGCAGGTCCATGTTTCAGTCTTCCTTCGTGTTCATCGCATTCGCCGGACTCCCGCATCCTACGCTGCTTCCCCCGCACCGCTGTGGCACGGCGGCGCCACTGATGCCACGGGCCCGTGCACTCCCGCGATCGAGGCAGCCGGCCGCTCCGCCTCGGCAACGACTCCTCGCCGACGATCTTCCGCGACACTTCGTCTCGTGATCTTCAAGCATCCGCTTCCTTTCCAAGCGGACCCTCGCAGCCGTCCGCCTGCGGCCTCTCGTCGATGCCTACCCCATCCTCAACACGGTATCGACCGGACGTTTACTCCCCGATGGCACCGAGGACTGCGTACCTGCGCTTCTCAGCGGGAAGTGGTGTGGACCTGCGCTCATTGCGTTCCGGCTGACGGCGTGGTGCTTCAAGGATTCCCTCGTTTGCATTGGGAATCGGGCCATCCCCCTTCGGCCACATGAAAATCCTATCCGACTGTTCTTATGGACCTTTCTATTTGGCACGCAATTCGCTTTCTCCGAATTGCGGAGCTGGAGCCAAAGGCCGGCATCGGCGTCGAACACTGCCGCACGCCCATGTGCCGAAGAACCGCGGCCCAGGGATCCGCTACTTTCACGAGGAGATGGGATATGGAAACGCTTAAGGATCAACTGAGCGCACGTGTCACCGCTTACGACCAATGGGCGATGCGCCGCCGCTACGGGCCGGACGGGCACAACAACCGCCGCTTGTGGGTGCTGGCCTGCATGGACGAACGCCTGCCCGTCGACGCAGCCCTCGGCATCCGCGTGGACACGCCCGCCGGCGGCGGGGATGCGCACTGCTTCCGCAACGCCGGGGGCATCGTCACGGATGACGCCATCCGCTCCGCCATGCTGACCTGCAACTTCTTCGGCAGCACGGAAATCGTCATCGTGCAGCACACCCAGTGCGGCATGCTGTCCGCCAATGCGGCCGACCTGGAGCGTATGTTGCGGGAAAAGGGCATCGACACGGACGCGCTCGCCCTGGACCCGACCTTGCCGGAACTGAAGCTGGACAAAGGCGGCTTCGCCAAGTGGATCGGCATGATGGACGACGTGGATCAGACTTGCATGCGGACGGTGGACGCGTTCCGCAAGCATCCCCTCATTCCCAAGGATGTGGTGATCAGCGGATGGATCTGGGAAGTGGAAACGCAACGCTTGCGGGCGCCTACGCGGGACACGGAGAAACGGGCGCGCACCGACGTGACCTGCGCCCAGTTCGGCGTCAAGGCGAAACAACCCAACCGCTGGAGCTAGCTGCGCCCAGGCCCGCATGTGCCCCTCGTCCCGGACGGGGGGCACCGTGCACAGCGCATCAGGAGGCTTGCGATGCCGACCTACGATTACCGGTGCCGGGACTGCCATCTGCAGTTCGAGGCGCGACACCCCCTCAACGCAACCAGCCCGGCCTGCCCGACCTGTGGCGGCTGGGCGGAGAAGGTGATTCTCTGCGCGCCGGCCATGCATGGCCACATGGCGAGGGGACGGGAACTGGCCATGCGTTCCCTCGATCCCAGGCCGGGCACCCACCCGAACACCCACGGCCCGGGCTGCCAGTGCGGGGCGCACCATCCCGCCTGAGTTGACCGCCCGGGAGGCGCGTCGTAACTTGCCGGTATCCCCGTGCCCAGAGCGAGCCCTGGCTACGGGTCCACGGCATCACCAAAATGCGGCCGACGAAGCGTGATGCGGTGCCTTTGCCGTGGCGACCACCCGGAGGCCTCCGATGCCCAAAACCTTGCTATCAGATCTGAGTCCCATCTCGTTTCTGCAGATGTTCGTCGCCCAAAGCATCAAGCTGGCCGGACAAACGGCCAGCGAGAGCAGCGCCGACCATTACAGCCACATCCAGTACCTGGGGCTGACCGCCAGTAGCTGCCTCGAGGCCCATGCGCGGCGGCTGTTGGATCTGCCCCAGGAGATCAGCCGCAACCAATACGCCAAGCTCATCATCCACATCAAGAACCAGATCGGTGGAGGATTCAGCCAGGCGCCGAGCGAGGGGGATGCGGTGCGCGTGGAGAACCAACGCTGCCCGTTCGGAGACATGGTCAAGGAGGCACCGGAACTGTGCCGCATGACCTCATCGGTGTTCGGCGGCATCGCTGCGCGCAACTTCGGCTATGCCAAGGTCGAACTGAGAAAGCGGATCGCCATCAACGACGGCAGGTGCGAGGTGTTGATCTACACCGACCGCGCAGCGGCACGCGACAAGTTCGGCGACGAGTATTTCAGCGAAGACGGGGCGATCGTCTCGCGCTCAGCCCTGGCCGAGGTCACGATACGAGTCGCGGAGAAGATGGCTCAGGCTTGGTGCACCCAAGGGGCGCGCGGCAAGGACGGCCGCTGCAAGGTACCCGAGATCGTCGCCGAATCCAAGGCCATGCGCGAAGCCCTGGCCGCCGCCGAGCTGGTGGCGCCCACTGCGGCCAGCGTGCTCATCAGCGGCGAGACGGGGGTCGGCAAGGAGATCGTCGCGCGCGCGATCCACGCCCTGAGCAAACGGAGCCAGCAGAATTTCGTCGCCGTCAATTGCGGGGCAATCCCCGACAATCTGATCGAAAGCGCCCTGTTCGGCCACGAAAAAGGGGCCTTCACCGGCGCCCACGAGCTTCACCACGGCTTCTTCGAAAGGGCGCAGGGCGGTACCCTGTTCCTCGACGAAATCGACAGCCTTCCCCTGCTGGCCCAGGCCAACCTGCTGCGCGTGCTCCAGGAAGGCGAGTTCGAACGGGTAGGCGGCAAACAGGTGTTGCGCGCCGATGCACGCATCATCGCCGCAGCGAACCGCCCGGTGGAGAAGCTGCTGGCTGCCGGCGAGTTTCGCAAGGACCTGTACTACCGGCTCAACGTGGTGCCCATCCACATCCCCTCGTTACGGGAGCGCCGCGAGGACATCACCGCGCTGGCCAACCACCTGCTGCCGCGACTTGCGGAGCGCTACCAAAGACCCTTGAAAGTGCTGAGCAACCGGGCTTGGGGCCAAGTCATGACCTACGACTGGCCCGGCAACGTCAGGGAACTGGAAAACGTTCTGGAACGGGCCTTTCTCTTCGCCTGCGGGACGGTAATCGACGGCATCGGCGGCATCGACATCCAGGCAGCCGAACGGACACCTTCCGGAAACCCGGCCGAGGCCACCAACCTGCGCAACCAAAAGCTGTACGCGGCCCGGGAGATCGAGACCAAGGTCCTGCAGGACGCGCTTCTGCGACTGGACGGCAACGTCAGCGCCGTGGCCAAGGAGATCGGCATCACGCGCCGCGCAGTGCATCAGAAGCTGAAAAGCAACGGCATCAATCCCGCTGCCTATAGGAAGTGAACCCGAAACAGCGGTTGAGCCTCGTGATCAACGGAAATATCGGGAATCCCTCCTTCATCAGGGCATCGGCTCAGGCAGCCCTTCAGATCGCACGCACGCATGGGCTCCGGCCTGTTACGGGCGGCATCGGAATGTGCTGCGCACGGACCCGATGATGTGCGACCGGCCGTGGTGCAGTTCTGTACTCCACATGAGGTCCTGTCCCGTCTGCCTCGCGCACCGGCCGCCAGCGCATGCGCGCTGCCGGCGTGGCGGATAATGCTGCGATTCTGGCCCGAACTTTGGTGCCTCCGTAGGCGTCAGCCTGCGTCCCGCTTGGACTGTTTGTTTGCGGGGTCTGCGGCTACTGGGTACAAGCCGGATTCAGCGCGAGCAGTTCGAAGGCCTTGGCTTGAAGGGGCGTGAGTCGCGTGGTGAGGAGGTTCTGACCTCGGGGTTGGACTGGGTGTGGGTGATGTTGTAGGCCAGCGTGCCCAGATCCTTGAGCAGGATCCTGAAGCTGTGCAGTGGCAGGGCGTCGTCGGCCCTCTTGGCTGCGTCCTTGGCCTTGGCGTGGTCTGAACGAGGCGCCTTGGCGAGTGCGGAGGCTCGCGTCGTGCTGGCCGCATCGAGTTACTCCTCGTCGAACAGCACCGGCTTCAGGCGAGCGCACATGTGCCACTCCACGTAGTAGGCCAGCATGCACAGGAAGACGTGAGCGCGAACGCGAGTCTCGTTGTAGTGGAACACCGGACGCACGTTCAGATCGAGCGTCTTGATCGAGCGGAAGGCGCGTTCGACATGGGCCAGGCTCTTGTAGACGGCCACCGCTGAGTTGGCATCGAGCTGCGCAGCACTGAGGCTGGTGCGGATCACGGCGAGGCACCCGCCCCGCGCGCACTGCCCAGCACCGCAGCCACGTGGCCGTGCGGCAGGCTGCGCTCGATGCTGAAGAGCTCCGCGCCACCGGCCACGGCCACGCCCCCCGCGTAACAACACCTTCAGACCCTCGATCACCTCGCTCGACAGGCACGACAGGTTGGCGAGGGTGCGCTTGCGCACCTTGCCGCCCTCTCGGTACGACTCGCGCAGCAGGACCGCAGGCGGAGAGTCTCGGTTGGGGATGGACTCGATGTACATGGCCATGCATGCCAAACCACTTCTGACATGACGTCAACCATAATATGTCTTATTACATGGGTACAACTCAATCCGAGACAAAGGCGCTATTGCTCCCTGCGTAACTAATGTCCTATACTGTGTTCCGGAGGTGCGCCATGAGACCCACCGGAAGTCCAGAAGAACTCGAACATCGTCGTATGCGCGCGCTGGCGCTGCTCAAAGAGGGATTGCAGCCGGTCGAGGTTGCCCGACGCGTGGGCGTGGATCGGCGCAGTGTCCGGCGCTGGAAGGCAGCCGTGCGCACCCAAGGTGAGGCAGGAGTGCGCGCGAAGCCCGCCCCGGGGCGGCCATTGAAGCTTCAGGCCAAGCACCGGACCAAGCTCGAAGCGTTGCTGCTCAAGGGTGCCCAGGCGGCAGGCTTTCACACCGACCTGTGGACCTGTCCACGGGTGGCCGAGGTGATCGAACGGCGCTTTGGCGTGTGCTACCACGTCGATCATATCGGGCGCTTACTCCATGATCTGGGCTGGAGCCCGCAGAAACCGGCGCGCCGTGCCCTGGAGCGCGACGAGCAGGCCATCTGGCGTTGGGCGCATGAGGACTGGACGCGGGTAAAAAAAACGCCCCCCGCCGGGGCGCGGCGATCGTCTTCGTCGACGAAGCGGGGTTCCTGATGGCGCCGCTGGTGCGGCGCACTTGGGCGCCACGCGGTCACACCCCCGTTCTGATACAGCGCGGCCGTTCGCGGCGCAAGGTCTCGGTGATCGGCGCCTTGGTGATCTCGCCCCGGCGTCGCCGGGTGCGTGCCTACTTCGGGCTCTTGCCCGATGCTAATTTCGACGGCGCATCCATCTTGGCATTCCTCAAGGAACTGTGCCGGTCCTTGCGCGTACCGATTACCCTGATTTGGGATCGACTCAGCGCGCATATCGGCGAGCCCATTGCCCCATGGCTGGTGCGTAACCGCCACCGCCTGCGTGCGTATCTGCTGCCGCCCTACGCCCCGGAACTCAATCCCGTGGAGTTGATCTGGGGTCACACCAAGTCCAATCCCTTGGCCAACTTCGCACCCAACGAGCTTGACGAGCTGCTGGCCCAGACCCAAATGGCGACCCTCACGATCAGCGATGACGAGCCGTTGTTGCGCTCTTTCCTCAAACATTGCCTTCTTTCTTTACGCCTTAGATAGGACATTAGGTCTACAGCGGTCAATAGCTTGAAGAACAGAGGTGGCTCGACTCGATTGGACAGAAAAAGTGCTGTCGTTAGATGGTGAACCGCGGTGCAGGGTTTTCCACGGCGGCGTGCGTGCGGCGCTTTTCACGCACGCAAAGCACGACGCGGTGGGAAACCCGTGTTTCATTCTACGCTGCCTCGTTCAGGGTTTGCGTGCCGAAGTACATTTCATCCGGTGTCCGATAGTCGAGGCTCTGATGCGGCCGGCGCACATTGTAGAAGTCGAAGTAGCGCGTAAGCGCCACCGTTACCTCCCGTGGAGTCTCGTAGGCGTGCAGGTAGATGCTTTCGTACTTCACGCTGTGCCACAGTCGTTCGATGAACACATTGTCGATCCAGCGGCCCTTGCCGTCCATGCTGATGCGAATGCCCTTGGCAGCCAGAACCGCGGTGAATGCCTCGTCAGTGAACTGGCTGCCCTGGTCGGTGTTGAAGATCTCAGGCGTGCCATAACGTGCAAGTGCCTCCTGCAAGGCTTCGACGCAGAAGTCTGTAGCCAACGTGTTGGAGACGCGAAAGGCGAGCTTTTTGCGGCTGTAGAGGTCCAGGATCGCCATCAGGTAGGCAAAACCCTTGGCCATGGGCAAATAGGTGATATCGGCGGCCCACGCTTGATTGGGCCGCTCGATGGCGACATCACGAAGCAAATATGGGTAGATTCTGTGCCCCTTGTGCGGGAGGCTGGTTCGCTTCTTGCGATAGATCGCCTCGATGCCCATCAGTTCCATGAGCGTACCGACGTGGCACCGCCCGACATCGAATCCCTCGCGCCCCAACATGCGCGCAAGGCGCCGGGCGCCCAGGAACGGATATTCCAAATGCAGCTCGTCGATGCGGCGCATGAGGATGAGATCGGCCTCCGAGATGGGCTTGGCGCGGTAGTACAGCGTCGAGCGCGCCAGATCGAGCAGCTCGCACTGGCGCAGGATCGAAATCGGGCTATTCGGATCGATCATCGTTTTGCGCTCGGCAGCCCGAAGCGGCCGAGCGCACCTGCCAAAAAATCACGCTCCATGGTGAGTTCCCCCACCTTGGCGCGCAGATCGCGGATATGGCGCTCAGCGTCCTCAAGTACCGGATTCCCGTTGTCGAATACTTCGCTTAAGTGTTCAAGCGCTTGCTTGCGCCAGGCGGCGATCTGGGTCGGGTGTACGCCGTGCCGTGACGCGAGTTCGGCCAGCGTCGCCTCCCCCCGTAACGCTTCGAGTGCTACCCGGGCTTTGAAATTCGATGTGTGGTTCCTGCGTGAACGTTTCATGGTTACTACTCCTGGATGTCGGCATTATCGCCGGTTCAACGGAGCAGTTCATCCGCTTAACGAAGCCCGAAAATCTGTCCAGAAAAACGAGGCCACCTCTCACCCATCCCCATCCCCATCCCCAGTCTTAATCCCTTCTTCATCAGGGCATCGATTCAGTCCGAGGTTCCGACTGCCCTTCATCAATCGCTTGGGGTCTTAATCCCTTCTTCATCAGGGCATCGATTCAGTCGATGTCTTCAACGCGATTGAAAATCCTATTGACGTCTTAATCCCTTCTTCATCAGGGCATCGATTCAGTCGGGTCTCTCAAGAAACCCCGCGATCGTGGCTCAGTCTTAATCCCTTCTTCATCAGGGCATCGATTCAGTCGGCATCTGGAATCATGGTGAGCAGAAACTTTGAGTCTTAATCCCTTCTTCATCAGGGCATCGATTCAGTCCAACCATGCCACGGTCGTTCAACTGTTCCCGGCGGTCTTAATCCCTTCTTCATCAGGGCATCGATTCAGTCACAGTGGGAGCTCAACTCTCTGGAAGATGCGGGTCTTAATCCCTTCTTCATCAGGGCATCGATTCAGTCTGCCCTGGGCAGTAGGCGTGCTAACCGGGGACATGTCTTAATCCCTTCTTCATCAGGGCATCGATTCAGTCAAATGAACCTAAAAATCTCAGTTGACTGTGTGCAAACTGCTTGAAACTCTGGCAGGCTGTGGGATTCATAACCATCATGGGAGTCACCCGATGGGTGAATCGAAAAAGAAGCTGGCGAAGCGCGAAGAAATGCTTCTGTCGTGCGCGGGAGTACAGACGATGTCGGGCCGAGTGCAAGTGCGCTGGGATACCGAAAGTGCTGCCACGCCGATGGGGCAACTGGCCTACTTCATCGAGTTTCTCAACCTGACCGGACTGTGGTCGCACTGGCTGGAAAGCTGTCCGCTGACCTACGCCAGCCCCAATGCGCCGAGCAGGGCAGACGTGCTGGGCACCTGGATGCTCTCGATCCTGTCGGGCCACAAGCGCTACTC
>Ga0210044_10011182_pt1 | contig 10511 bp, 9 predicted proteins | sample CryGey13umfilter_2_FD_183959 | JGI IMG/M metagenome (GOLD analysis project Ga0210044, IMG submission 183959) | Groundwater microbial communities from aquifer in Utah, USA - Crystal Geyser 4/9/14 3 um filter (SPAdes) (version 2) | ecosystem: Environmental > Aquatic > Deep subsurface > Groundwater...
CTCCAGTCTGCCCCAAATCAGGCATTCGCCCCGCCTGAACCGCTCGTGACTGCCGGCGGCCCCCCGGCGAGGGGCCCCGGGTACCTCGGGGTCGGGGCCGAATCGCAGCTCAGAATTCCTATGCGGCCACGCCGCCGGACCCGCCGGAGCTACATCGCGCGACACACCGTCACTTCGGCACGCCGTGGACCCGCACCTCGGCGAGGAAGAAGTACTCCGCCTTGGTCTTCTCCACGCGCAGGTAGCGGGCGACCACGGGCGGCACCACGTCGTGGGCGAAGATGGCCCGGTGCGGCAGGGTCGCCGCTCCGACCTCGGCGAGCACCACCGCGCCGGCCATGACCGAGCTGGTGGATGCGCGGATGCGATAGTTGCGCCGCGTGTCGGGCTGGTCATAGCCCCAGCGCGAGACCACCTCCACCGCGTCGATGGCGTACGGAGCCCCGAGATCCACCTGCCAGTAGGCCGCCTTGTCGTCGCCCGAGGCGGACCAGCCGTCGAAGGAGTTGTCGTTGTTGGCCAGCGCCGCCCCGTGGCTCGAGTCATACACCGACGATGCGCTGGCTGGCTTGCCGACGGCGACGTTGGGCGAGCGCAGCGGTGAGCCGGCTGTCGCGCGCAGCGTCGACGGGGCGGCCGTGTCGGCCTGCGGCGTCTGCAGCTGGTTGGAGGGGTCGATCGGCTGCGGGGTGTAGAGCAGCGGGTCGTTCGTGTAGTTGAGTCCGACGACGTTCGACTTGGCGATCGGCGGGAAGACCTGCACGTAGAGCCAGTACGTGCGCTCGACGCCGGTGCCCGGCTCCTTCGCCGGCACCAGCACCAGGTTGTTTGACACCGTCCAGCCGCTGGAGCCGTTGTCCAGGTAGAGGTTGCCATATTGCCCGCCCTGGTCCGCGATCACGTTGCCGGAGATCGTGGAGCCCGGCTGGGCCCCCAGGACGTAGATCCCGCCACCGTCGCGCAGGCGGCGTACATGGTGGCTGATCAGGTTCTGCTCGACCACGTTGTTCAGCGACGTCGACGGCGTGGTGTAGCCGCCCGCGCCGCCAGGGTCCACGGAGCCCCAGCCCCAGCCCAGCGAGATCCCCGTGTAGGGCACGTCGAAGATCTCGTTCTGCTTGAAGGTGGTGCGCGTCGTGTAGCCCGCGAAGAGGGCGACCATGTCGAAGTACTCGACGCCGCTGCGGGTGATGTAGCAGCCGCGCACGGTGTTGTCCTGCACGACGAGGGCGGGATCGCTCGGGTGGTGGTCCTCGGCGTGGGTCACGTCGCCGACGAAGACCGCGCTCCCCGAGATGTCCTCGAAGCGGCAGCGCTCGACCGTGTTGTCGCGGGAGCCGACCTCCAGCGCCAGGGCCACACCGCCGAGGTGCGTGAAGAGACAGTTTGTGAAGCGCACGCGCTGCGCGGCGTGGAGCGTGACGTGGGACAGCGGCTTCTGCTGCGCGCCCCCGGCGCCGCGCGGGGTGATCCCGGCCTGCAGGGACGCGTAGCCGTCGCTGCTGCTGGGAGCGAGCCACGTCGCGTGGGCGAAGGTCAGCCCGTCGAAGACCAGGTCGTGCACCGGCGCCGCGGGAGTGCCCGTGATCCGCACGAGCTCCTCGAGCACTGGCAGCACCACCTCCGCGGTGCCCGGATCTTCGCCCGGCAACGGATAGTAGGCGAGCGTGCCGGCCGCCTCGTCGAGGAAGAACTCGCCGGGCTCGTCGAGGAGCTCACGCGCGTTCTCCAGCCAGGCCACGCTGTCGAGGGTGACGTTGGTCTGCGCCTGAGAGTAGCCCCAGCAAGGTTCGACGAGCGTCAGGCCCGTCGTGCTCACCGCGCTGACGCCGCAGCGGAAGCTCTTCCACTCCTTCGTCCCCACCACCTCCAGCCCCAGGCGGTCGGTCCAGGTGGCGAGCGCCGGGTCGCCGAGCGCGAAGCCGTTGGCCTGTTTGGCGTAGCCTGCGGGGCTGTCCGGCCCGCGGGCCCGGGTGGCGCGGTGTCCGTTGACGAACAGCTGCCGGCTCCGCGCGCCGCCGGGCACGGACGCCAGCTGGACCTCGCCGCCCGCCGCCTTGAAGCCGGTGACCCGCACACCGCCGCTGATCACGGGTGTGGCGCTGGGCGCGGCGCGGTAGATGATGGCGTGGCCCCCCTGCCCGGAGTCGGCAGCGGTGAGGACGAGGGTCTGGCCCAGGGTGTGGACGCCGTCGGCGAGCTGGACCACGAGATCGCGGCTCAGCGTGGGGGCCAGCACCCGCGCGCGGTCGCGCGCCGCCGGGAGCGCGCAGGGCGAGGTGCAGGTGCAGGCGTCGCCGCTTCCGGTGGGGGCGGCGAAGACATCGACGGTGGCCGGGCAAGCGGCGGTGTCGCCACCAGCGTCCGCGAGATCGGGGCCGCGGTCGGCGGCGAGGTCCGGGGAGCCGCTGCTCGACGAGCAGGCGCCGAGCAGCGCGAGCACCAGGGAGCAGCGCGAGGCACGCTGCTCGCGCCCACGGGTGCGCTCCACGTTAAACTCCAGGGGAGCTCCCCTGCTCCGCGCGTGGGAGGGTCGTCGCATCGGCGGAGCTTACTCCAGGTCCTGCCGGCGGCGAAACCTGCCGTGGCCCCGCACACGTACTCGGGGGTGGGTGCGCCGTCGTCAGGAGGGGGCATCTCAAAATCGGAGTGCGCTCGAGCGTCACCCTGCGCGGCTGCTCGCATTAGCCATCGAACACACACATGTTTGTCGGCGCCCGCCGCCGCGCCCGGTGGGCACGCCGTGTGCAAAGCAAGGAGGCACCACCCAAGGAGCTGCGATGCGTCATAATCGACTGCGCTGGGTGCTGGCAGCCCTCCTGGTGCTGCTCGCCCACAACACCGCCATGGCTCGCCAGCCGGCGCCCGTCTCCGGTCTGAAGCGGGTCCTCACGATGGGAGACGCCCAGAAGGCCGGGCTGCCGGCCAGCGTCAGGCAGCAGGCCGTCGCCAGGTACGGGCTGCGCGCCGTGGCGCTGAGCAACGACTTCGTGGCGCGGCACAACCCGACCTATGGCTGCGTGATCCCCGGCGAGGACCAGCCGCACCGCATCCGCGATCAGAAGAGCTCGGGCCGCTGCTGGATCTACGCGACCGACCGCGTGCTGCGGAGCCTGACCAGGACCCGCGGGGTGACCGCGCCGGAGATGAGCACCTCGTTCGTCAACTACTACGCCCTGCGGGATCAGACCCTGGGCGTGCTGCGCAAGGCCGCCGACGGCGACAAGAAGGGCCTCGCGCCCTACGTCGCGCGGGAGGCGGCCAGCGAGGGCGGTTTCCAGCCCTGGGCGCTCGACATCATCCGCGAGCACGGGTTCGTCCCCAAGCGCAGGATGGACAGCACCGCGGACGCCTTCAACTCGTCCGTGGCGGTCAACGAGCTGCAGCGGCTGGTGGTGGCGGCGCAGGGTGAGTTCCGGAAGGTCAAGAAGAGCGCGCCGGACGCCGCCGCCCGGCGGCAGTCGATCCTGCAGCGGTACGAGGGCGAGGTCAACGCGCTGCTCTCGGCCACACTGGGTCAGCCGCCCGCCGACTTCAAGTTCCGCGGCAAGAGCTACACCCCGCAGAGCTTCCTCACCAGCTACCTTCGGCTCGCTCCCGCCGACCTGGACTTCGTGGTGCTGACCCACAAGCCGACCCGCGCCTTCATGAAGCAGCGCCAGGTCAAGGAGACGGGGATGCGGCCCTTCGCCGAGTACAACGTCGCGATGCCTGTCCTTCAGCGCGCCGTGCAGGACACCATCCGCAGCGGCCAGGCGGTCTACGTCGCGGCCAACGTCTCCTCGGACAACCCCTACCGCGCCGAGGGCAAGAAGGTCCCCGCCGCCAAGGGCATCCTCAGCCTGGCCGCCTTCAAGTATGAAGACCTCATCCCGCAGCACTCCCTCACCAAGCACGACCGCCTCAAGGCCGGCATCTCCACGGCCAACCACGCCATGGCGATCACCGGCTTCGACCCCACCGGCCGGGGGAAGGTTGGGAAGTGGCTCGTCGAGAACAGCTGGGGCCCCACGGCGGGCGACGCCGGTCACTGGCACATGTACAACGACTTCTTCCGCCAGTACGTCGAGGGCGTGGCCGTGCCCCGCGCGGTCGTGCCCAAGGAGATCCTCGAGCGCTGTGACGCGCGCGCCAAGCAGCTCAAGAAGAGCACGAAGTAGCGCGGCGCGAGTCAGAGGGCGGACGGCGAGAGTCTGGTGGCTAGTGTTCTGACCTCCTCGGTCGAGCCCTGATCACCTCGATGCGATCGGCAACGGAATATCTATCTGTTCTGGTGGCCTTGTACGGCATGCTTCTTGCTGCACCCCGGGGCAACCAGGAGCACCCATGCGACTCTTCCTCGTGTTGATCACCCTGACCTGCAGTCGGGCCGTTCTGGCGGCCGGTCCGCCGGATCCAACGGCGGATGCCCTCACGGCCAGATGGCTCGAGATCCGAAAGGCCTTCACCCGTTACTCCTGGCAGAAGCCACAGGCCGTGATCAGGCCCAAGCTACACCCGCTGGAGGCGAAGCAACTTCGACGTATCGCCCGAATGGACCACGTGAGCGTCGACCCCTTCTTCAAGACGATCACTGGCACCAACGAGGCCTACTGGAAAGGCGCGAGGGAGGGGACGCCCCGGCCCGGGGCGCGAAGGCTTTCGATCCAGCTGGACGGCGATGGTAAGCCGCGGACGTGCACCCAGCGCGGGGGTGTGGCCAAGCACCGCGCGGTGTGGGACGACCAGGGCACCATCGTGGAGTATGTCCAGTTCAGGGCCGGGGACCGCGGCGAGTTCAGCGTCTACCCCTCGACCCACCTGCTGGGGATCCAGCAGCACGGGCCCGCCGAGCGGTTGAAGCAGATGGGGGTCTACGACAAGGCCAAGGTCACCCTGCGCCGCTTCGGCAAGGGCAAGGACGCCACCAGCATCGGCGTAGCACCCGCTGGCCGGATCGACGAGGGCTTGCTCACGGGTGACGGCGCCTTCACGATGATGCCCCGCAGGACACTCAAGCCCCGCATCGCGCCCGGCGCCCGGCCGTGATGCGATGGGCTCTCGCTGTCCTGGCGGAATAGTGGTTACGGTTGGTACGCCTGTGAGCGTGCGCACGAGGTGAGCGTGACCTACGACCACCGGATGAGTCCCCACGCGTCAGTGCTCACTTGTGGGCTACCCTTGACAGAACCCCGGCATTTCCGGTTAATGGCTGAGCTGTGAGTGAGGTTGACTGACAGCCTTTTGCCTGGAGAAGAACGGTATGTACTGGCAGCACCCCCAAATCTGCCTCACCTGAGGGCGAGGCCTGGAGCCAGGTTGGCTCCATGAAACCGATGGCCCTCGGGTGACTCCTCCCGCCTGATCTCCCGTGCCTCTGCGGGCGACCGGCGGTGTTGTCAGCCGGTGGCCCAAGGAGGAATTCATGACTGAAGCGACCGATTACCGACCCATGTGGGGCGAGCTGGGCCTCGATCTGGAAAAACACGACGCGCTGCTCGGCGTCCTCGACCAGGTCTACACCGACGTCTACCTGGCGCAGAAGAACCGCCCCGACGGCATGGGCTACTTCGACTTCGTGATGAGCGAGGTCCACGGCCTTCGCATCAAGGAGCTGGTGGACGCCAAGGCCGCGGGCAAGATCGTGGTGGGCTCGTTCTGCGTGTTCGTGCCCGAGGAGCTGGTGCTGGCGGCGAACGGCGTCAACGTCGGGCTGTGCGCCGGCGCCGACTTCGGCACCGAGCAAGCCGAGCGCTACCTGCCGCGCAACACCTGCGCGCTGATCAAGTCCTTCTTCGGCTTCAGCCTGGAGAAGGTCTGTCCTTACCTCGAAAGCTGCGATCTGGTCGTGGGCGAGAACACCTGCGACGGCAAGAAGAAGGCCTACGAGACCTTCAAGGACATGACCAAGGGCGAGTTCATGGCCCTGGACATGCCCAACACCAAGAGCGACGAGGGGCACACGGTCCTCAAGCGGGCCTACCTCGATCTCGTTGCCGCGCTGGAGCGGGTGTCTGGCAAGGCCATCACCGTCGATTCGCTCAAGGCCGGCATCGAGACGGTCAACAAGAAGCGCGCCGCCATGCACCGGCTGGCGAAGCTGCGCCACGCGACCCCGGCCCCCATCAGCGGCCTGGACGCGCTGCTCGCCAATCAGGTGTTCTTCTACGACAACCCGGAGCGTTTCACCGACAGCGTCAACAAGCTCTGCGATGAGCTCGAGCAGCGCATCGAGAAGAAGATCGGGGTGGCACCCGATACGACGCCGAGGATCGTCATTTCTGGTTGCCCGATGGCCGTTCCCAACTGGAAGCTCCCCTCGATCATCGAAAGCGCTGGCGCGGTGGTCGTGGGCGAGGAATCCTGCATCGGCGAGCGGGGCACGCAAAACCTGGTGTCCACGGACGGCGAGAGCGTGGATCGCCTGATCGAGAACCTGGTCGACCGGTACTTCACCATCGATTGCGCGGTGTTCACGCCGAATCCGACCCGCGCCGAGCACGCCCTGCAGATCGCCAGGGACACGAAGGCCGACGGTGTCATCCACTACGCGCTGCAGTTCTGCTCCCCGTATCAGATGGAAGCGCCGCTGCTCGAGCGCCATGTGGAAAGCGGCGGCCTGCCGGTGCTGCGCATCGACACCGATTACAGCCAGGAGGACGTGGGCCAGCTGCGCACGCGCGTGGAGGCCTTCATCGAGCAGATCAGACACTAGCCGGGGTCGATGCGATGCGAATCATCGGTCTCGACATTGGCTCCCGGACCGTGAAAAGGGTGACGGTCGAGGACGGCGAGGTGACAAACCACCTCGTCGTCCCCAATCACCACGACCCCCTCGCGGTCTGCGATGAGCTGCTCTCTGGCCAGCGAGCCGACCGGGTGGTTGCCACGGGCTACGGCCGGCACCTCTACGCCGAGCACCGTGAAGCCGTGACGCTGACCGAGATCCGGGCGGCGGCGCTCGGCGCGAGGCGCGTGTGCCCGCGGGCCAGGACGCTGCTGGACATCGGCGGTCAGGACACCAAGGTCATCGCCCTCGACGCCGAGGGCGAGGTGGCCAAGTTCGAGATGAACGACCGCTGCGCAGCAGGCACCGGGCGGTTCCTCGAGGTGATGGCCACGGCGCTGTCATACCCCATGAGCGACTTCGTCCAGGCCAGCCGCGAGGCGAGCGGCTCCCGGAGCATCAACGCCATGTGCACGGTCTTCGCCGAGTCCGAGGTCATCTCGGCCACGGCGCGCGGCGTGGATCGGGCCGAGCTCGCCCGTGGGCTCCACGAGGCCGTGGTCCGCCGGGCCGTGGCCATGCTCCGGCGCCTGCCCCTCGAGGACGAGATCGTCTTCTGCGGCGGCGGCGCGCTCAACATCTGCCTCCACGAGCTGATTGCGAAGGCGCTCGGAAGGGAGGTCCACCTGCCGCCGGCGCCCCAGATCGTCGCGGCGCTCGGCGCTGCACTCTCGGTCGAAGGCCCGGATGGCAGTACGAAAGGACGCGTATCATGACAGAGTTGAAGACCGTTGATTGCCGGGGGCTGGCCTGCCCGCAGCCGGTGATCCACACCAAGAACGCCCTTCACGGCGCCACGGCGCCCATCCGGGTGATCGTGGACAACGAGGCATCCTGCACCAACGTGCGCCGTTTCGCCGAGATTCAGGGGGCAAGAGTGGAGGTCTCAGAGCGGGGCGGCGAGTTTCATTTGACCGTCGAACCCGGACACCATGTGCCCACGAGCGAGGAGCCTCCTGTCGTCTGCTCGACGACCGCGGCCAGGAACATGGTCGTCTACGTCTCATCCGAGGGCATGGGCCGCGGGGACGACGATCTGGGCGGGGTCTTGATGGAGGTGTTTCTGGACACCCTGAGCCAGTTCAAGGGCGAGCTCTCCCACGCCATATTCGTCAACGCCGGGGCAAAGCTCGCGGTCGAGGGCTCTGTGGTCCTGGAGCAGGTGCGCCAGCTCGAAGAGCTCGGTGTTCAGGTGCTGGTCTGCGGCACCTGCCTGAACCACTTCGGCATCAAGGACAAGCTGGCCGTGGGCAGCGTCTCGAACATGTACGCGATCATCGAGACGCTGTCGAAGGCGAAAAGAATCATCAGGCCATGAGTTGACTGCGGGCAATGGGGGTCGCCCTCCGCGCCGGAGGCGGTACACCCGGCGACCGCTGGAACAAGACCACCATCGGTTGTGATACTGTCCCCGGCGATGGTGAAGAACCTCGGATCGACGCTGCGGTCCCGCGGCTGGCGTCTGCTGCTGGTGCCCCTGTGGCTGGGAGCTTGCGCCACCACACCGGGCCCCATGCTGCACCTGGAGTCGAGCCGGGTGACGGTGGACCTCGAGCATCCTCACCGTCGGCGGTTCGGCGAGCTGGAGCTGATGACCGCGCTGGCCCTGCGCGCCGACCACCCGCGGTTCGGCGGGCTGTCCGGGCTGGAGCTGGCGCCGGATGGCACGCTGTTCATGATCTCGGACCGCGGCTACTGGCTTCAGACGCGGCTGGAGCAGGCCGCCGACGGGACGCTGACCGGGCTGTCGCAGCTGCAGATCCACCCGCTGCTGGACACCGCCGGACGTCCTGTGCACGCGCCGCTTCACGACGCCGAGTCCATCGCGCGCGACAGTGATGGCTCGTATCTCGTGGGCTTCGAGTGGAACCATCGCATCTGGCGCTATCGCCCCGATCTGGCCCGCGGTCGGCCGGTGGCGTTGAAGCTCCCCGCGGCCCTGGCCGGGGCCCCGGGAAACGGCAGCCTGGAGTCGCTGGCCGTGCTGCCCGACGGACGGCTGCTCTTCGTCTGCGAGCACCACGAGAACCCGGACGGCACGCTGCGCGGCTGGATCGGCCGCGAGGGGGCGTTCGCCGCGGTGTCCTACGTCGCCACCGACGACTTCGTGCCCACCGATCTGGCCGTGGTCCCGGGCACGGGGCAGGTGCTGGTGCTGGAGCGCGCCTTCAGCCTGTGGCGCATGCAGCGCTCCCGCATCCGGGTGCTCTCGCTGAACGATCTGCGGCCCGGGGCGCGGCTCGAGCCCCGGGAGCTGGTCCGGCTGGGCCCGCCGCTGCAGCTGGACAACTTCGAGGGCCTCGCGGTGCAACGGCACGGCGCGGGGATCCTGCTGTACCTGATCTCGGACGACAACTTCAGCCGGCTGCAGCGGACGCTGCTGTACCAGTTCCGGCTGCGCGACGCGGGAGGTGCCAGGTGAGCGACCTGCTCCAGTCCCTGACCCGGCGTCTGGCGGCCATCGAGGCGTCGAGCGTGGAGGCCTGCGCCCGGGCGCTGGGCCATGCGCTGCGACCCGACCCGCGCCGTTCACAGCAGCACTGGGGCAGCGAAGTGCCCGAGGGGATCGAGTCCATCGACGTGCGCATCGGCGAGCGTGGGGGCGTGGTGGTGGTCCCATCGACAACGTGCGACGACTCCAGAGACGGCTGTGCGCGGCGGCCAAGCGGTCGCCGGGTCGCCGCTTTCCACAGGAGTGACGTGCTGTGGGAAGCGTGGAAGCGGGTCAAGCGGAACAAGGGCGCGGCCGGGGTGGATGCCCAGACCCTGGCCGATGTCCGGGAGTACGGTGAGGAGCGCTTCATCGAGGAGCTCCAGGCCGTGCTGCGTGCAGGCAGGTACCGACCGCAGCGCCCTTGTGAACCTCAACCGGATGTGGTCACCAGGCCCGGATGAGATCTTCATCACCGGGGACAAGGGGACGATCCTCCACTATTACTGCCCTCCGTGAGCACCACCCAGCTCAACCTTAACCTTGCAACGCAGGTTCAGTCCGGCTGAACGCCCGCAATGCACCCATGTGTTGTACAATGTCAGCCCTCAAGGAGCCGCACCATGCGCCAACTCGCTCTCGTCCTGCTGCTCACCGCGCTGCCGCGTCCGGTTCATGCCGAGGAGGCGCCGCTCACCGACTTCTCGCTGCTGCGCGTGGACGTGGAGGATGGGTTCGCCCTGCACCCCTGGATCTATCACGAGCGCCGCCTGAGCCCGCGCTGGGGCATCCTGGGCGACGTTCATGTCCAGACCCCGGGCCTGAACGACCGCTTCCCGCCGTTTCTGGAGTTCGACGTGGGGCCGGTGCTCCACGTGGGGGACCTGCAGATCAACCCGCAGATCGGCGTGGACCTGGTATGGAAGGACGACCCCGACGGAGGCTACACCCGGGGCGGCGATGTCGTGTTCCAGCTGTATCTGATCTACACCTGGAACCGGTTCAACGCCGAGAGCTGGAACCTGTACTTCATCCCGTTCGATGGCGCCGATCACTTCTATCTGATGCGCCAGCTGTTCACGGTGCGCGTGGCCTGGGAGCTGTCGCTGGGGCCCCACGTCGAGGGGACCTTCGTGCGGGGGCTGGGGACCGACCGTTTCGCCGTGGGCGGCGATCTGGGCTACCGCTAGGCCGGACGATCACGCGGCACGAGCAACGCAGGTGCCTGGGATCACAAGGTCCCAGCACTGGCACGCATCTGGCCTCTGTGCGGCGCCGTGGAGGCAGTCGTTCAGCCCAACGGCTACGAGGAGC
>Ga0210044_10011183_pt1 | contig 10510 bp, 10 predicted proteins | sample CryGey13umfilter_2_FD_183959 | JGI IMG/M metagenome (GOLD analysis project Ga0210044, IMG submission 183959) | Groundwater microbial communities from aquifer in Utah, USA - Crystal Geyser 4/9/14 3 um filter (SPAdes) (version 2) | ecosystem: Environmental > Aquatic > Deep subsurface >...
CGGGCGCGTTCGGTTTGTAGGCGAACGTCGTGCCCGACGCCTTGCCGGCCAAATTCCCGTTCGACACACACCCCGCGAGAAGCGCAAGTCCAACCGCGGCGATCAGAAACCTGTTCATCGGTGCCCCTTCTCCTTTCGAATCCCGCTTCATTTCCCCTTGAGGATCCGATCGATCGTCTGCTCCGTCGATTCCGGGGCCGGCGGCGCGGAAGTCCCGACCCGGATGACATCCCGAACGATGGTGATATCCCGCGGCGCACTCCATCCCGCCCTTTTGACACCCAAGGTCACGGAGGTCCCCTTGGCACCGCGAATCTTTCCCACGGCATCCGCAACAGGCATCCCCGCGGTGGGCTTGCCGTCGATGGAGAGGATCGAGTCCCCGGCCTGCATGCCGGCCTTCGAAGCGGGCAGCCCTTCCATGGCGCTCTCGACGGTAAGCACATCTGCTGCAATGCCTACCCGGAGACCTATCCCTGCGAACTCCTCTTCCCGGGCCCCGGCGGGAGATGCGACGGGAGGTAAGCCGCCCTCTCCGGCCCCGCGTCCCGAAAGGACCGCAAGCGTCGCCACGAGGTCCGCCCTCGCCTCTGCGAAGAGGGTCTGCATAATCTTGTTGTGCTCCGCGTGAAACTTGTCCACCGCGCATTGGATTCCCATCCCGCATCCGGCGTATATATTTCCCGGATCCTTCCATTGCCTCGCCACTTCCTTTTCCCACACGAGTTTTTTGTCGCTTCTCGCAAGGGCCCTCAGGGAAACGGCGAACTCGTTGCCATCTTCGAACCTCTTCCCGATCAGGGCCTTCGTCAACGTGCCCTCGACGAAGAAATCCTCGTCCGCGAGCTCCGAGGGGCTGTAGAGAAACCGGGCCGACCGGAAGCTCCCCGAGATCGCAAGCTCATCCGCGAATGACTTTGCCCACAGTTCCGGGGTCAGCGCGGTCATCATGGCCCCGATACCGGCCTTCGCGATGTTGTATTGTCCGCCGCTGAAGATGGAACCGCGATCCGTGAAATCCTCCGTGCCGTCCTTGAAGGGAAGAACCGCTATCTTCACGGGGAGCTTCGCACCGCCCGGCACCGGCGCCGCCGGTTTATAGACGAACGTCGAGTTGACCGAGCAGCCCGCCGCCAGAGCAAGAATCGCAAACAGGAATACCGAACGTCGCACCATGTCATTTCCCCCGCAGGATGTTTCCGATGAGTTCATCGACCGTTTCTGGAGCCGCAGACTTTCCGGACAATTCATCCTTTCCGCCGGTGCCTCCCTGAAGGGCGGCGATCAGATCCTGCCTCGCCTCGAGGAATATTTCCCGAAGGATCTTGTTGTAGTGACTGTGGCGGGCATCGATGGCGCACTGCAGGCTAACCGCGCACCCTACCCAGTACCCGGCGCCGAACGTGTCCTGCCGCGATATATCCTTCTGCCAGAACGTCTTCCCATCCTTGCCGATCCTCGCGTCCAGACGGACCGCGAACATGTTCGGGTCGGTGCCCATGAATGGGTGGTACGCCTTCAGGACGGTCCCCTCGATCATGACCTCGTCGTTCGAGATCTCCGATGTGTCGTACGCAAACCGGACGGCCCGAAAGTCGCCCGAGGCAGCCATGTCATCCGCAAGGTACCTTGCCCAGAGCGGTGGCGGCAGTGCCGTGATTATGCTGCGGTATCCGGCCTTGGCAATGTTGATGTACCCGCCAGCCGAGCTTGAGCCGCGCTGGGTGAAATCCTCCGTGCCGTCCTTGAAGGGAAGGACCGCCACCTTCACCGGGAGCTTCGGCCCGACCGCCGCTGGCCCGCCCGGTTTGTAGACGAACGTCGAGTTGACCGAGCACCCCGCCACCAACAGAAGGGCCCCCGCGATAATAGGAACTCCCCACCCTCTCGAACGGCCTTTCATCGGATCTCCTCCCACCACTTGTTAATTCTCTCCATCTCTGCCGGCTTTGGCGTCCCCAACGGTTTGCCTCTCTGCGCGTCGAGCATCTCGCCGGACGCCACGATCCCCGATTCGCCCCGCGGCGTCACGGCCTTCACCCGGCCCTCCAGAACTACGACCGTCGTCGTCTCTCCCGAGGCGAACACCGCAAGCCGGGCGAAGACGAATCGCAAGCTCAGGGCATCGGTGGCGATGACGAATTCCCGAGGGGTCGGACCCGCCATCCCCTCGACGGGCGGCTTGCACGCCTCGAAATACAGGAGGCCCTTCTCCAACGTCAGCCGGCATTCCCGCGACGGCCCGCAATCGCCGACGACCGCCTTCGACTCCGGCCCGACCCGGATCCCGCTGCCGTCCCAGAGGGTGAGGCCCACCCCCTTATTCTCCGTGACGATCGCGGCGTTCGCCCCGATCGCCTTCGGCTCGGCCCCGCCGCCCCACAGGATCCCTTTCGTCCCGGTCGCCGCCTCCTTTTCGAGCGCGTCCGTGGTTCGTTCGAACTCCGTTTTCTGCGCGGCCATGTAGGCGTCCAGTTCCTCGCGAGCGGCGGCGTCCCCGGGCGCCATCGAGCCTTCGAGCACCGCCAGGGTCTTGAGGACCGCCCGTTTCTTCTCCGCCTCGCAATAGAGCGACAAGACGGGCCCCTTGCACGGATCCTCGAGGGGAACTAGCGTCCCGGCGGCGGAGAACGCCTCGGAGAGGCCGCTCATCCGGAACAGGGTGTGGTCGCGCCAGGAAAGGACGTAGAGGTCGCCTTCCCGACACCGGAGCATCCCCCCGACGCCTCGCCGGACGATGACGAAGTCCTCGCCGCGCACGGCGTTGAGGTTTTCGCCGTCCGAGAAGTAGAGCAGTCCGTGTTTTTCATCGACCGCGATGGAAGGGATGTGCGAAAAGCCCGGCAGATGCGCGAAGAGTTTCGCGGGTCCCCCTTCCCCGAGAACATAGATCCTCGAGCCGACGGTAAAAAACAGTTTCCCCCGCGCGAGGGCCATGGCGTCGATCGGGGCATCGAGCTCGAGCAGCGCCTTGTGTCCCATCCCCTCCTTGTAGAGGAACAGCACCGATCTGCCGGTCTCCGTGATCCCGCTGATGTAAGTCCGCTCTCCGTCCGGGACGAAGACGCGGCTCTTCAGGGGAACGTCGAGGAGTTTCCTCGGCACCCCCCCTTCCACAACGAAGAGGGCGCCGTTCGCGAGGAACTGAAGCTTTCCACCGGCGAAGGCGAGCCACCCGGGGTTCTTCAGGGGCTCCCCGAAAAGGGATTTCCCCGCGCCCGCATCGTAGATGTTGTCCCTGGTGAGGACGAGGACGGCGCCCCCCGGACCCACGTCATAGACGAACGGATCGCCGAGGGGGGACGTGTCGAGCATCTTCCTTACCTCGACCCTTGCGGCCGAGGCCCCGGCCGGCGTCGCGAGAAGAACCGACAGTGCCAGCAAGGCGCATGCGATGACGCCGCGGCCATTCCTCCCCCGGATCATCGCCCGGCGCCTCCCTTGTATTGGTAGTCGAATCTTTCAGGAGGGAACCAGCCGGTAAAATCGCCAAAGACGTTATTCATGAAATTGAGGGGTACCCTTTGCGTCCTTCGGTACAGTTCCCTCGCCTCCTCCAGGCTCCCGACGGCGAGCACCCTCGGGGCGTCCGTGAGGATCTCCCCCACTTCGTCGCCAGTCGTCTTGACCGCGCTCATTATCTTGTACCCCGTCGTCACGGTCTTCCCGTAGGCGCCAAGGCTTTTCTCGACGATCTCCGTCGCCACGTCCTTCAACAATTCCTTCGGCCTGGACTTGATGAACTCCGTGAGCTCCATCTGCCTGTCCGCCTCTTGATACGCCGACTCTACGTCGCGCAACCACCCGGGGCCGCCATCGTCCACATAATCCTTGAGGCGATTCCTGATCCGCTCGTCCTCGGATTCGCCTTCCTCGCCAACGGTCAATTTCGGAAGGGGAACGTCGGACGCCTTGAGGGTCGTCCCCTTGTTCCACTTCTTTTCCCACTCCGCCTTGAGGTCGATGACTTCCGCGTCCAGTGGAAAATCCGCCGCGGGTTTCCGTGGCCGCTCCGCGGCCTTGAACGACTCGACAATGGCACGGGACGATTTCGCATCCATCCGAACGTACGACCGTGCGCCGCAATAGCCCCGGACGCCCGATGCGCGGTCGGCTTCCAGCCGGTACTGCGACGCCTCCCGCCGCAGGTTTTCGGACCTGCGGAGATAGAGGTCGGTATCTCCGAACGGTTGCGGCGGGGCGATCCCGGGAAGCCCCCCCATCGTTCCGGCGGCCCGGCTTTCCCTTTTCAGGCGTTCGACGTCTCCGAGGATCCCGGCGTCCAGATTCTGGCAAGCCTGGCGGAACTGGTTCGCCGACTGGACGTAGCTCTGCTGGACCTGCCTGATAAAGGCGGCGCTTCCCGTATGGTTGAAGGACGGCATGGCCGGCACGGGAGGGCAGGAGACCGAAGGGACGCTGCAAAATTGAGGTGCGTCCAGGCAGGCGTCGGCGGCCTGGAGCATCCTGCTCAGGTTGCTCTCCATCCGGGCGAAAAATTGGCTGAGCCCCGGGACGACTCCACGGTCCTGGGCGGCGGCGGCCGCTCCCTGCCGGAGCTGCGGCAGGAGCGCCCGAACCTCTGACAGCCTGGCCTTGACGGACTGCCGGATGGCCGCCGAATCGCCGCCGGTAGGCAAGGTGTCGTTCCGGGAGGCGGTTCCCCCCTTCCCTTTCAGGAACCTCTGCCGCTGTTCGGATTTACGTTCGTAGTCCTTCGCCTCCCGTTCCGCCTTTTCGGCTTTTGCGCAGAGGACGTCGGCCCGGCCCGATCCGGCATCGGCCCACGCGCGCGGACCCGGCAGCGAAAGAGCGATCAGGAGTACGAAGCACCCTACCCCCATCTTCTTCGTGCCTTCGCGCATGAGGAAGGTCAGCGGCCCGGCATCGAAGCGACGAACTCCCGGGAGTCCTCCTTGAGCCGTGCCATGCGCCGGCCGTCGGCGTCGACCTTCCTTAACAGTTCCTCCGAAGCCACAAGAAGGAACTTCGCGTTCGCTATTCCCATGAGCCGGTTGTGGGCCTCCATGAGCCGGTTCCCCTCGTTCTCGAGCTCGTCGGCGCGCATCTCCAGGGGCCCGGCCTTCTTCTCGGCCTCCATGGAAAGCTGTCCCGTCTGCCCGTGGGCCGCCGCGACGTCCTTGGCGGCGCTCGCCTGCTGGCCCTGGATCATCTTCCCGGTCAATGCGGAGGTGAGCATCGCGTTCTGCGAAAGGTTCCCCGCACCGCCCATGCCGGACATGAGACCGAACAGGTCGCCGATCATGCTGGACACCTCGGCGCTCGCCTCCGCCTTGCTTCTCAGCATCTCCCCCTTTCGCGAAGACTCCGACCGGAACCCGCCCGCCTTTTTCCGCAGCTCGCTCGAGGCCGCATATTTCTTCCCCGCCGCCGCCTTCAGCAGCTCCGCCTTCCGTTTCAGTCCCTCCGCCTCCTTCTTCAGGCCGTCCGTCTCGGCCGTGGACATCAGCGCAGGCCCCGTTTCTGCCTTGGGCATGAAAAGAGGGTTCTCGGCAAAGGCCATTCCCCCGACGCCGAGCATGGACGCAACAAGGATACCTGTCTTGATCATCGTGTGTTTCATCGCCCGCCTCCCGGGGAAACTATTCCGCAGCCAGACAGCTGGTCACGTAAAACTGCAGCGGCCGGTAGAGGCCGTCCGTCTCGAGCAGGAGGCGCTTTATATCCTCCCGGTCTCTCGCGATCATCTTCTCCGCCACCTTGAAACGCTCGAGGGCCTTCCGTGCGGACACGGAGCCTTTTTCCCGGCCGGCGTCCAGCCCCCCGAGGGGACCGCTGCCCAGCACGTCCTCGGAGAGCTCGGCGGTCTCCAGGTCGTCGCTCACCTTCAAACTCGCTCCGACGGCGCCCCGGACCATCTGGTCCCGCTGCCCGTACACCTTCCACTGGTCCGCCAGCTCTTTCCTCCGCTCCTCCGCTCTTCCCATCAGCCGCAGGACCTCGTCGATGGTCGCCCCGGCGCCGTCCCTCGCCGCAAGGGTCACGGAAGAACAGGATGCCGGAAGGTTTCCGGAGTTCGCTCCCTTCTCGATGTCGTAAAGATCACGTCGCAGGGAATCGACGTCGCCGGCATGTCTCCGTATTGCCGAGGAGAGCGCAACAGCGCATCCGTATCGTTTCAGCCACGGCCTGTTCCCGACGGCCCCGGAAATCGTCTCCCGGGGATTCAGGGAACCCGCCCGCAGCGTTGCGGGTTTGACCCATCCCCGGACCTCCGCCGCGTGGGCGCTTTCCGGGAACCTCTGGAGGAACGCCTTGAAACCGAACTGGTTCGCCCAGGCCTTTACCTGCCCGTAGCTCCTTTCCGAAAGGAGCGTTCGCCCTTCCGTGGCGAAGCGCGACTCCGGATACCGGAACAGGAAGTATTCCATGGCTTCGGGAGAGGCGTCCTCGCTCGCGCTCTTGAATTCGAGCTCCTCGAGCTTGCGGCGGACCTCCGGCGCTCCGGCGTTCCCCTTGAAATACGCGAGAAAATCGTAAAGGGCCTCCACGGATATCTCTTTCTGTGCGGCCTTGACGGCGAGATCCGCCAGCGTTGCGGCGGTCTTCGGGTCGGGGTTCATCTTCATGATCCGGACGCACTCGTCCACGGTGTCGGCCTTCAGGATCTGATCCATCTTCGATTTCCCGATCATCTCCTTGGCCTCGTCGACATGGCCGCTGTTCGGATAGCGGTGAACGTAATCCTGATATGCGGCCGGTGTATTGACCTCTCTCGCCATGTTCCAGGAGGTTACTTCCGGAGAGGTCGCGCACCCCGCAAAAGCGATGGCGAGAATTCCAAGACAGACTCTTTTCATGTCCTTCCCTCCCATATAACCGGACCAACTCCACGCAGGGATTGCTTCCGGAAGCTCATGGTTCTCTTCTCGACACAATCCGCCTGAACCTTTAATTCTTTCTCATGGATCAGAACTGCAGCGTAAACATTACCTTGCCCACGGTTCGTTCGACGGTGACGATCCGCCGAACCGGATCGCAGGTGTAGGTGAGGTGGCAGGACAACCGGGGGTCGGAGAGGATCGCCGGGGAGAATGAAACCAGGTTGATCCCGTTTTTTCGGCTTCCTTGCCCGAAAGATCGATCAGAAGCGCCTTGCAGTGAATCAGGAGGCCGTTCCGCTGTCCTGATCGTCCCGTGCATGGTCGCACGCGACGTGGAGAAGAACGTAATCATCAATCCGGCGCATTCGAATTTCCGGAAGGCCAAGTTTCCGAACCAAAACCTGTGCGGGGGAGTTTCCTAGACCCAGTTCGCAATCCGCAATCCCCTCACCTTGTCGAAATGGGAGACGTCATTGCTGACCAGGACCGCCCCGATGCTTCGCGCGAGGGCGGCGATCATCATGTCCATGGCGCCGATCGGCGTCCCTTTCTTTTCAAGCAGTGCGCGGATTTCGCCGTAATGATCCGCCGCGTTTTCGTCCCAGGGAAGAATCGTGATCCGGGAGGCGAAATCGTCGATCTCGCGTCGTATGGCATCGCCCTTGGGGTGTCGGGCCGCGCCGGAATAAAGTTCGGCCAGGACGACCGTGGAAATCGCCAGATTTCCCGCACCGGCTTTCTCGAATCGCTTCCGTACGGAAGGGGAGCGATCGCGCAGAACATAACTGCAGATGTTGGTGTCGAGCATGTAGTGCATCAGAACAGTTTCCTGTTCTCCGGGAGCGAATCTTCCCGGTCCGCCATAAAATCCGGCGGAACTACGGATGCCCTGGAAAAGAAATCGTCCCACCCGGTTTCCTTCGGCGTCAGCACGATCCCTTTGCCCTTCTTCTCGATGAATACCTCTCGACAGCCGAAACGGAACTCGGCCGGAAGACGCACGGCTTGACTCCGACCGCTCATGAACACTTTCGCTGTTTTTGCCATGGCGTTCTCCTCCCTGCAAAAGATATATCATAAGGATATATCATGAGGACCAATCCTGCAAGGTAGACGGCTTGGAAATGAGTTGCCGGGAGAGCTCCGGCCAATATGGAAAGAAATGCCAATTGGCGATACAATGATGCCAGATGGCAATAGTTCAGTAGGAAGGAGGCATCATCCATGGAGGATGTTCAGAAGATCACAGCGATTCTCGGAGGGGGCAAGGTTTTCGGGCGGAAGGTCTTATCGTCCGGGGCGCTCGACGCCATGGTCCACGAGGGCCTGCCGTACCGGGCCTTCGTGTCGCTGTTGAAAGAAGTCGACGTGAGCAGCGCAGACCTGGCCTTGTTGCTGGCTACATCGCCGCGCACGCTCGTCCGGCGAAAGGTGGAGAAAAAGCTGAGCGTGGCGGAATCCGACCGTGTGACTCGTATCGCGCGAATCCTGGTCCGGGCATCGGATGTGTTCGAGGACGGAGATAAGGCCCGGAACTGGCTCCGCAAACCCAACCGCGCTCTCGGCGGCCGTACCCCACTGCAGAATTTAGGGACCGACATCGGGACGAAGGCGGTTGAGCAGATCTTGGGCCGCCTCGAATTCGGGGTCTTGGGGTGAGCGGTCCGATCCGGGCTTGGCGCCTCGTCAAGGAGCGACACGCCAAGACCGCGTTCGACGGGGAGGGCGCCAGGCGGTTCGGGGGAAGATGGAACTCCCCGGGAGTGGCAGTGGTGTACGTCGCCGAGAACATCGCGTTGGCGGTCCTGGAAACAGTCGTCCATGCCGATATAGACAATCTCGACGCGATCCACTTCGTCCTCATCCCGGTAGATATTCCGCAATCCGTCCGGATCGGGCATATGGACAAAAATAATCTGCCTCGAGGCTGGCAGAGCTACGATCCGGCGCCGGAGGAGCTTCGCGGGATGGGAGACGAATGGGTGCGCCAAGCACGCGAGGCGGTTCTGGCCGTCCCGTCGGGTGTCGTGCCGCAGGAAACCATCTACATTCTCAACCCTGCGCACAAGGACATAAAAAAGCTCGTCATTGGGAAGCCCCTGCTGTTTACGCTGGACAAGCGGCTGAAAGCAGCCAAGCCCTAGACCGAAGTTCCTCTGACTTGCGAGCATAAATACCCTGTGATGTCAGCAGGTTGATTTGATAATGCCGTGCAGCGTTCTGGCTACACCCGGATGGCATCCAGCAAGGCCAGCGCCCTCGCCTGCCGGGGATTCGGTGTGGTCGTCATCAGGAAGGTCGGCTCGGAAGGATCGGCGCCGACGCGATGACAGATGTTCCGGACGATGCAGGCCAGTTCCTTCAACAGCGTCCGGAAGCTGTGCGCCGGCGTGCCATCATCAAGCGTGTGCGTGGCAGCCTTGCGCAACGCCTCGTCCGACCGCTTTGCCGGCGCCACCGGATCGCGTTTCGCCTTGGCCTTTTTATCCTCGTCGGCGAACAGCAACGGCCGCCAGGCTTCGAGCATGTGCCATTCCACGTAGTACGAGAGCATGCACAAGAAGATGTGGGCGCGAACGCGGTCTTCGAGCCGGTGCCGGATCGGGCGCACCGGAAGATCGATCGATTTCAAGCAACGGAACGCCCGCTCCACGTCGCTCAAGCTCTTGTAGCTGCGCACGGCATCCGGAGCGCTGATCCGTTCCTTGGGCAGGCAGGTGCGGATCACGTAGATCCCGTCCAGAGCGGCTTCGGCGGCTACCTGGTCCTGGCGGATCTCGTAGTCGAAGCGATGATCGTCGATCACGAGAGCAAGGTGCTTGGCCATCTTGTATTTGTTGATCACCCGCCCGATGCGGACCCCGATCTTGTCACGCCCTACGATGCGGCCCTTCTCCACCATCCTCTTGACCTTGTCCAGTTCCTGCGTGGTCGCCGACAGGAGATCCTGCCGCTTGGCGGCCCGCATCCGGGCCAACTCGGGATTCCGACAGGCGATCAGCCGCTCTCCGGGGAAGTCGGGATGGGTCAGTTCGAACAGGTTGCGCTCATCGAACAGGCCCATCTGCAGGGCGCCGCTGTGCAACAGTTCGCGGATACCGCCGGTCTTCAACGCGCTGATCCAGTCCACCCCCTCGATGTCCTTGAGAGAGTCGATCTGCTTCTGGGTGATCATCCCCCGATCGCCCACCAGCACCAGGTTCTTGATCCCGAAGGCATCCTTGACCTTCGTGACCTGTTCCAGCAACGTCGTCGGGTCCCCCGTGTTGCCTTCGTACACGGACACGGAGACCGGGCAGCCGCCCGGAGCGGCCAGAAGCCCGTAGTTGACCTGCAACTTCCCCTTGACGCCGTCTCTTGAATGCCCCAGCGCCGCCAGCAGGCAGGTGACCCCTTCGAAGTAACTGGAACTCAGGTCGTACAGGACCAGCCCGTTCTCCTGCAGATGACGAGCTGCCAGTTTCTTCTCGATGCGCTCCTGCCGCGCCAGCAGCCAATCCATCGCCTCGTAGAGATCGTCTTCCGTGGCGTCGGAGACTCCGAGGATCTCCGGCAGCGTCGTAAAATGCCACCACCGGGTGGTGGCGAGCTTGCTGTGCGGCGCGAGGATGCGAACGGCCACCATGCCGACCACCAGGTCCCGCTCCCGGCAGGGGCGGGAAGAG
>Ga0210044_10011184_pt1 | contig 10510 bp, 7 predicted proteins | sample CryGey13umfilter_2_FD_183959 | JGI IMG/M metagenome (GOLD analysis project Ga0210044, IMG submission 183959) | Groundwater microbial communities from aquifer in Utah, USA - Crystal Geyser 4/9/14 3 um filter (SPAdes) (version 2) | ecosystem: Environmental > Aquatic > Deep subsurface > Groundwater...
CCACGAAAGAGGGAATGACAATGGTTGCAACGAAGCTAAACGATTCACGATAGCTCATTAAAAAAGTTTTTGATCGCCAACACGCGCTGGCTGACGTCGCCATATTTTAATTCAATTCTCAGTTTGTCCTGACCACTCAGTTTGTACTGACGCTTGCTCTGGATAAGCGTGATGATGCGCATCGGATCGATGGGCGGATTTGCCATGAACTGAATTTGAATCGCCTCGCTGGAAGCATCCACCTTGATAATGCCGAGCTGCTTAGCTGTGATGCGCAGACGGTGGCAATCAAGCAGTGTATGGGCAGGCGGTGGCGGCAATCCGAAGCGGTCTACCAGCTCCTGATGCATGTCGTCCAGTTCTTCTGACGTGGTGCAGTTAGCTAGGCGTTTGTATAGCACCAGCCGTTGGTGGATGTCACCGCAGTAATCGTTGGGCAGTAAGGCGGGAGTATGCAGGTTAATCTCAGTGGTCACTCCAAGCGGGTGAGCCATGTCTGGCTCTTGGCCCAATCTTAGCGAGGTAATGGCCGCGTTGAGCATGTCCGTGTAGAGCGAAAAACCAATCTCGTGCATCTCACCGCTTTGTGATTCGCCCAACACCTCGCCCGCGCCGCGAATTTCCAGATCATGCATCGCAAGATAGAAACCGCTGCCCAGTTGTTCCATGGCCTGAATTGCTTCCAATCTTTTTTTCGCCTGCGCGGTAAGTCCTTCCGAATTGTCTACTAATAAATAGGCATACGCTTGATGGTGCGAGCGCCCAACTCGGCCACGCAATTGATGTAGTTGCGCCAATCCAAAGCGGTCTGCGCGGTTCATGATGATGGTGTTGGCACTGGGTATGTCGATGCCGGTTTCGATTATGGTGGTGCATAGCAACACATTGAAACGCTGTTGGTAAAAATCACGCATGACTGCTTCCAAGTCGCGCTCTCCCATCTGGCCGTGCGCCACGCGGATACGTGCTTCAGGCAGTAAGGTTCCCAGCTTTTCCGCTATATTGGCGATGGTGGCTACTTCGTTGTGCAGGAAATAGACTTGTCCGCCGCGCTTTAGTTCGCGCAGCACCGCTTCGCGGATGACGCCCTGGCTGTAGTCGCTAACGAAGGTTTTGATTGACAGGCGGCGTTGCGGTGCAGTGGCAATCACCGAGAAATCGCGCAGCCCTTCCAAAGACATTGCCAGCGTGCGCGGGATTGGCGTGGCGGTCAGGGTGAGCACATCAACTTCGGCGCGTAGTGCCTTGAGGCGCTCTTTTTGCTGCACGCCGAAACGGTGTTCCTCGTCAATGATGATTAACCCCAGGTTGTGGAACTTAATACCCTTTTGGATCAGTTTGTGCGTACCGATGATGATGTCAAGCTTGCCATCTTCCATGTCTTTCAGTGTTTGCGCCTGTTCCTTGGCAGAGCGGAAGCGTGACAGTTCGCCTATTTTAATAGGCCAGTCGGCAAAGCGATTGCAGAAGTTCTGGAAATGTTGTTCTGTGAGTAACGTGGTGGGTACCAGCACTGCTACTTGTTTACCATCCATCGCCGCAACAAAAGCTGCGCGCAGAGCGACTTCCGTTTTACCAAAACCCACATCGCCGCAGATTAGCCGATCCATTGGTTTTCCGCTCTGCAGATCAGTCACTACCGACTCAATGGCGGCAGCTTGATCAGCTGTTTCTTCAAAACCAAAGCCGGCGGCGAACGCTTCGTAATCATGTTGCGACAATTTGAATTGGTGACCTTTACGAATGGCGCGCTGGGCATACAGATTGAGCAATTCGGCAGCGGTATCGCGCACCTGCTGCATGGCGCGACGCTTGGCTTTGTCCCACGTGCCGCTACCCAGCTTATGCAACGGTGCGGTTTCCGGGGCGCCACCACTGTAACGGCTTATTACATGCAGCTGTGCAACTGGAACATATAATTTGTCTTCACCGGCGTATTCCAGCAACAAAAATTCATTCTCGCCTTCACCGAGATCAAGGTTTATCAGGCCATGATAACGCGCGATACCATGCTGTTCATGCACCACGGGGTCGCCCGGCTTGAGCTCGGACAGGTCACGCAGCATTCCTTCCACGTTGCTTTTTTTTGTGGCGCGCAAAATTCGGCTGCGTTGCTGCGCGGCATAAAGCTCACTTTCTGTAATAATTGCCAATTGTTCATCTGGCAACATGAAACCATTCAGCAGCGTCCCTACGGCAAGCATGAAGTGATTGTCACCGGCGAGAAATTCCGCATAGCTCTCACACAGTGCCGGCGCCAGGCCGTATTCGCGTAAATACTCGGCCATTATTTCGCGCCGCCCCAAACTGTCGGCCAGCAACAACACCCGGCCAGCATAATTTTGCAGAAAGCTCTGGAGTGCATGTGTCGGAATGTCGGCGCGCCTATTTACAGCGATGTCGGGTAGTTTTTTGGTAGTGCAAGGCGTATGGGTTTTATATCCCCTTTCCTCTTGGGAAATGGCAAGGGGAGTCTCGCCCACGTTTTCTTTCTCCTCGGAATTGTCAATCTGGGAGGAAGGGGGAGTGTCTGCGATGAGGTCGATCCGTTTGAAATTTTTTGCAGCAATAAAGAAACTTTCTGCGCTCAGAAACAGTTCGTGCGGTTCCAGCAAGGGACGTTGTGGGTCACCTCGAAGCAGGTTATAGCGCGACTGCGCATCCTTCGCAAAAGTGGCAATGGCAGCATCCACATTGTGGTGCAGGCATAGCGTGGCATGCGCAGGCAAATAATCAAACAACGTGGCAGTACGCTCGAAAAATAATGGGAGGTAATATTCGATGCCTGCTGGCGCGATGCCACGGCTCACACCTTTGTAAATACTTGCTTTGGATGGATCGCCTTCGAAACGATCGCGGAAGTTTTGACGAAAGCGAGCCTGTCCGGCTTCGTCCAGTGGAAACTCGCGCGCCGGTAACAGGCGAATATCCCGCACCGGATAAATAGTGCGCTGGGTATCCACATCGAAGGTCGCGATAGAATCAATTTCATCATCGAACAGGTCAATACGGTAAGGCACACTACTGCCCATCGGGAAAAGGTCAATCAAACTACCCCGCACGCAGTACTCGCCCGGTGTCAGCACCTGCTGAACATGGGTATAACCAGCCAATGTCATTTGCTCACGCAACTTGGCGATGTCCAGTTTCTCACCGCATTTAAGAAAGAAAGTGAACGCAGCCAGATATTCCACTGGTGACAACGGATATAGCGCGGTGGTTATCGGGACGACTATCACATCACATGACTGGCTGTGAATGTGATGTAGTGTAGCAAGTCGCTCGGAAATGAGATCCTGATGAGGCGAGAAGTGATCATAAGGCAGCGTTTCCCAATCCGGTAGCAGATGTACGCGTAGCTCCGGGGAAAAAAACGGAATTTCATCCACTAGTCGTTGCGCTTCCAGCGCGCTGGCGGCAATGACTACCAAAGGCACATGTAGCCTGGCATATTGTGCCAGAGCCAAGGCATCGGACGAGCCATTCAGATTGGTATAACGTGGACGGGTGTGTGATGAAGAAAACAGCATGGGAAAATTAAGTACAGCCAAGTTTCAGGGTGCAACATTATATAAGGGAAGCTGCGCAGTTGGCATGGATTGAGAAATTCTCATGGTTTTTGCGGGAATAGTAACTTGAATTTTTATTCATGCAACAAGCTTCGCAACAGGTATTCTTTAGAGGTGCCCTTTAGATCAACGGAGCATAGGGAATGGAGTGCTTCGAGCTTGAATCCGCCATAGTTTAGAAGTTTTTGGTATGGCGCAGACTTTATTATTGAAGTAGAGAGGGAGTCATCCTTCTTCAATGGCAAACAACCTTTGGTGCTCTTTGATGGCGTAGCGATCAGTCATGCCAGCGATGTAGTCAGATACGGTGCGGGCACGATCGGCTTGTGCCTGTTGCTGGAATTGCGGAGGCAGTAGGCGGTTATCCTCCATGAATATTTGAAATAAGTCGGTAATGGTGCGGCGCGCCTTGACACTCATGCGCATCACGCGGTAATGACGGTATAAATGCGTATGCAGGAAGGATTTGAGTTCGCGCTGCTGTTCATGTATCTCGGCGCTGAATGCTGCCAGCGGCGGCGCGGCGCGTACCTCAGAGATATCACGCACAGCATAAGTCCGAATGTTTTTTTCCGTTTCATGGATTAAATCTGTAGCAAGTGTATTGATCATGCGCCGTATCGTTTCGTGAATCAGGCGGCGCTCGGCTAGGCCAGGGTAGGCTAGTCGTACAGCATCAAGATGACCGGCAAACAAGCGCACCGAGGCAAACTGCTCCAGCGTAATTAACCCTGAGCGTAGTCCATCATCCACGTCATGGTTGTTGTAGGCGATCTCATCGGCCAAATTAGCAATTTGAGCTTCCAGCGAAGGACGATGCTGCTTAAGGAAACGCTCGCCCACTGCACCCAACTTTGCTGCATTTACCGGCGAGCAATGTTTGAGTATGCCTTCGCGCGTTTCGAAGCATAGATTGAGTCCATCAAAGGCAGCATAATGATCTTCGAGTACGTCCACCACGCGTAGCGATTGCAGGTTGTGCTCGAAGCCACCGTAATCCTTCATGCAGGTATTGAGCGCATCCTGTCCGGCGTGGCCGAATGGTGTGTGACCGAGATCGTGAGCGAGCGAAATAGCTTCCACCAGATCTTCATTTAATTTTAGATAGCGTGCGATGGAGCGGGCAATTTGTGCTACTTCCATGCTGTGAGTTAATCTGGTGCGGAATAGGTCGCCTTCATGGTTAACAAATACCTGCGTTTTATATTCCAGGCGACGGAAGGCGGTGGAATGAATGATGCGATCACGATCACGTTGAAATTCGCTGCGCCCAAAAGGGGCTTCTTCGTGCTCAATCCTGCCGCGTGAGTTGCCCATTGTTACCGCATAAGGTGCAAGTTCAGCCATGTGCGCTGTTCGCCACCAAGGTTTGCCGCAATAATTCCGGCTCCACGCTCCCACTTATCACCGCACTACCAATGTTTTTAAGCAGTACGAAACGGATTTTTCCGCCAACCACTTTCTTGTCCAAACCCATCAATTGTAGGTATTTCTCCACGCCTAAATCAGGCGCGACAACTGGCAGGCCAGCGCGCTGAAACAAGCTTTTTATGCGCCCCGCATCTTCCCTGCTTAGCCAATCCAAACGACACGATAGGTCTGCGGCCATAATGGTACCCGCAGCGACTGCCTCGCCATGTAGCCATGCACCATAACCCATGCCTGTCTCGATAGCATGACCGAAGGTATGGCCGAGGTTAAGCAGGGCGCGCTCTCCATGTTCACGCTCGTCTGCAGCGACTACCTCGGCCTTATTCTGGCAACTGCGTGCGATTGCATATTGCAGCGCATTTGCATCACGCGCCAATAATTTTGCCATGTTTTGTTCCAGCCATTCAAAGAAAGGGAGATCGCGGATCAGGCCATACTTTATGACTTCTGCAATGCCCGCGCGTAGTTCCTGATCGGTCAATGTATTCAAAGTGGTGATGTCGGCAAGTACAACTTGCGGCTGGTAAAATGCACCTATCATGTTTTTACCCAACGGGTGATTGATGCCGGTCTTGCCACCGACCGATGAGTCCACCTGTGCCAGCAGAGTGGTGGGAATCTGAATAAACGGTACGCCGCGCAAATAGGTGGCGGCAGCATAGCCCGTCATGTCGCCTATCACTCCTCCGCCCAAGGCGATCAATGGTGTGTTGCGTTCGCACCGATGGGTGAGCAGTGCATCGTAAATTAACCCTAGCGTTTCTGCATTTTTGTATTGCTCACCATCCGCCAATATGATGGGTATTATGTCCACGCCATGAGCTTGCAGCATGGTTCGTAGTGGTTCCAAATATAACGGTGCCACAGTGGTGTTGGTCACCACTGCGGCTTTTTTGCTAGGTAAGTGCGGCAATAGTAATTCTGCACAAGCAAGTAAGTCACTGCCTAAATAAATAGGATAGCTGCGCTCCGCCAGCCCAACGGTTAATGTTTGCATAAGTTTTGAGAGCTTCTATTGAAGACTGCATAATGAGTGGCAGGCAATGCTATATCATTTTGAACGATCACAAATCGCAGATTGAGTGGTTTGCTGCCTTTTTCCTGTGACTCTATCAGCCTGTTAGACTTAAAGGAAATCGAATCGGCTGCAAATTTAGCTGAGCGGTGTATTTTTCGCCGGTTTTTTGGGCAACAAAACAACTGTTGCTTAGCAAAATATACCAAATTTACACTCGCTTAGTTAAACTTTCGCTATTCGCTACGATTCTTTAAGTCTGACAGGCTACTAGTCTTATTGTGTCACAAACGAATTTTTTGCTTACCCAATTTCAATATGGGCAATGACCCAAGGCACTTGCGAGCCTTCGAAGGGGCTCAGTCCGAAGTCCTGCTTCAAGTCCTGATAGTCCCGCTCGATTTGCCAGCGCATCATGGAGACAAACACCATTTGCTCCATTGTGGCGTAGCTTAGGGTGCATTTCTAACCAAAGATAATTCCCTGAGGGCGGGACGGACGCACACCACGGTGAAACGGGATGAGAGTTTGCTGTTGCCACTCCCCGTCAAGAGACTGTGCGCCAGACTTTACTTCTGGCAATGCCAAAGCCAATGCCTTCACCGACACCGGTTCATTGCGGGTTCCCGACGCAGTCCCCGGTGATCATTTATGACAGAGTAAATACTAGGATGACTGCGCAGACTAAAACCCAATGGGCTGGAGCAAAACCACTTTTGAATAGTTGACGCTCCAACAAACTAGTTCAATCTTGGCTGTGTTCGCAATCCATGTTGTTAAACTGTTTCACCGATCTCCATGGCCAGCCACAGCTGGGGTTTCGGTCCATTACCTTTTTCACGGTCGAGGGTACGAAACTAGCCGAGATAGTTGTCCAAGTAGCAGGTTGGCCACACCGCGAAACTTTTGTATCTTGCGATCCAAATTGCTCCGCTTTCCCTTGAACGACAACAAGAACATCGTTTCGTCAGCCTCGGCAATGACAGTCAGTGCCGAGGCTGGACGGTTTTGGGTGCTGCCAGCAAACGCTGTCGCCAGCGGTGTGCGGTGCTGTTGTGAATTCGCAAAGCACGGGCAATCTTTCGTAGCGTCTGACCGTCTTGCAGCACGCCCGACAACGATAGCATTGCAATCTGCTTGCGTGGCCGTTCTGAATTACGTACATAGACTGACAGTGCAGGCACATCGCGCCACATGCGAAGCGCTCCTCGATAAGCACAGTCTATGCCAGTTGCGCATCCAGCGCTGCCAATTCAATCGCTACACGCTTATGCTTATCGCGTGTCAGTTTTCTCAACGCGGCAGTGATTCGTTTCAACTCCGGCCTTCTCATTTTTGCCTCCTGCATGCACTAGTGTATATACACCGTGACACACAGTATGCACGTCAGAGTGGCTCATCAGATTAGCTGCCAGCATGATTTACGAATACAGCCTAATCATTCTATACCTGACAAAGGTAGAATTATCAGGCTGACTGCGCGGAATGATTGTTGTTGTCTTGAATTAGAGTAATTTAACTGGTTGTGATGACTTAATTTCTAAAAATCGGTTTAACTCTTGCTGCAAATGTAAAGTTAGACTTTGCGCGCTTTGTTTGCCGGTAGGCATAACTAAATTAGCCACTTGTGCATATAGTGGATCGCGCTGCTCATACATATGTTTTAGTTTTGCATGTGGGTCGGCTGTCTGTAATAAGGGACGATTTCGGTCATGGCGAGTTCGATGCCAGAGGTCATGAACTGTACTTTTCAGATACACCACTACCCCATTGCAGCATAATGCAATGCAGTTTTTTTCATTCAATACCGCACCACCCCCAGTCGCTAAAACGATGTTGTCGAGCAGTACTAAGTCTTGAATTACGCTTGCTTCGCGCTGCCGAAACCCAGCCTCACCCTCAATATCAAAGATATGCGGAATAGTTACGCCAGAACGCTGCTGAATTTCCTCATCACTGTCAACAAAAGCTTTGCCCAGCTGCTGAGCAAGCAATTTCCCTATGGTGGTTTTTCCTGCCCCCATCATTCCCACAAGAAAGATGTTGCCGGAATGGCGCTGGGGCTGCATATTATTAATATGGTACATGGTCGGATTGTAGCTGAAAAACGCATCGTGCATCACCGATGCACTTACTGCTTAACGCAGGTTCAAGCTATCACTCAGGATTTTGGGGGAAATGAAAACCAACAGCTCCCTTTTGTTATTCGTATTAGTTTGACTTTTAAATAACCATCCAATTAAAGGAATATCACCTAACAGCGGCACCTTAGGTGTAGATTTCAACTCATTTTGTGTATAGACCCCACCAATTACAACAGTCCCTCCATTATCAACCAATACTTGTGTACTGATTTTCTTGGTATTAATGCTGGGCCCCCCCCCCGCCGACGTGTTAATTATTGTGCCAACAGAATCCTGAGTTACTTCTACTTTCATGTTGATATTATCATCTGGAGTGATTTGAGGTGTCACGGTAAGGCTTAAAAGTGCCTTTTTAAACAATATGGTTGGTGCTATTGTTGCGCTGGTTGTTGTCTGATAGGGTATTTCCACCCCTTGTTCAATTGTCGCCTCAGTTCCATTTGCAGTCACCACACGAGGGCTAGAAATTTCTTTGGATATTCCATTTAGTTGTGATGCCTGCAACTCAAGTCCTAATATTTTAGTCACCGATGAGTTGAAAAGCATCGCTGATACCACGCCAGTACCAACCTGTCCAGGGGTTCCGGGCAGATTAACTGGCCCACCACCAGCACTTCCGCCCACAGAGCCACGAACTCCGCCCACAGAAAATCCGCCTCCAGGTGGTGGTACCCCGGTATAGCTTAACCTTCCACCCAAAGTTCGAGTAAAGGTATCGCTTGCCTCAACAAAACGTGCTTCAATCATCACTTGGCGCACCGCCACGTCGACTTTCTTGATCAGCTTGCGTACTTCCTCCAAGCGCGATGGCGTATCTTGAACGAACACAGTATTGGTGCGTGCATCCTCCACTGCGCTCCCACGTTTGGACAGCATGCGCTGGGCAGAATTCTGTAATAAAGCGACAATTGCTTTTCCTTTTGAATAAGCTAGTGGGTAACTTTCCGTGCGGAGAGGTTCCAGGTCGAAGATTTCTTGATTTGCTGCTAAATTAAGTTTTTCTTTGGCTGCCAATTCTTCGCGCGGGGCAACCTGGATTACGTTGCCGTTTTTGCGCATGTCCAATCCGCGCGAGTCAAGAATGATTTGTAGTGCTTGATCCCACGGTACATCCTTGAGGCGTAAAGTCAGATTGCCGCTCACGGAATCGCTGATCACCATATTCAGATTAGTAAAGTCAGCAATAACATTCAGCGCTTCGCGCACTGCAATATTCTGGAAGCTTAACGTCAATCTTTCTCCCTTGTAACCTATCTTGCTATTTGTAGATAGTTTATCGGGATCATCCGCTACTGTTTTTATTTCCACGATAAACTTGTTATCCGTCTGGTAGGCGACGTGCTCCCATAAACCCTTGGGCTCAATGACCATGCGCACATGGTCACCCTGCATGAATGTATCGATCCCTTGTATTGGTGTTCCGAAATCCACTACATCAAGTTTACGTTGCAGGTTGCTTGGTAGACTGGCATTCATAAAGTCCACGATCAGGCGTTTACCTTGCTGCTTAACGCCTATACCTACACCAGGATCTGATAGGTCTACTTGAATGCGTCCTCCCCCATTCCCGCTACGACGAAAAGTAATATCACGCAGGCTATAATTCTGGATGCCTGGCTTCGACTCAGTAAATCGTGCAGCGGGTACCGCCGCTGATTCCGCAGGAACTTTGCCATGTAGGGTAATCAGCAAGTTAGCCCCCTGTGTTTGTGCGTCATAAACCAATGTTTGATAAAGGTTAACTACCAGACGAGTGCGATTACCTGATTGCACGATATTGGCGCTACGTAATTCACCTACGCCAAACTCCTGCTTCGATTTGCCCAGCTCGTTTGTTGTATTGGGGAAATCAAATACAATGCGGGCCGGATTGCTGATGGCAAAATTCAAAGGCGGATTGGCAAGCGTATTCTTCAACCTCATTTTAAGTATAAGTTTGCCACCTGGTGCAGTGCTGACGCTGAGCGACTGTATGCTATTCTCCGCGTCAGAATTTTGTGTGTTAGCGTTTTGTGCACTGGTATTGTCTTGCGCTTGGGCAGATAGCGCGTAAGCGGCAAATGCAGCAACAACGAGCAGAACAAGGTTGTTGACTACGTTTTTATAATGTCTCATTCTTCACTCCTAATCATTCATTCCATCAATGGCAAGCTACTTATACGTTCCGCCCAGTCTCCCGCACTATCTTGTACGACTTCCTTGACTTTTATTTCGGTTTCTGTAACGGAAACAATTCGACCAAAATTCGACCCTAGGTAATTGCCTGCTTTGACTCGGTGGAGCTTACCATCCGCCGAGCGGACGATAGCATGACCAGCTTTAGCCTGGTAAAGGAAACCGACCATCTTCAA
>Ga0210044_10011192_pt1 | contig 10504 bp, 8 predicted proteins | sample CryGey13umfilter_2_FD_183959 | JGI IMG/M metagenome (GOLD analysis project Ga0210044, IMG submission 183959) | Groundwater microbial communities from aquifer in Utah, USA - Crystal Geyser 4/9/14 3 um filter (SPAdes) (version 2) | ecosystem: Environmental > Aquatic > Deep subsurface > Groundwater...
CAACCCAAATCCCAGTGCCAGGGATATAAGAAACCCGGAGTTCAGTACCTTTCTAACGGTCATGCCCGGGTAGGGCACAACGAAGGATGAAAATCACCCCCACCCCTCCCTCCCCCGTCGAGGGGGAGGGAATAATACCGCCTCATCCCGACGTTTCGACGGTAAAGGGGAAGGGATAACGGGAAGGGGCATTTTCATATAAACGGTCATGCCCGGGTAAGGCACAACGAAGGATGAAAATGCCGCACGTCATTTAGGATTCGATCCGGAATCCAGGTATAAAAATCTGGATACCTGCCTCGCCGGTACGACGATGTATTTTCATAAAAAGATAATACGAGTCGGCATCTATAGATGCCGGCGGCCCATGAGAAACAGGAGACGATGAAATGTCCAGGAAATTCGGTTTTGAAGAACTCTTCCGCGACCAGGTGCTAAGGTGCTCAAGCTGCGGATTCTGCCAGGCGGTGTGCCCGATCTTCGGCCTCACCATGCGGCCTTCATACAACGCGAGGGGAAAGATGCTGGTGCTCAAGGAGGTGATGGATGGAACCGTCCCCCTGAGTGATGAATTGATCGAGACCCTGTTTCAGTGCACCACCTGCGGTAGCTGCGCAAAGAACTGCCCTTCAGGCGTCAATCCGCCTGAAATAATAAAGGCCGCCCGCAGGGACATGGTGGCTGCGGGCTCCTGTCATCCGGCTTTCAGCGGCATGAAGGATGTTTTGTCATCTCACTCCAATATATACGGCGAGGATGATTTCCCTGACTTCGGGCGTAAGCTCGGAAAGAAAGCCGAATATGGCTATTTCATGGGCTGCGTCGGAGCCTTCAGGGAGGATGAGGCGACAGAGGAGACCCTTGATCTTCTTGATATCCTGAAGGTGGACTTTACCCTTATCGAGGAATCCTGCTGTACGGGGGTGCTGGAAGACCTCGGCTTTGATATGAACAGGGATCTTGCAGAGCGAAACATCGAGGCAATCCTTGCCACCGGCGCAAAGAAGGTTATCACAGGATGCCCCTATTGCCTGAGGACCTTTGTCGGCAAACCAGCCTATGCGCCCTTGAGGGATGCGGGCATTGAATTCATGCACCTTTCACAGTTTCTGAGCAGGATTGATCCAGGCGTCAAGACGGATAAGGTGGTGACCTACCATGATCCTTGCGATCTTGGAAGACACATGGGCATCTATGAGGAGCCCAGGGAAACCATAAAGAAGATCGCGCCCAGGTTTGTGGAGATGCCGCATAATAGAGTTAACAGCCTCTGTTGCGGAGCGGGCGGCGGTGTAAGAGGGGCCTATGCCGCGAACTCGATCGGCATGGCAAGGAGGCGTCTAAAGGAGGCGGAAGAGGTGGGGGCTGAGATCGTGTTAACCGAGTGCAACTCCTGCGTCCATAATCTAAGAAACGCTAAGCTAAGGAGCCAGAAGCTTCAGATTTATACAACCAGCCAGTTCATGAGGTCGCTTCTTAAAGGTCGGTAACGGGAAACGCGTCAGTCTCCCTGTCGAGTTACTCTGTCTCATCTCTGCTCTGACAGAACGATAAGCTCTCCACTAGAGTCATGGCAAAGCATGCTGAAAATGAGAAGAGGATTCAAATCAAGCCGATGAGAGTGGTGCTGCTTCAGCCTCCCATTGAGGACTTCTACGATACAGAGGTCAGGCATCAGCCGCTTGGGTTATGCTTGCTCAAGGCCGCGGTCAGGAAGCATCTGCCAGGCGTTGATGTAAAGGTAATAGATTTCCACCATGGTCATGGCAGAAGGACGATACCTGTTCCGGAGGAGCTTTCATATCTATCGGATTATTACGACAGCCCTGATTCAAGTCCATTTTGCAGCTTTCATAACTACTTTCGCTTCGGGGCCGATCCGAAAAGCGCAGCGGGAAAAGTTGCTGACTGCAAGCCTGACCTGGTCGGCATTTCATGCCTTTTCAGCCCCTACTTTAAAGAGGCGCTTGCCTGCGCTTGTGAGATAAAGTCCCTCTTAGACGTGCCTGTAGTAATGGGCGGAGGTCATGCCTCCGCCTGTCCTGAATCGCTGCTTGCCGACCCTTCAGTTGACTATGTGATAAGGGGGGAAGGGGAAAGGCCCCTGGTTGAACTTGTAAGAGCCATGAAAAACGGCATGGGGCCTGAAACCGTTCCCAATCTGGGCTTCAAAAAAGATGGGGCGCTCAAATTCAATGCAAAGGGCGATCCCTATCCGCTTGATGAGATTCCGTGGGCGGAGCTTTCAGATCTCAAGAATGAAAGCTATCTCTACGAGAAGCGTCCGATGTGCATGGTCATGACATCAAGGGGGTGCCCTAACCGATGCGCCTTTTGTTCGGTACACTCGGTATTTGGCTGGAAATACAGGACGCGGAGACCTGAGGATGTTTTCCGCGAGATGAGGCACCGCTTTGATGAAGGGTACAGGGTCTTTGACTTTGAAGACGACAACCTTGCGTATAAGAGAGACAATTTTCTAAAACTTCTTAATATGATAGGAAAAGGGTTCGCGCCGGTGGAGGTAAGGCTACTCGCTATGAACGGGATATCATACGATACCCTGGATAGAGAGGTGCTTGAGGCCATGTGGGGGGCCGGATTCAGGAGTATCAATATCTCGCTTGTAAGCGGAAACCAAAACATCCTGTCTGATCTGGACAGACCGCATTCAACCGCCAGATTCAGCGATGTGGTTTCATGGGCGAGATATCTTGGCTTTATGATAACGGCCTATCAGATAATAGGGCTTCCGAACGAAGACCTTGAATCCATTTGCGAAACGATGGGATTGCTTGCCAGGATGCCTCTCCTTTTAGGGCCTTCCATATACTACCCGGCGCCGGGCTCAAGGCTTGCGTCCGAAGTCCGGGGGATGACCGAAGCCGATTTTATCAGGGCAAGGTCAACTGCCATGGCAGGTGCCGAAAGCCGCGCGGAGAGGGATTGCCTTTACACACTTTTTGTAACGGCAAGGATTATCAACTTTCTGAAAGGAACTCCGGGCCTTGTACCCGGAGACCGCTTAGGCTTTGATGATGCTCTCGGCTGTCTGGGGCGGAAGGGAGTCAGGGAGGAGAAGGGGGCCGAAATCCTGCGGATACTTCTTAGCGAAAGGCGTCTCCACGCCGCAACAAGAATGGGTCTTATCCCCCTTGAGAGATTTAACTATAGTGTTTTTGAGAAAGTGATGATGAAGGCGGGCCGGATAGGCGCCGTGACCGGAGGGGAGATATCGCTTCCCGATGGATTGACGGTTTTATAATACCCCTTGCCATCACCCCTCTCCCTTTACCGTCGAAACATCGGGATGAGGCGGCATTATTCCCTCGTCATCCACGGGGGAGGAAGGTTGTGCGGCGTCATTATTCCCTCCCCCTCGACGGGGGAGGGAGGGGTGGGGGTGATTTTCATCTTTCGTTGTGCCCTGCCCGGGCATGGCTGTTAGTAGTTACGACCATCGCCCTTGCGGTTAATAATGGAGTGAGAAAGGGTCTTGCCAGGTATAAGGACCAGGATGAAAAAAGGTCTTAATACGGTAAATATCAGAAAGGGTATCTTAGATTATTCGAAGGCGGTGTTGTCACTGTGGTTTTCACTTTGCCGGATAATGATCCCGGTGATTGTTGTTGTGAAAATATTAAATGAATTTGATGTGATACGCTATGTGGCCATGCCTCTTTCCCCTGTTATGCTCATCGTGGGTCTTCCTCCGGAGATGGGGCTTGTCTGGGCGACCGCGATGCTGAACAATATCTATGGCGGGATTATAGTGATGCTTTCACTTCCTGCCACTGCGACCCTCACCGCCGCTCAGGCGACTGTGCTGGGTGTAATGGTTCTTGTCGCGCATACGCTGCCGGTGGAGCTTCGAATCGCTCAGAAGTCAGGCGCGCGAGCCCTTTTTCAGGGCATATCCCGTGTGGGTTCAGCGCTCTTACTGGGGATGATTCTCAACCTGGCTTTTTCAAGTCTTGATCTATTTCAAGAGCCTGCGTCCATAATGCTTGGCGGGCAGGGGTCGCCGCAGTACCGGGGGATTTTAGGCTGGATGCTGTCAGAGGCGACGAGGCTTTTGTGGATACTCGTCATAATAGCTGCTCTTGTTGCCATGATGAGAATCCTTAGGGCCATAGGGGCTATCCGTTTAATTGATATAATGCTCAGGCCCATTCTAAGGCTCCTTGGCATAGGGCCGAAGGCATCCGCCATAACCGTCATAGGCCTGACCTTGGGTGTGGCATACGGAGGAGGCCTGATAATCCACGAGGCAAGGTCGGGAGAGATAGGGCCAAAGGATGTCTTTTTCTGCCTTACCCTTATGGGGCTTGCACACAGCCTGATTGAGGATACATTGCTCATAATGACCATAGGCGGACATCTTGCCGGAATCCTTTTAGCAAGGGTTGCCTATGCGGTCATAGTTGTTATGCTGATTGTCAAGGTAGTATCGCTTCTGCCGGAGTCTTTCTGTAAGAGGTTCTTGTGGAAATATGTATCATAGACCGAGTGAAAAGGGTTTTTCGATATGAGGATACTCCTTGTTGAGGATGACAGGAAGATAGCGTCATTTGTGGCCAAGGGCCTGAGGGAAGAGGGGTTTGCGGTTGATCACGCCCCGGATGGAACCGACGGGCTTCATTTTGCCCTGACGGGGCCTTATGATGCAGCCGTTATTGATCTGATGCTCCCCGGTATGGATGGCCTCAGCCTGATTGAAGAGATGAGAAGGAGAGGAAAGGATACGCCTGTTCTTATCCTTAGCGCCAAGAGATCGGTGGATGACAGGGTTAAGGGCCTGCAGGTGGGAGGGGATGATTATCTTACAAAGCCATTCTATTTCTCGGAGCTTCTGGCACGTATCAGAGGTCTTATAAGGAGGGCTTCAAAGAGTATTGAAAGCTCAAGGCTCTCTGCCGGCGACCTTTCCCTGGATATCATGACCAGGAAGGTTATAAGGGGGGGAGTAGATATTGAACTCCAGCCAAGGGAGTTTGCCCTGCTCGAGTATCTTATGCGCAATGGAGGCCGGGTGGTATCCAAGACCATGATACTTGAAAGGATATGGGACTACAGTTTCGATCCCCAGACCAATGTGGTTGATGTGCTTGTGTGCAGGCTGAGAAACAAGATTGACAGGGGCTTTGATCCAAAACTGATTCACACCATAAGGGGAGTCGGCTATGTCCTCAGGACCCCTTAAAAGGATAAGAAGGACCGTGGCGCTGAGGCTCACGGTCTGGTATTCCTCTATCTTCATACTGAGTTCCCTTCTTCTCTTCTCTATCGCCTATTTCGCCCTTTCATCCTCTCTTGCCGGACAGGATCATGAGTCCATCAGAATTAAGTTGGAGGAGCTTTTGAACCTCTTTGAGGCCTCGGGGCTGGAAGGGCTTAGAAAGGAGGCGGGATCTGTCAAGAAATTTGAAAAATCGCCTTCCTTTTTCATTCGTCTAGCGGGGGCGGATGGGGCGACTCTCTTCCTTTCAATACCGTCGCAGTGGAGTGAGTTTGATCTTGCAAGGTTAGATGAGCCGGCTTTGAAGACAGGTGCGGATGGTCGGATCGAGAGGCTTCCTTCAAGGTATAACAAGTCCTTTCTTGAGGTTGCAACCAGAAGCGCTCCGGGAGGCTACATCATTCAGATAGGGAAAAGCACCGAGGAGAGGGACGCGGTGCTGAGTCACTTCCGGGGCGTCTTTGCGGCGGTCATGGTTCCTCTTATCCTGGTGGGATTCATGGGGGGCGCTTTTCTGGGTTACAGGGCTCTTGCGCCTGTGCGAAGCCTTGTTGCCACAATACGTTCAATAGGGGCCGGCAGGATGGACGCGAGGGTCCCGGTCCCCCAGACCGGCGATGAACTGGAGGAACTGGCGCGGCTTTTTAACGCCATGGTCGAAAAGATAGATGCGCTGGTGACCGCCATGCGCCAGTCTCTTGATAACGTGGCCCATGACCTTAGAACGCCTATGACAAGGTTTAGGGGCATGGCCGAGCTTGCCCTTGAACGTGACGAGGAACCTGAAAAATGCAGGGATGTCCTTGCCGACTGCGTGGAGGAATCCGACAGAATCCTTACAATGCTCAACACTCTTCTTGATATATCCGAGGCGGAAACAGGCGTAATGAAGCTCGATATAAGAGATATCAAGGTCTCAGAGCTTATTGAAAGGGTGGTTGATCTCTACGGATATGTGGCCGAAGAAAAAGGCATACGAATGTCTGTATCATGCCCCGAAGATCTTATTGCAAGCGCCGATGATTCACGTATGGCCAGGGTTCTTGCCAATCTGGTGGATAATGCCATTAAATACACGCCTACTGGAGGAACCGTAAGCATAGAGGCTCAAGGCGATAACGCGGAGGTGAAGATTTCCGTTAGAGACAATGGAACAGGGATCGAGCAGGGAGAGCTTCCCAGGATATGGGACCGCCTTTACCGTGGCGACAGAAGCAGAAGCGAAAAAGGTCTCGGATTGGGATTAAGCCTTGTGAAGGCGGTGATGGAGGCCCACGGCGGGAGGGTGGAAGTAGCAAGTCTCCCGGAAGGAGGCTCGATCTTTACTGTCATCCTGCCGAATCCAAAAGCGGTAACAAAGTAGGAGGCCACGGAGGGGTGGGGGGTGATTTTCATGCTTCGTTGTGCCCAAACAGAGCATGGGGGATTCGCCCAAAAGATTTGAGATTTTCTTGTGCCAGCCGGCATGTGCGGTTTCAACCGCACTCTTCCCACTTACGGATAACTCACAAAAATAGAAACATTTCAAAAATGTAATGTTCGGGAAAGGTTCCTGCAAAGTTTGCCTCTTATATTACCATGAAAACACCCTCACCAACCCCATGCGCTGCAAGGAGCACAACGAAGCATGAAAATGCCAGATGTCATTCCGGACTTGATCCGGAATCCAGCCATAAAGGACTGGATACCGGCTCCCGGATAGGGGTCCGGGGCAGGTTATGCGGGTATGACGATGTATTTTCATATAAAGCCAGGGGGCAGGGATCGGGGGTCAGGGGGCAGTAAAAGAGGTCTTATGTCTTATCTGTGGGAAAGGCGATTTTCATGCTCGGGGGTGACAAAATATTGCTGCCATGAACGTTTGGGTCGAAAATTATATGGGGCAGGGGACATGAATAAAGAAAAGGTATTTGGGTTTCTAGTGGCATTAGGCTTTTTGTTTTTCCTGCCGACTGTGAGCGCACCTGCTGTGGAGCAGGGCCAGTGCGTTGATCTCACAACCGTCATAGCTAAGGTTGCCAGAGAGACGATTCCGGCTGTGGTTCACATTGATGTAATCCAGAGCAAGGAAGTTATCACTCCGATGTTTCCTTTTGAGGATGATCCTTTTTTCCAGTATTTCTTTAACGCTCCCGGACTGAGGCGCAAGGTCAAGAAGGAATACAGAGGTCTTGGGACAGGAGTGATAATGGATGCGGAAGGCCATATCCTCACAAATCATCATCTTGTGGCAGGAGCCGACGATATGACGATCCTCCTTGCGGACGGTACATCGCACAAGGCGGAACTTGTTGGTATTGAAGCCAAGACGGATTTAGCGGTCATAAAGATAACTACCGGGGGCAATCTTCCTGCCGTAGTCTTTGGGGATTCCGACTCTGTTGAGGTGGGCCACTGGGTTGTTGCAATAGGTCATCCGAGAGGGCTTGATCAGACAGTGACTCAGGGAATAATAAGCGCAAAGCACAGAAGGGGCATACTTGATCCGAGCAGCTACCAGGACTTTCTCCAGACGGATGCCGCAATTAACCCGGGTAACAGCGGAGGGCCGCTTCTTAACCTTAAAGGCGAGGTGATAGGGATAAATGCGGCCATAGTCTCTCAGTCCGGCGGATATGAAGGGATAGGGTTTGCGATTCCAAGCAACATGGCGCTCCGCATAGCAAGGGAGCTTATCTCAAAGGGAAAGGTGGAGCACGGATGGCTGGGGGTGAGCGTTCAGGATATCACGCCTGAGCTTGCAAAATATTTCAAACTCAAGGCTAAGAGGGGAGCGCTTGTCGCAGACGTCGCGGCGGGTGGCCCCGGAGAGAAGGCAGGACTAAAGAGGGGTGATGTCGTCATCAGCTTCAAGGGTCGAGAGATAGCGGACGCAACAAGTCTCCTTAACGAGGCCGCTGTGACCCCGGTCGGTGCTGAAGAAAAGATCGTCATTGTAAGGGAAGGCCGTGAACAGGAACTCAATATAAAGATAGATAGAAGGGAAGAGGGGGCTAAGGGTTATCTTTCAGTATTAAGGGAAAGACTTGGAATCGAGGCAAGGGAACTCAAGCAGAATGAGGGCGCTAGAGACAAGAGCGGTTCTTCCGGTGGAGTCGCCCTTACTTGGCTTGAAGCGGACGGACCCATGCAAAAGGCTGGTTTTGAGTTGAACGATATGCTCCTTCAGATGGACGGAGCAAGGATACGTGGTCTAAAGGATCTTGCCGAGAGGGTGATGTCTCTGGGACAGGATCAGAGGATAACATTTCTCGCCGTAGATCACAGAAGCGGCAGGGCCGGATATGTCCAGGTCAAGCCCAGGTAGAGAATATTGTATCAACTCAATGATTGGGGGGATGGCTTTGCGCAGACCAGGAATCAGCTTCTGTAGGTGCGCCTTCAGGCGCAGGGCGCACGGTTCCCATGCGGCTGAAGCCGCACCTACCCCGGATTTTTGAGTTCATAGAGAATGTTTGTGTATTTTATGATAACTTATCAATAAAGAGGAGGTAGTTATGAAAACAGACAGGAAGAGTTCAGTAAGGAAATGGGTTATTTTTTCCGCGATCATGTTTTTCGTGTTTTCCGCGATTGCGGGAGTTCTGCCGGCGCCGCTCGGCATATCAGCCGGCGCGGCAGAGGCAGGGGATAAATTCCCTGGCTCCTTTTCACAGCTTGCAAAGGACGTAAGCCCTTCGGTTGTGAATGTCAGTACGGTAAAGACTGTAAGAAGCAAGGGAAGGGGCATGGTTCCTTTCGGAGGGCCATTTGGACAAAATGATCCATTCAAGGATTTTTTCGAGCGGTTTTTTGGCGATCAGCTTCCCAAACAATTCAGGCAGCAGAGCCTGGGCACCGGTTTTATCATTGATAAGGAAGGCTATATCCTCACCAATAACCACGTAGTGGATCAAACAGACGAGATAAAGGTGAAACTTGCAGATGAAAAGGAATACACGGCGAAGATGGTCGGGAGGGATCCCAAGACAGATCTCGCCCTTATAAAGATTGATCCTGAAAAGCCTCTCCCGGCCCTTGTGCTCGGCGACTCGGACAAACTTGAGGTGGGAGACTGGGTAGTTGCCATAGGGAATCCCTTTGGACTAGGCAACACGGTGACCGCAGGCATTGTGAGCGCCAAGTATAGAAAGATTGGGGCGAGTTCCTATGACAACTTTATCCAGACGGATGCCTCAATAAATCCCGGAAACAGCGGAGGGCCTCTCCTCAATATGGCCGGAGAGGTGGTTGGTATTAACACTGCCATCTTTTCTCAAAGCGGCGGTAGCATAGGGATAGGCTTTGCGATACCTGTAAATATGGCAAAGGACCTTATTCCTCAGCTTAAGGAAGGCAAGGTGGTAAGGGGCTGGCTGGGAGTGATGATCCAGAAGATAACCCCGGAACTTAAGGATAAGCTCAAGCTTAAGGAGGACAAGGGCGCGCTTGTGGCCGATGTGACCTCCGGCGGGCCGGCCGAGAAGGCGGGGATCAAAAGGGGTGATGTTATCGTAGCCTTTGACGGCAAAGAAATCCAGGAGATGAATGAACTTCCATTCGTTGTTGCTTCAACCGGGGTCGGTAAGACCGTGGAGGTAAAGGCTGTCAGAAAAGGTGAAACAAAGGTATTTAAGGTTAAAGTAGGTGAACTTAAGGAAGAGGCAGGGGAAGGAGAAGCCGCAGAGGCAGAGCCTGCCCTGGGTATGACCGTGGAAGATCTGAACGCGGATATTGCTTCCGAGCTGGGGATAACGGATAAGCAGGGGGTGGTTATTACCACAGTGGAAAGGGGTTCAGTGGCTTCCGAAGCAGGGATAAGGGCGGGAGATATTGTCCTTGAGGTGGATCAGTCAAAGATAGAAGATAAGGCCCAGTTTTTGAAAAAGATCCGTGCTTATAAGCCTGGAGACACCATCCTGTTTCTTCTGAAGAGGCAGAACGGAACCATCTTCTTGACAGTGACCCTTCCCAAGTAATAAATCCTTTAGATCAACCTCCGCCTCCTGGATGGGGCGGAGGTTCTTGCAAACCATAACAGGGAGCCTCCGGGCACTCTATGGCAGAAGACCCCGGCTTCCTTTAATGGAACCCTGTTTTATCAAGATTGATAGCAGATGCCCTCTCTCAATACCATGTAGGTGCGGTTTCAGCCAAACCCTTGTGGTCGGGATGATGGAGGGCGCGAATTTTCATGCATGGGGCGGCATAATTTGTCTTCGATGAACGTTTTGGTTGCCCTCAATTTTTTAAGGAGGTCTTATGGCTTCAGCGGAAAAGACTGAG
>Ga0210044_10011194_pt1 | contig 10503 bp, 5 predicted proteins | sample CryGey13umfilter_2_FD_183959 | JGI IMG/M metagenome (GOLD analysis project Ga0210044, IMG submission 183959) | Groundwater microbial communities from aquifer in Utah, USA - Crystal Geyser 4/9/14 3 um filter (SPAdes) (version 2) | ecosystem: Environmental > Aquatic > Deep subsurface > Groundwater...
ATCCCCGCCTCCCATGAGCGTAAAGGCGAGAGCGAGCCGCATCTGCTGATAGGAAGCTGGGCTATCGGGCGGATTGGGACAGTTGGTGAAGATGAAGACAACCTGCGGCGCCCTGCCGTTCTCTTCCCAGTATCGGTAGTGTTCGAATGCCGTCTGCCAATGGTTTGCGTGCATGTCAGCCGAGAGTTCCAGGGACGGGATGCCTTCGAAGGACTGCCCGTTGAGGTACTCCGCGTTCTCCCCAAAACAATGCTGGACGAGGATGTTATGCGCTATCTGGAGCTCCGGATCCTGATCCCACAAGGCTCGCAGGTTCTGGGTGAAGGTGGTCTCGCCAGCCGCCCACGCGCAGTTGTCCCAATTCGGCAAACCGCTCCAGTAGTCCGGGGAGCAGCCGGTTGGGTCGTGGCCTGGAACGCCGCTGTTTTGCTCCTCCCAGTCAGGTACGCCGTCGGCATCGAGATCGAGGCGCGGCACGATCGCCGGTCTTGAGCTCCACGGCCCGAACCACTCTTGATTGAAGGTGTCGAGGATCAGCCCGTCGAGGAGCAGTCGGTTCTGGCTGTCGCGAATTTGCTTGAACTGCGAGTGGATGATTCGTGGGCGATATTCGTTCCAGCGCAAGCCTTCATAGGGAGTGCCGGCGGGTCCGACCGGCCCCACATCGGTCATGTTGTATCCCCACCAGTTGCCCCAATCGTGCCAGAGGTTGAGGCGCACCGCGGTGCCGGCGGCGTGATCGTACTTGAACGCGCCAAAGTCGTACGGGGATCGCAGTTCGGGGCCGGTCGCGAGGTGAATGGAATTCGAGGAACCGTTCCAGATGCTGCATTTGAGGATGACAGCCTCTCGCTTCGCCCGATCCGCGTCCATGATGATGACTTCATCGTTGTCGAATCCGGTATCACGCTCGATGCAATAGGCATTGAGATCGCGGTTGGCAATGGGAAGAGCCATGTCGCCGACGTGTATCGCGGTGGGTAGCGGTTGCAGGGGTTCCTGGACAAACCATTCCGGAACGAAGGGCCAGGGAGAATTTTGGCCGGTTTTGGTGAAGGAAAGGTTGTACGGTTCATTGCCGCTGCTACCCCATACCGCCAGCAGGCGGAAGCCAGCATTTGCCCTGGCCTGTGCCAGGCGATCACGGTCGGCCACGACTGGAGGGGAAGTGTCCAGGTAAGACCCGGCCACAACTTCAACAAATTGGCGTGTAGACAAAAAGTCCATGAGAGCACTCTTCTCCGGATCATTGAGGGTGATTTGACCGCCCGTCTTGTCACGTACCCTGGCGGCAAAATCCCTGGGTGTGTACCAGGTCAGGATGCCCAGCCGTGGATACGGCGGACCGGCCTCGGCACCCGGCAGGTGGCGACGCACGCGGGACACCTGCTCGGTGTTTGGTTGCACGGGCGGGATCTCCTGCGTCGCTGCAGTCGGGATCTCCTGCGTCGCTGCAGCCGGGATCTCCTGCGCCGCTGCAGCCGGGATCTCTTGCGCCGTTGCAGCCACACAACAGAGCACAACAAGGAGAAACCATCTCGCGATCCGCTCGCGCATCTCGCGCCTCCTTTCCGGCCTCGCCACCAGCGGGCCGAAAGTTGTTCGGATAGACGCCGCAAGCGCCTTTGCGTTGACAGCCACCGGGTGCGAGAGATCACTCCGATGGGTGCGGGGCCAGGTCAAAGCCAGTGTCCTCGGTCTTTACCATCTCTGCCCTGGCCTGCCCTGCCTCGACACGAGACCGGGCCACGCCCGCGACGAAGAATACGCGTGCGCTTCCCCGGGTTAGCGGAAGCGGACTGCAGACGACGTTGCACTTCACCGTCGGTTCCGGGGAACGAGATTCTCATACAAATTGAAAAATGCTTTACAATTTGCATGCGATGATTCGACGAGCCTGCACCGACCTGGTCACCTCACGTTTGCAGCACTACCCTGCTGTAGCCCTCATCGGGCCGCGGCAGTCGGGCAAGACGACGCTCGCCCGTAGCCTCGCTGGGCGGTATTTTGATCTCGAACAGCCGGGAGATCGCACGCGTCTGGATGTCGAATGGGACGAGCTGTGTGCGGGTGAGGAACTGGTCGTGCTGGACGAGGCCCAAGTTGCGCCTGAGGTGTTCACGCGGCTGCGGGGCGCGATCGATTCACGGCGCAACCGAATGGGCCGGTTTCTGCTTCTTGGCTCCGTGGCGCCAGCGCTTATGGTCCGGGTTTCCGAATCCCTTGTCGGCCGGCTCTCGCTCGTCGAACTCACGCCCTTTCTGCATTGGGAAATCTCCTCGGCAGCGTCGCGCGACCACTGGCTGTTGGGTGGCTATCCGGACGGGGGCATCCGCGAGCCGGCACGGTTTCCCCAGTGGCAGAACGACTACCTCGCGCTGTTGGCACAGCGCGATCTCCCGAACTGGGGGCTGCCGGCGCGGCCCCACGTTACGGAACGACTGCTGCGCATGACCGCGGCGGTCACGGGCCAGATCTGGAACGCCTCGGCGGTGGGAGCGAGCATGGGGCTCTCGCACCCGACCGTGAACTCCTACGTCGACTACCTGGAAGGGGCCTTTCTCGTGCGCCGGCTGCGTCCCTTCGCCGCCAACCTCAAGAAGAGGCTGGTACGTAGCCCGAAGCTGTACTGGCGCGACAGCGGCCTCCTCCATGCGCTGCTGCGAGTTCGCTCACACGACGAACTGCTCGTCCAACCCTGGGTGGGCGCCAGTTGGGAAGGGTACGTCGTGGAGCAAGTGCTCTCCACACTTGCCGCGACCGGCCGCCGGTTCGACCCCGGCTTTTTGCGCACCAGTGACGGCCAGGAGATCGACCTTCTGGTCGACTGCGATGGCGAGCGGTGGGCGTTCGAGATCAAACTCACGAGCCAGCCGGATTCGCACGACCTGGCGAAATTGAACCGCGCTGCCGACCTGGTCGGAGCAACCAGGCGAATTCTCGTATCTCAGACGCGGCGATCGTCCTTTTCCGAGGGCCAGATTTCGACCAACCTGCCTCGACTGACGGAGTACCTTCGGAAGAAATAGCCGGGGCGAGTCCGCACCGCAGGCCAGTGTCGAGGGAACATTCCCGGGCGCGATGAGGTCGGCCCAAAACGCCCGTCGGCGCTCGCCCGCGGCCCTCGCCGTGGTGGGGCGCTACCGCGCGAAGGCGTCGAGGCGGCTGCCGAGTTCATCGCGGGCGGCGTCGTAGGCTGCCGGGTCGTGGCTGAAGGTGCTGGCGTCGGTGACGACGGTACCCACGACCTGATCCACGAAGCTGCCCTGACCCGCGGCGGCCAGCAGCGTCATGTAGTCGAACTCGTTCCACGACCCCCGCAGCAGTTCGAGGCGCAGCGAGGGAACCGCGATGTGATGCGCTCCGCCGATGACAGAGGGTGTGCCGGGGTAGAACAACGTGCCGTCACCATTGCGGCCGAAGCAGTAGTTGTCAGTCCAGACGTCGGAGTTGCGGGCGTAGCACTCGGTGACCGCGTAGTACAGGTAGCCGTCCAAGTGGTAGCGCCAATGCAGCCAACTGTGGACGCGCTGGTTGGGTCCCTGGTGGTCGATGAACTCGTCGGGCCAGATGCCGTACCTCGACCAGGTGATGTTGTCGGAGTCGCCCGAGGAGTTGGAGTCGTACCACCACACCTTCTTGCCGGCGGCACGCTCGGCTGAGTATCTGGCGACGAATCCGGGGCTGTCGTCGAGGGTGTTGACGATCGGGCACCAGATGCCAATGTGGCCGGTCGCGAGGTCGGCCGTGAACTCGCTGGTGACCAGCGCGCGCAGGCCGGGATCGGCCTGGAACAGGACGTTCGACTGCACGACGTTGAGCGGCCAGTTCTCGTGCGGCTCGTCCTGGGTGTACAGGAACGCCCGATCGAACCACCCCATGGCGCGGAAATGCTCCGCCGCCGCTCGCCAGAAGACGATCGCCTCGGCGGTCTCGGCCTGAGTCCAGGTGTGGGATGAATCGTTCCAGTCGAGGTCGGGGCCGGGGATCGGGAAGCTCGTGACGCCCGGCAGGCTGTAGAGCGGATCGTAGTAGCTCGCCCAGTCGACGTCCGTGATGGTGTCGGTGCCTGCGTCGTACGTGTAGTTTACGCCGCCCACCGTTCCGTCCAGCGTGATTCGGTGGGCGAGGGCCTCCCGCCAGTACGCCAACGTCAGGGCGGCGATGTCGTCGTTCTCCCAGCAGCCCTGACCGGGGCAGAAATGAGTGGTGTAGGTGGCATAGGTGTCGAAGCCGTAGGTGGTGCGGGCGCTCGGTGTGTCTGGCAGAGCAAAGTTCCAGACGGTCAGGGTGATGGGAACGCTGGCCAGCACTGATGCACTCGGTCCTTGCGTGACAGCGAACGTCCCGGAATACGCACCAGCGAGAGCTTCCTTCGGGATATCGAGGCTCACCCAGATGGGCTGATTGCGTCCGGCCACCAGGTCAAACGGCTCGCCGTTGCGGGGCTCACCGTAGATACGGTCGGCCCCGATCGGATAGAGCGGATCGGGCCATTCGCCGAGGCCGCCGGCGCGGTCGGAGACCGTCGTGACGGTAATGAATCCCACCCGGTAGAGTTGGGCGTTGGCGGCCGGAATCTCGGCCCCGCCCGGGCCGATGAGCTTGGTCAGCGTTACGCCGAGGCCGGTCAACCCCTGGGTGGCCGTGAGCACGACCTGGAAGGAAACGGTTTCGTTCCGGCCGCCTTTGACGGTGACAACTGCGGGTCCGACCGGCGGCTCAGCGGGCCGCACCTTGAGCGTCGGCGAGGGAACCCAGGTTCGCAGCGTGCCGGTGGTGGTTACGGGCGCGAGATGCCGGCGCGGGCGACTCGCCGCTTCGGCCAAGTTCATCCCCGTGGAGAGCGCCGCAATCAGCGCGGCTGCTGCAGTCACCGCACGGGCTGGGCTCATGATGCAAGCACGAACGTGCGACGGTCCTGCGCAGCTCACGGTGACCTCCTGGTCCGGATGACCCGGACGACTGCGACGTTTTCTGAAACTGTCGGCATTCTAGCGTGCGGTCAACCGTCGCTGTCTGCTCGTGGCGCACGACCAACCGTTACTGCCGAGCCGTGGCGTACGGCCGGTTGTCGCCGCTGGAATCCATGCCCATCGGGCGCGATCCCGATCTCACCTGGTCGCAACCGTCGGCGCAAGAGCCGCCCTGGCGCTCATGACGCGCGCGCAGGGACACGGCGGCGGCGAGGAGATCGGCCGAGGTGGCGTAGGCGCTCATGACGCGCGCGCAGGGACACGGCGTCCTCTGCGGCGCCGGTCACTGCAGCAGCGCGAGCGGGTCGCGACCGAACAGGAAGTAGAAGGCAAAGGTGCCGAGCAGGCCGTGTGCGATCCCGAGTACCCAGAGGTTCGGCCAGCGGCGGTAGTGCTCGATGCACGCCAATCCGGCCGGGAAGGTGAGCGCCATCACCGCAAGGTCTGGTGCGTGTGACAGCGAGAAGAGCGCCGCCGCCAGCACCTGCGCCGCTGCCCGTGGCAGGCGAGTCGACAGGTTCGACCACAGGATGGCCTGGAGCAGGAACTGCTGCGCGATCCCCCATGCCGGATAGGCGAACACGATCAGCCAGAACCCGCGCGGTGGCGGCAGGTGGCCGGCGTGCCACGCCCACGCGGTAGACGCCACGAGCAGCGGGACGACGACCACGGCCGCCGGCAGCGCGGCCTGACGAAGATTGTCGACGCGCAGCCCCCAGCCGTGCAGCACGGTCGAGTCGGCGCGCAGGTGTGCCGCGATCAGCGCCACCCACGCCGCCACGCCGATCAGCACCACCGGAAACTTCGCGCCTGGCACCATTTCCGATGCCACGTTGGCAGCGCCGAGAAGGAGCACAAGGGGAAGCTCGAAGCGGGACACCCGGGCGGCGCTGGCCATGGCGACATGCTAGCCGGATTTCCACGGACGCGGAGCCGTCGGGCCAACGAGACACGGGTTTCGCATGGTCACAGCACCGTGGCAGTGGTGGGCCGCGTCTGGGTTTAGCTCCAACGCAAGCAAGCTGCGCGCTGCTTCGACTGCTGAGGTCGCGGCACGGGCTATACTCCACCCAGCTTTGCTCGCGGTGGCCTGGTGTTTCCTGGGGGGTGCCCGGCACATGGTGATCCCGCTTTACATTCTCATTCCGCTCGCGGTGCTGGCGGCGGTAGCGTTGATCGAGCGCATCCTGCTGCCGTCGGTGCGGGTGGTGATGCGGCGCTGGCTACGCGGCATGACCGACGACCTCAACACCCGCCTCAAGCTCAAGTTGCAGCCGTTCAAGATGACGCGCAAAAGAATCGTGGAGGAGATGCTCATCCACGACCCCGAGGTGGCCCATGCCGCCAAGCTGTACCGCGAGGTCAACCAGTTGAGCTGGGACGAGGTCACCGACCTGGTGCGCGTTTGGGCGCGCGAAATCGTGCCGCGCTTCAACGTCTACCTGTACTACCGCCCGTCCCACTGGATTGCGCGAGCGGCCGCACGGCTGCTCTATCGGGTGCGGATCAGCTTCCTCGACAAGCGCGCCATGGCGGCGGTCGACACCGAGGCGAGTGTCATCTTCGTCATGAACCATCGCTCCAACTTCGACTACATCATCGTCAGCTACATCGTCTCGCGGCTCGCGGCCATCTCGTACGCGGTCGGCGAGTGGGCGCGGATTTGGCCGCTGGACGCGCTGTTGCGCCGCATGGGCGCCTACTTTGTGCGCCGCAAGGCCTCCGACCCGCTCTACCGCAAGGTGCTCGAGCGTTTCGTCCAACTCTCCGCCGAGTCGGGCGTCACGCAGGGCATTTTCCCCGAGGGCAGGCTGACCCGCGACGGCCGGCTCGGCGAACCCAAGCTCGGCCTGCTGTCCTACCTGCTCAAGCGCTTCGACCCCGCCGCACCGCGCGACTTCGTGTTCGTTCCGGTTGGAATCAACTACGACCGCGTCATCGAGGACCGCAACCTGATCAGGGAGGGCCAGGGCACCGCACCCCGAACCTCGACGGCCGCGACGATTCGCACCACCCTGAGCCAGATCGGCAAGCTGTTCTGGCTGCTCGCCCGGGGGCGCTTTCACCGCTTCGGCTATGCCTGCGTCAACTTCGGCGTGCCGGTCTCGCTCAAGCACTACGTCGGCACGCTCGGCAAGGACTTCCGCAGCATGGGCGAGGCCGAGTATCACGCCGAGGTGGAGAAGCTCGGTACCGTGCTCATGGGTGAGATCGCGCGCGCCGTGCCGGTAACGCCGGTTGCGCTGGTGGCGCACGCGTTCTTCGCGGCGACCGGCCCGAAGGTGGCGGTGACCGAACTGGTGCAGGCGCCCGAGAGCCCGACGGCAACGACGAGCGTGATCTCGATGGCTGAGGCTCGAAGCGAGCCGTTGGACGAAGCGTTGCCCGAGACCGAGGGTCCGACGGTCCCGTTGAACGATCTGATGGCGGCGGCCGATCGTTGTCTCGCCGAGTTGCGCCGGCACGGGGTGACAGTGGCACTGCCCCGCACCACGACCGAGGATTTCGTCGCGTTCGGACTGCGCTGCATGCGGCTGCGTCGCGTCGTCCACGAGAGTGGCGGAACCATCACGGTGGCGACCGGCAATCTCGCGCTCCTGCGCTACCACGCCAACTCGATCGGCCATCATTTCGACGGGTGGGACGACGTAACCGGCTGACGGCAGTCGGTCGGGTCGCACGGCCGACCCTGGCCGCGGCAAGGTGGCAGATTCCAGTCCGGTCGGAGCCCTGCTCGCGTCGCGTGGCATCTCTTGCATCAGCGCCTGGTTGCGACCCCGAGGCTGATAGTCTGAGCCGGTCGCGCCGGGGCCTGTCTCGCCGGCGGCGAGGAGGATCGATGCGAGGTCTTTCGAGTGTGGTGTGGATGGCGATCGCGGTCGGGGCGCAGGCTGCGGAACCTGGCCCCGTGGCGAAAGCCCCTGGCATCCTGGTGAACAGCCCGATCATGGCGTTATCGGCCGCCGCCGCCGGGGCGCAGGCGGTGGGACCCGTTGCCGTGGCGAAAGACCCCGTCGCGATCCCGGCGAAGGACCCCGCGACGGTGCCGGACGCGGGCAAAGTCGCGCCTGGCCGTGCGGTCAATCAGGCTGGTCCGCGCACGGTGGTTGAGTCGACCGGCTACGCGCGAACATCGCTGCACGGCGAGGTGATGGATTTCATCCGGCAGATCGCCGCCACCTCGCCGCGGGTCGCGCTCGCGACCCTGACCCAATCCGCCGAAGGTCGCGATGTGCCGCTGGTGATCCTCTCGCAGGAGCGAGTGCGCACCCCGGCCGAATTGCGGGCCACGGCCAAGCCGGCGGTGTTGCTCATGGCCAACATCCACGCCGGCGAAGTGGAAGGCAAGGAAGCCTGCCAAATGCTGATCCGCGACGTGGCGAGCGGGCGGCTGGCGGGCCTGCTCGAGCACCAGGTCGTGCTCATCCTGCCGATTTTCAACGCCGACGGCAACGACACGCTCGGTCACAACCGTCACGACGACGGCCCGGAACTGGCCGGAGTGCGCCACAACGGCCAGTATCTCGATCTCAACCGCGACTATGCCAAGCTCGAATCGCCCGAGGTCCGGGCACTGGTCGCGCTGCTGGTCCACTGGGACCCGGTATTGGTGGTGGACATGCACACCACGAACGGTTCGTATCACCGTGAGCCGGTGACGTACACGACCGGGGGCAACCCGAACCAGCCGAAGGCGCTCGCCGAGTACATGTGGGGCCGACTGTTTCCCGCCGTGGCCGGGTCGATGCGCGCGCGCGACGGTTGGGAGACCGTGCCCTACGGCTCGTTCGCGGACGCCGGGCACCCGGAGAAGGGCTGGGAGAACGACAGTATCGAGGCGCGCTACGGCACCAACTACGTCGCGCTGCGCAACCGGCTGACGATCCTCGACGAGAACTACTCCTACGCCGATTTCAAGACCCGGGTGTTGTCCTCGTTGGATTTCATCACGGCGGTGCTTGAATATTCCGACGCCCACGCCGGCGAAATCGTCGCGCTGGTGCGGCGGGCCGACGCCGAGACCCGCGAGTCGTTTGCTGGCCAGTCGGTTGCCACCGGGTGGCGTCTCGACCGTTTGGACGACGTGACGATTCGCGGCTTCGAGCACGTCAGGACGCCGGTGACGGCCGCGGAACGGGCGAAATACCCATGGCTGGGCGAATATCGGATGACACCGACGGCGGTGCAGCGCGACTACACCGTGCCCTACCTGGCACTCGCAGTGCCGACGCTAACCGTGGCGCTTCCCGCCGCGGGCTATGTCGTACTCCCCGGACAGAACGACGCGGTGGCGAACCTGCGCGCCCACGGGATCGCCCTCGAACGGCTCGACCAGCCGTGCACGGTGAAAGCTGAGCGGTTCGTGGTGGGCAAGGTCGCGACGGCGAAGAGCATCTACCAGGGGCACGTACTCGTGACCGTCTCAGGCGAGTGGGTGCCGGCCGAAGTCGAGCTGCCGGCGGGCGCCGTGATCGTCGACTTGCACCAGCCGCTCGCCCGCGTGATCGCGGTGCTGCTCGAGCCGTCATCGACCGACAGCCTGGCGACCTGGGGCTTCTTCAACCGGCCGTTGGTCCGGCAGTGGAGCAGCGAGCCCGGAGACTACCCGGTGCTGCGCCTCGCCGCCCGTCCCGCGGGACCGACGACGATCATGCCGGCGGAGTAGATCTGCTTTTGGGGCGGTCCGCATTTGCGTCGCGCCATCCGCGGTCGCTGACATCCGCCTTGGCGAGGTGATCCTGGTCGCTTCGACAGCGTCGAACGAGCCACGCCCAGCGCGCGACTGGACCTGCAGCGAAAGAGTGGACACTTGAAGAAGCGCGCAGCAGGGTGACGAGGTGATTCCTGACCGAGCGTCGGCAATTCAATCGGGAATTCAAGGCGGATGAGATACAACTCATCCGCAGGGCGGGGCCGGGATCGGGAAGGTCGCACTGGGAATGGCAATTTCCCCGCGCCGAGCGTGCCGGGGTGGGCGACGCGCCGATCGGACTGGGTGCCGGGGTCCTCACTCATCCGCCGAGGCTGGCCACACGACCAGCACTTCTCGAAAGGGGTGAAGGCGAGTTGAAAGGGCAGGCAAGCCTGCGACAGGCAGGCTCCCCCCGTACGATGACACTTGTTGTCGTCTCCTGTCGCGGCGTTGGGGAGTCAATGGACGACGGTGGTCCGACTTGACAGCGGTTCTCGGCGGAATAGCATGGGTAGACTGTTGGGGGGATCCAATGCGGCAACCGGATCACCGCATCTGGCGGCTGGTCGGGTCTTGCTTCATCATCGCTGTCGCAGTCGTCAGCCTGGGCCACGACGCGGTGCTGATCGCCGCTGACCTGGCAGCCGCGCCGGGGCGGGTGAGGCGGCACCTCGTCGCCGCGGTGCCCGTGTTCTCCCATGCCCCGACCGACCTCGCGAACGTGGCTGGGGTCATCCCGTTGGGAAATCTGAATCCCGGAGGCGGCCACACGCTTGCCGTGGACCACATGTACCTGAACTATCCGGTGCCCAACTCAGGCGGGGCGTACGCGTA
>Ga0210044_10011196_pt1 | contig 10502 bp, 12 predicted proteins | sample CryGey13umfilter_2_FD_183959 | JGI IMG/M metagenome (GOLD analysis project Ga0210044, IMG submission 183959) | Groundwater microbial communities from aquifer in Utah, USA - Crystal Geyser 4/9/14 3 um filter (SPAdes) (version 2) | ecosystem: Environmental > Aquatic > Deep subsurface >...
CTATAAAAATGGACTAACTTAATTTTATATTTATATAAAATGAACGCAAAATATATTAATATACCTTTAATTTGGAAACAATATTTATTACCTCATCTTACACATCCTTTTGTAATTTACATTATGAATTTAATGGCTGATGCACATAATTATCCTAAATATTGGGAAGAAATGTCTACCTCAGAATTTGTACTAAATGAAAATATTACTAATATAACAGGTGATGATAAAAATGAAATGTTAGCAGCTATTGAAAAAAGTAATAATAGAGGTAGATTTTCATGTTATTGGTGGGCATCTCCTCATAATTGTAGTGATGACAATGCTTATTTTATGCCCGCTATGATAAGCCTTATGACATCTAAAGAACCATATATAACAGAAATTTTAATTGATGATATTTCACATCTTGTAGTATCCAATAAATATTTAGAAGAAAATACAGAATTAATACTCGATTTTAATTCAAAATCAGATATTTTTATTTATGATATAACATATACATGTTGGCCAGCAGCATCACCTGAAATTATTGGTAAAAAAATTAAAGTTGTTAGTTGTAATACAATGTCTAATTACTATCTTAATATTGTAGAATTATATGTTGATATGAAAACATTAGCAACTGAATTTAATGAAAATAAAGTTCCTTTTAACGTTGGATTTGAAAATTTAAATATAACACATCCAAATTTCATGAAATTAGCCGAATACACTTACAATGAAGCAATAACCATAAATTTAGATAGCGTATATTTAAATACTTATGATGTTGCCACAGATGAAGAACAAAATGAAATGGCATTAAATGAAATTGAGCCTGTTGTATTAAAAGATAAAAATGGAAATCTCATGAAAAAAGATTGGCAAAAAGAAAGTGATTTTATACAAGAAATTATGAGTATTTATTCTGTGTGTTGCAGTGTTAGACCAGCTGCATATCTTGATAATGCAAGTACAATTTATTTTTTAGACAGAGACAAATACGATAAATATGACAAATATAATAAATTTTTGAAAAGCATTGGATATGGACATATTAAAATTATTAGGCTTAAATTAAATGATGCTCCTCTTGTATATAATACAATATTAGTAAGTGAAAAAACATTACTTGACATAAGTGTGTCTGCAGGTCCCGATAGCGAAATTGCGATAGGTAAATTACTTGATTATGCAGAACCATTGAATATGGTCCGTGGTCAAAAAGCTAAATATTTAATTATCCAATTATGGAATAATATATCAATAAATCTTTATTATGAAATATATACTAAACAAACAAATGCTCTTGCTATAAAAATAGATAGATTTAAAAAACTTTTTGATGATTTTGGTACATTTATCATTCGATAATTGCACGTTAATATATATTTATGTTGCTAAAAAAATTATTTTTATTTACTCTTTTTTCAGTAAATGGTATTGTAACTCATGACTGTTTCTTCAGATATTTCAGACGATAATTACGTCGTCGTGGTACGATGTAATATTTATCATTATTTTCTTTCAATGTTTTGTGATAATCATCTGGCCAAGTGAAATTGGAACTAATAAATGTATCAATATATATGAGAAATATTTTTCTATGTATTTAAAAATCGAATAATGATCATTGGTTGGTGTGTAAAAAATTGATGATCATCTTTGGTTTTATTGGTATAAATGTTAGCATCAATTGAAACAAAATACTTAAAGATATCATGTTTAAACCCTTGAACTGAACATTATTAAATTCTCTACTATGAATTTGTGCGTACAATAAAAATAATCAAACTTCACAATCGATCCCTTTACGTAATCACAAACAACAATACAGTGCAAATAAATATTCGCATCGTTTACAAGTGCATATGTAGATCTAAATGAATTTTAATATATATTTATATTTATATTATTGTACCAAATTAGCAGAATAACCTAATTTTTTAAGTATCTTTTTTGTATCAACATTTGCATAGTCCTTGAAATATGGTAATTGTGTTTGGCATTTTTCACCAGTGTATTTAATACACAACTTTCTTGGGAACCTATTACCTGTCTGAAGAATGACTTTAGCATCAGCATCAATAGCTTCTTCAAGTGTAGCTTTTGCTGGTCTTGATGTCACAAATCCTTTCGTTGCTAAACGGTAAATGCTGTATTCAGAAATCTTATCAATGTGCTTTTCGATAAACCACATATCAGTAGTATGTAAAATAAACAACTGACGATCTGTTAGTGGCATCAAATCAAGAAAACATCCATGTTGTTTGTATCTTAGATAAAGTTTATGTAATAGTTCCCCATTGATGGAATCGAAAAAATCAGGTCTTGTTTTGATTAATAATGTTGCTAGCTCAATTGTAGGAAAACTAAAAAGTATCTCACGGATTTCGTTCAAATTGAGTTTATTAACAAAAAGAGTTTGATTGACATTAAGAGAAGCAATTGCAGGTAATCTAGGTTCAATTTTATGGTAATCAAGTAATTTGATAATGATTTTAACAGCAGTCCACCATTGCATTTCAATTGCTTTTACTAAGTTTTCTAACGTTGCCATTCTTCTCCAAAAATTAGCAGAATATAACGAGACTGCTTCTTCTGTAGACGATGAAATTGTGGAAAACTGATATGCTTTTTCGAGACTATCAAATGTATTAACAATATTACTAATTGTAGGTATGTGATACATTTTATTATAAGATTCAGCCAGTTTGTTCTAACATTTAACCAAAAAAGTCTTTGTGTGAGGACAATTTCAGAAATAGATAGATTAATAAAAACTAATTGTATATTTAATAATCAAAAATATATAAATATATCAGACGATTTAATCCAAAATATTATGTATTATTATAAAATGGACTGTTATTTAACAAATATTCCACTGATCCAAAGAATAATTTGGTTTGCCGCAGAAAATCCAGTTGATTTGAGTATATATGCTTCAGTACATTCTTCATGGGCCGAAACAGTAAGATACCATTTAAAATTGGGATATGATTTCATGATGTTTACTCCAGAAATATAATGAGACGTCAGTTTTTATTAGTGCGGTATTAGCATCTAGACGTTTAGCACGCAGATTATACAAACATAATGGTGAAATAAAATTAATTGAGGAATATGAATATGATTTTAATGAGATGGGTTCCTTTTTTACTGTATCATTATGTATTGACATGATGAAATACCATTCTAAATATCTCAAATACGTTATAGAGTTTTTTACCTGGTACGGTTTTACATCAAATCAACTTGCTTTTTTATCCTGTTATGCGGGTAATTTAGAATGTTTTAATCTTTGTAAAATAGATGATAGTAATGATCACGACTTTGATCCAGAACACTTTGTTATATATAATAACTATATAAGTTGTATAAATTCACTAAGTCATGGTCAGGCTGCTATTTTATCTGGTAATGTAGAGTTATTGAAAAAGGTAGAACCAAGACGTGATTACTTGGGATTTTATGACTATGATACTGGCGATTCTGAATATGATCTTGCTATCTTATCAGGTAATAAAGAAATGATATGGTATCTTTTTGAAGAAGATATCGCATTAAAAGATCGAGAAATACCAATGGATGTTCATTGTGCGTCAGATGATGATAATTATTTAGTTAGCTTAGTAAAATATCTCAGTGATAACAATTATCCCGAAAGAGGAGAAGATGAAAATGATGAATGGGAACTTAGTAAATTTAAACAACTGATTGATAAATATCCTTGTAAAGAATCAATTGATGTAATATATAATTTCAAGAAACCTCATTTCTATTATTTAATAAAATGCCAAAAACACATTTATATACTATATCTTATGAGTATACAGTCACTGATGAACCAGATGAATTTTATGCTGGTGAAAATCAAGAGTACATGGAAGCTGCTGAAAAACACATAAAGGGTAGCATAAAAAAATAGTCAAATACGAAGTTAAAGATGAGTCACCATTTTTAGTCGACTTTGTCATAATTACATGGAGTGGACCTGTTTTTATGGGATTTTATCATGAATTTAAGGAACAAATACCATATGGTTGTGTGTTATCCCTCAATTATCGATGCTGTGTGATTGGTGATGTCAATGGTACTGAATATTATTATGGTGAAGATGGTACTGATACATACCCCAGGGTAATGGTAAATGCTATTGACACAAATGATAGTTATGATACAGTATCAGTACCAGGTGTTACTAATGTCTTTGCCGTAATTGGCACTTCAGTACCAAAACAATTAATATCAGTCAATGGTGTAATTGGTGGACGTGCAAATGGTCGTTCGCGTAGTATTAAGGTTACTTATCCACATCCATTATTCTTACCCTTGGATAATTATCAAGAAGGATTAGTTGGATTTTTCAGAAGAGATATACCACTCGATATTTATGATTCTATTATTGAATATACAGCGTCAGCCGAAAGAATGGAAGATAGTTTTAGATTGGTTTAAATAACATATTAATAATACGATAATTTACACATTGTCACGAATATTCATCCAAATTTTACCAAGCATATTACCACCTAGTATAACATTATCCTTATATCTACCACACCAATGTTCTCCTGCCATTTTATCATCGGCAGTACGACAAGAATGAATGAGTAATACCCCAGTTGTCTTAGCAAGAACAGTTTGAATATCCTTATATGTTTGATATTTATACTTACAAATTTCCTGTTGCACCTTATCACATGAAGCTGACCAAATAGTAAGTTCTTGAGGTGTCAAAGCAAGACCATTTTTAGATTTACCACCTAATGATTTGTATTGTGGTCCTGTACAAGGTAACAAAAACTTATCTGCATGAACAAGTAATTCTTTTTTACGAGAAGAATCCTGTGCAATGATATAATATTTAGCGTAATGAAATGCTGCTTCTCCCATACTAAAATCAATACCATTCCATTTAACTGGATGTGATGACATATTAGAAAGACATCCTTCTACCTTATTCTTATATGTAAAATTTACTATAGGTGTAACATTAGTCATTTTAAAATGATATTTATTAAAATTCCATTTATTCAACGTATCTTACAATTTGCTGCAGAGACACAGTCGATTTAGCTAAGTTATCTACTATTCATCCTATATGGGAAGAAACTATATTTGTTTATCTATCACTTGCGATAAATTTTTATCCTTTATCTGTTAGAGATAGATATGCATTAATGAAAAAATCTGTACTAGTTATGGACATATTTAGTATTATATCGCAATATGTAAAATATGCAAGTGGTATAACATACGTTAACAGTTCTGACTCGCAAATTATCGACGAATTTCAGAATTATGATGGTAAGTCAATATTATTAAAGAATGTGAATTGGGCACCAACTAAATTTATATTATTGTTAATGATATCAAAAAACAGAAATAGCATATTATGCCGCATTAATTGGTAATTTGGAATTATTTAGATATTTACCAGGAAATATTGATTATACGTGGAAATATAATAATGCATTTAGCTCTGTGTTATATGAATTATATGGTATTAGTGTACAAGCTACAACAATTATCGAAGCTGCTATTGTTAGTGGTAATACAGATATAATTAAAATCATTCACAATAAAAATATAGAGATGTTATTTTTAAACGTATATATTTATACTAATTCTTAATTTTTAGTTGTATATTATACTAATTAATATAATATATATATCAAAATGTTTGGTGAAATGTTCGGTAATGAAACCCAAAATAATCAAAACGATGAATACCAAGTAAATATTCTTAGAAAAACTATTCATTATATTATGAAACAGCAGAATTCAATCAATATTATCAGATCGAGGATCAATGAAATCAACAATAAACTTTTTCGTGATTTAATTATTAATATTACTAATAATGTAATTAAAGAAAGTAAGTATACAGATAAAGTTAAAAAGATTTTTATGGATTGGAATTTCTCAATTACATGTGAACAACTTGCTAACAAGTGTTACATTGAAATGGATAATGAAAAGATTAAAGAAATTATTAAACCATTATTAAATAATGCACTTGAATCTTATTACAAAAATACTGATTTTAATTATGTTTATTCTGTTGAAAACATTGATGAATTTAGGAATAATTACGATGAAGATTCAAACTTTATTTATTCTGATTCAGCTTGTGATGAAGCATTTAAATACTATTTATCTATTATTAGTGATATTGTAACTAATATTCTTAAAGAGAATGTGTTGCTTGATTTTAAAATTAGAAAAGATGAAATTAATAGTACTATTACATCAGAACTAAATAACAAATTAATGAGAATTTCGAGTGCTCCTTCTGATAGTCCACTTAATTTGCCATCATATGAAAAATTTCACAGAGACTATACTTTACCAATTGTTGTACCTGCTGGAAATCATATTAATATCGTTAAACGATCTATTGAAATTGATGATCCTACTGATATTGCACAACTTAGTAATGTTAAATTTTCATGGAATGTTTTTACTATGTGTTCTCTATGTTTAGCTACAAAGTGTTTTGATTATTTCTATTCACTTCTTACAGATAAAGAACTTGAAATGGAAAAGAAATTCTATCGCGAATGTTATTCAAGTGCAGTTAATGGTAATAATTTTGATGGTAGACCATTGTATAAAATTACAACACAAGCAAAATTAGAAACTAAAAAGCCCGAGACCTATACATCTCCAAGAAGAAGTATCATTCCTGAAGATATTTTTTATTGTGCATTTACAGCTCCAATTAATAATCCATCTAAATATACTATGAATTTAGCAGTAAAATATGTTTCGCATATAATGAAGAATTATAGCATTGGTCTTGGTGATTTTGCACATTATCAAATTAATATGGATAAATCAATTCAAGGTTATAATTCAATGGTAAGTAGATACATGGGTAGATCATTATAAATAATAAATATATAAATATATATAAAATGACATATTTAAATGTATTACGTATAGTACCTAACGAATATTTGTTAATATGGTAAATGAATATATTATTAATTATATTAATAGATTTATTTATTGTGATATACAAATAGTAGAAGATACCATATATAATTTTTGATTAAATTAGTAGAATATTATTTGTCCAATTTTTATCATATACAATTTTAATACATTTAAATTGCATGGAACAAGATTATTATTATGCATAAATAATAACATATCAATATCATAATTAAGATGTTCAGAATCATTAATACAATATGAATAATTATAAGTATATGTTTATGTTTTAAAATATTTAAGCATCTTATTAATATCGTATTTTTTTACTTACTAATAAATCACGACTACATATAAGAAATTCTTTAGGTAACTGAAAAACTTCGTTAGCATTAAGATATCCATTCATCTGCGCAATATAATATTTGTGATAATATTAACATAATTATCATAATCATAATCATCTATATTAAGTTTCATAATTTCATCTATCATCACATTAGTTATATGATGCCTATAATACGCATCATTAATAATTGGGAATATGTGGTCAACATTTCCATATTTATTATATGTATACCTAAATATATTAATTGAGTGTGGTGTATAAAGATTATATTTTATAAATATTGCAATTAATTTATTTGGATACTTATCTGTTATATATTTTTTAACTAAATCACAATAATTATATTTAACATATTCTATATCATCGTCTATCAAAATATCAATCATGTTAGTATCAATTTTATCAAATATTGACAAATAAGATACATAAGCCCATGTATTTACTTTAAATTTTTTAGATCCTAAATCACCTAATAATCTGTTGTGTTTTAAAAATTCACCCACAGTTTTAAAAATACTAGTTTTATCTAAAAGTGCAGAAATATAATATTTTTCATATATATAATCATCACGAGATATTACTTTAATACTTTTCGCAAGATGATTATTGATACGTCTAACTATTCCACCACTATTTAAAGTATAAGCCAATAATCCAAGATATCGTGTTGATAATGCTATATAAACAATAGTATCATTATCATATCCCATTAATCTAAGTAAATAATAAATAATATCAGCTTTATTGTTATCAGTTCCCATCAACTCCATAGATTTTATAATATTATTTCTCATAGATTTAAAATACTGAATTTCTCGTTTACTGTGAAATCTATACTTAATTAAAAAATATATCATATCATAATAAGTGTATAATGGTAATGTATTTACGATATTCCACTTTTTAAATATTGATTTTCCAACATTAGGTGTATAAAATAACATTGTATCTCTACACGTACTTGATAATTGCATTATTGTACCTAAACTTGCCATATCATTGATAAAATATACTACTATTAATTGTATAATACGTATATTAGTAAATAGTATACACGTCATTTTTATAACAAAATATCAGATACTCGCATTGAATTATTATTGGTTGTATGTTTTCATGTAAATCAACTGAATTATTAAGACGTACTAATAGATTAAAAGCTGTTAATTGTAAAATTTTATTAATCATTCTTTTGATGTAAGATATGGTAAAGAAAATACAATTGAACAAATCGTAAAGATATTTTTAGTTATGCAATTGAGTAAAAAGATATCCCATATAATATTTATTTATACGATAAAATGTGTAATATTGAAACATTATCACTGTCTAATAATGGCGCTAACACAACTGAGCATAATAATTATGTAAACCCTCCAAAGAAAACTGATGAAGTAATCTTTGATCCTAACTCACCACAATGGAAAAATCACTTAACATATGATAATATAATTCATTACATTGAAATGGATTGGAAAGATGCGGTTATTTTTATTATTGAACAAATTGGTTTTAATAAGGATGATTATGTTTCTAATCACGAGAAGCGTGATATGATTAGTTGGCAATTGGCTGATAGTTATGAATATATTAATGAAATAGATCCAGATGGTAAAGATGATTTGTTGACATTTTTTCAGCCAAGTAAATGGTATGCATTGGCAGAAGCGGGAATGAAAGTGGGAAAATTGTATTTTATCGACAAATTGTCTGATAAAGAATTTTTAAGCTTGGTTTACACACCATGGTGTGAAAATATGTATTCTGAAGTAGCAACAATTAATCTTATTCACTCCAACATTGAACGTTTCTCCCGTCTTGTAACTGATATGTACGAATTTATTGAATTAATGGTAATTATTCAAAAAGTTTACATTATCGATTATTTTTTCACAGTCGATGCCAAAAATATTAATTACTATAATTTGGCGCCCGATAAAAATGAAATTAAGAAAGGTAGATATCATTGGTTTTTTGCCAGATGGGGAAAATACATTAATGAATAAGAAATATTACTCATACATTGATTTTTTACCTATTTATAATCGTATAAACATTTTTGGTTAGTTTTGTTTACAAAAAATATTCCAATTATCCAATGTGAGTGATATTATTACAAAAACAGTGTACAGGTGCTATATTAAAATAATACTTATATAAATATATATGATTTTGCATAAATTTAATTTTTATCATTAAAATAATGGTATTGATTCAGTAATATTTAATATAATAAATATATGAAAAAATTAATATAAAAATGTCATATTCTATTATTGATGATGCAACATATTGGAAAATTATGGGAAATACTATAATATATAGAGAATTATTTATGTCTTTTGGTGGAACTTGGAATAATAATGGATGGATTTTTAATAAAAATATGTTAACAAAAGAAAACTTTGATATAATGATTTCTAAAACTACTACAGTCATACCATTAATACTTTGCGAAAATGAATTATATTATATAATTAAAGGAAATACAACTCCTTATAGAGAAGCTATTAGAGTAGCTGGAGGAAAATGGATGAATTCTTATTGGGGATTTAAAAAAAGAAATATTGAAGAACGTACTTTTACGAAAGAATATGTAGAAAATCTTTTACAAAATTTAATAAATAAAAATATTCCAATGACTAATGTTGTTAAAAATATTCCAATGACTAATGTTGTTAAAAATATTCCAATGACTAATGTTGTTAAAAATACTTCACCAGAAATGCCTAACATATTATTAGATAATAATACTTCAATAGAAATGTCTGATAGTATATTGAGTAAGATGTCTGATAATGAATTACGCAAAGAATTAACAAAAGCATTAGCATACGTAAAGAAAATTAAAGAAATTATGAAACAAAAAATAGATGATGAATAAATTTGCTGTGTTGAACATAATTAAGTAATAGAGTATTGATTTGGTATCATCATTTGCTTAAGTAGATCAGTGATCACAAATGCAGGTTATTGCTTATATAAGGAATTTTGATATATAAATATCTGTAAATTAATTAAAAAATTAATTAAAAAATTGATTAAAAAATTAATTAAAAAATTAATTAAAAAATTGATTGAAAAATTAATTAAAAAATTGATTAAAAAATTAATTAAAAAATTAATTAAAAAATTAATTAAAAAATTAATTAAAAAATTAATTAAAAAATTAATTAAAAAATTAATTAAAAAATTAATTAAAAAATTAATTAAAAAATTAATTAAA
>Ga0210044_10011200_pt1 | contig 10500 bp, 6 predicted proteins | sample CryGey13umfilter_2_FD_183959 | JGI IMG/M metagenome (GOLD analysis project Ga0210044, IMG submission 183959) | Groundwater microbial communities from aquifer in Utah, USA - Crystal Geyser 4/9/14 3 um filter (SPAdes) (version 2) | ecosystem: Environmental > Aquatic > Deep subsurface > Groundwater...
TCCCCCATTCAAACTTAGAGTTATCCATTCCTAATTGCCCTAAAAGAGTTGTTGCGATATCCGTTTGAGAACCTATTTGACTTATTTTATTATCATTGTTTTCTAAAAATTCTTTTGAAAGAGCATTTCCATAAAAGAGTAAGGGAATTCTATATTTTTCAGTTTGATGACTGTCTTTGTATAATCTTGGAAGTCTGTGTCCGTGGTCAGCCACAAAAATAAATAGTGTTTGGTCGTACCAAGATTGTTTTTTAGCTTCTTCCATAAATTTATTTATGCTCCAATCGGTATAATAGGCAGCTTTTCTAAACAAATTTGCTTCTTTCTTATTTTTGTTAGTTTCTGTTTTGGCAATGTGGTCGTAAGGCGTTTTGATAGGTGTTTCGAAAGGTTCATGACAACTTAAAGTCAAGACAGTTGTAAAAAAAGGAGCTTTTTGTTGATTCAAATCTTGAATTACTTTTTCAAAAACAACATGGTCGTGTGCGCCCCATTTAGAATTTTTATCTTTTTCTTCAAACTCATTTTGGTCAATAATTTTATCAAAATTTGCGTGATGCCAATACGCCTTAAAATTTGCGAATTCAGCCTCCCCTCCATAGTAAACTGACGTAGAATATCCTTTGTCCTTAAAAATGGATGGTAAAGTAGGAAGTTTTTCAAATTTATTTGGTTCTTTGATGATAGAAGAATTCATTTGAGCAGGATATCCACTCAAAATCCCTACTACTCCTTTGTCTGTTCGGTCGCCTGTGGAATAAATATTATCAAATAACAAACCCTCTTTCGTCATTTTTGAAAAATTAGGAGCGACACCTTTTTCTCCTCCCAACGTTTCAATGACATCAGAAGTATAACTTTCCAAAATCACCAAGACGACATTCGGACGAGTATAACGAAGTATTTTTTCTTGTTCTTTCGGATTTGATTTATAGACTTCTTGTATATTTTGGTGGGCAGTTTTTTTATCAAAAAATTTAATTTCTCCTTGTTTACTGGCTTTATTTGTTGCTAAAATATTAAATAATAAATTCCAAGAAGTATTGGTAGCCAAATGATTGAGAGGCGCATGAGCAGAATAATAAGCTGCACTTTGATTAATAGGAGCAACTCCCACACCTCCACGAATAGCCAAAAAAGTAAGTACCATCAAAAAAGCACTAACTACTCCATAACCTAGTGGATAAATGATATTTTGATTAAAATTAAATTTCTCAAATTCTTTTGAATCGTATACTCCAAGTTTTAAAATAAATCTATACAAAAAAATACCAAAACTAATCAGACTAACTTCCAAAATAATAGCAAGTACTATCTGTGAAATAGTAATAGATGCCATCATTTGCGTAGGATACAACAAAAATGAAAGTGCGTAAGCATTGAGTTTAGTTCCCCATTCGTGATAGAGTAATGTATCTGTAACACTACTTATTCCTACTAAAAGAATTAATAGATAATTAAATTTATGAACAAAATTAACAGAAAAAATATAACCAACTAATAGAAGGGTTGGAACGACAATTAAATATCCTGCCGTAGAAAAATCTAAATGAATAGCTTCCCAAAAAGCTTGTATTTGCTCTAAAAATGGATATTCATTGAAAATAGAGTAATTATAAATAAAAAAAATAGCACGGTGCAGCGCAAAATAAAGAAGCCAAAATAGCCAAAGACGCAACCAAAAAGTAAGACGATAATTTTTTAACATATTATTTTAACATGATTGATTTTACTTCAACATGAGTGACATTTAAAAAAGGTAGATATTTGCCAAATTTTATTCTGTATAAATGTCTTTTTTCCATAAAGTAGGGTTTGCAAACCCTACTTTATGGAAAAAAGCAAACTATTATTTTGTCAAAAATTGATCAATTTACAGAATTTGAAAAATGTCACTCATATTTGTTACTTGAAAAGTAATTTTTCACAAAAATACAAAACAATGAACAAACTATTACAAAATTGTTACCATAAGAATAGTTAATTACTATTGATAGATTATCTAATATTTTTACAAATAAAACTTTTCAATCAAAAAATCGTATGTATAGGTACAGATTTTGCTAGGTTAGGCAATTTCTCATTTTTTAAGCTCCTCTTTTTCAAACTTATTACATTTATGAATTACCATTTATATACAAAAAAAAGCTATAACTATGCTTTTTTATTTGTTGTTTTATTTCTTATTTTTTCTTCTTGTAAACGAGATAAATTCGGACATACTACTGAAGAAATTGATATTGCTTATCTAATTCCAGAATCAGAAATTGATACAGAGGAAGCTCAGGTTTGGGCAAAACAGTTAATTAATGCTAAACAAAGTCAGCTTTATTTTCCAGATTCATCTTCTAGGGAATTTCTCAAACAACAGCTTTATTTATCTTATCAAAAAAACAATTTTCAACCTGCTTGGTATTCTGCCACTACTGTTTTGTCTCCTACTCAATCCTTAATGGGTTATCTTAAAAATGCAGGTTCGGCAGGACTTAATGAAGATGCCTATTCGCTTAGTGATATAGATAAAATACAAAATTCTCTTTTAGGAACAGATGGAGAATATGATTTGCCCAAACTCATGAAACTTGATGTTTTTACTACTGCAATGGCTCTTACTTATCTTAATCACACTCATGCAGGAAGAATTAAACCTAATGAGGTAGATAATGAGAATAATATTTGGGTAGAAAAATACAAACCTGCCGACCTAGTAGATGAGCTTTATAGTGCCGTTCAGAATAATAGGATTGATGATATTATTACAAAAGCAGAACCTCAATACGAACTTTATGACAAACTAAAAAAAGCAATAAAAAAATATAAAAGAATAGTAACAGAAGGAGGTTGGGCAAAAATCAATCTTGAAGATTATAAAAAATTAAAAATAGACACTACAAAAGAGTTTAATCAGCATGTACTTGTGCCTACAATTAGAAATATTCTTAGTAAAACAGGCGACTTACAGCTCGCTAAAAATGAGGTTGCAGATACTTCACAAATCTATGATAAGAAACTTCATCAAGCAGTCATAAATTTTCAAGAACGTCATACCTTAGAAAAAGATGGAATAGTAAGCTCTAATTTATTAAAAGAATTAGCTACCTCAGCAGAAGAACGACTGACACAAATTGAACTTAACATGGAGCGTCTGCGCTGGCTTAGTGATTCATTAGGAGATAGTTATATTATTGTAAATGTTCCTTCCTATTGGATGCGTCTGTATGACAGTGGAAAAAGAAACTTCGAAACTAAAATAATGGTAGGACAATCTTTTCATGCAACGCCTTTATTTATGGATACGATGCAGTATATTGTTTTGAGTCCGAAATGGTATGTTCCTCTAAGTATTGCAAAAAATGAAATGCTACCAAAACTTCGTCGTGGAGGAGATTATTTTTCAAAAAATAATTTTAGTATTTATCAACGAACAAGCGAAGGAATAAGAGAAATTAATCCAAATTCAGTAAACTGGAATGCTGTCAGAAATATGGGTAATTATTCTATTGTTCAGAATGCAGGGGCTACCAATGCACTAGGAAGAATAAAATTTATTTTTCCAAATTCAAATAATGTTTATATGCACGATACGCCATCTACACAATTTGATAAAGCAAATAGAGCTTTAAGTCATGGCTGTATTCGTTTGGAAGAGCCTGATAAATTAGCTAATTATTTACTTAAAGAAAAAGATCAGATTTGGACAGAAGAAAAAATTCATAAAGCCATGTATAGTGGAAATACTCAAAATATATATTTAGACAGACAATGGGTTGTTCATATTGTTTATTGGACTACTTGGGTAGATGATAATGGAAAAGTTCATTTTGCAAAAGATATTTATGGATATGATAAAGCACAAGCTGAAATATTAACCAAACGTGATGCAAACCTTAAAGATTGGATGAAAAAACGCACTAAAGAATTTGATGAGCTAAAATTAAAAAGAAAAAAATTGCTTTAAAATAATAACTATTTAATCAAACAAAAAAGGTTATTACATTTATTTTGTAATAACCTTTTTGGCTCTTAATAGGTTTTGGACTGATACTAATAAAAACTTGATTCATTCATTTATTAGCAAAAAACAACTTTTACAGAATAAAATTTGGTAAATACTAAACTTGTTTATTATCAATCCAATATCAGATAAAAGCCACCTTTTTGATTTAACTTGAAGCATTTGTTTTGACTTTAGCCTCTTGTTTAAGTTCATTTTCAGAAGGAATGTGTGCCATACCAATCATAAATACAATCTCTTTATTAAGTTCCAAACGAGTAACGTTGGCTAAGACAGGAGTTTCCTTTCTACCTCTCGTAATTGCTTTATAAATATGGTACATTACTTTTTCACTATCTCTTTTGGCATGTTTATTAAGTCCACGCAAATCAGGAACAAACTTACTTATTGGATTTCCTAATAATTCTTCTTTACTGAATTCTAAAAGCTGGGCAAAAGAATAATTGATTCTCAAAATTCGTCCAGAAGGATCAACAAAAGCAAAGGCTTGATTACTATTTTCGAAAATATGGTCTTTTTCATCTACCTGCGCTTGTATCTCAACGAGTTGTCTTTCTAGTTCTTCACGAGTTGCCATTAGTTCTTCTGTATTTTGGCGAAGTTCTTCCTCTTGTGCGCTCATTTGCTGTGCAGAATAATTACTTTTTTCTAGTAAATTTTTCATTTTTTCAGCATTAGCTACACTTGAAATTGAAGCAGCCAAAATTTCAGCAGTACGCTCAACCAATCTAATTTCTACTTCTGTCAGAATTTCGAAGGAAGCAATTTCTAATACGCCTAATACTTTTTCTTGTGCTTCTAAAGGTACAACTAACACACAGTTTGGTTTTGCTTCTCCCAAACCTGCACTAATTTGGGTATAATCACTTGGAATATCTGTCATAAAAACACGTTCGGCATCTTGAAAAACTTCTCCCAAAATTCCTTCATCGCTTCTAATTTCTTTTTCTACAAACTTTTTACGTCCGTAGGCATACGCCGAACGCAAAACAAGTGTTTTTCCTTGATGCGCTGGAAGAAATATAGCACCTTGTTGTGCATCTATATATTTTACTAAATTAGAAAGCAATTCATCACACAGCACTTGCATATCTTCAGTCTGTTTTCTAATTACTTGTCCCATTTCTACAACACCTTGATTTTGCCAGTTTCTTTCTTGTTCAGTTTTGGCAACTTCTTCCAAACTGATTTTCATTTTATGTAGAGCCTCACCAAGCTGGGAGTCTGCAGGAAAAGTATCAATATTCTTTTCAAAATTTCGCTTTCCTACTTCTTGAGCAAAGTCTTTTACTTCTTCTAATCCTTGTGAGAGCTGACGAATACAAGTAAGTGTTGATCCAAATTCATTTGGCATGCTAATAACAGATTCTGGTATTTTTCCTTGCGAGAGAGCATGTGTATATTGATAAATTAATTTAAGTCCTTCCAAAACTTTTCGTAAAGCTCTTCTACCTAAAAAATAAGTTCCTGCTACTAGAAAGATAAAAAAAGGAATTATAAAATAATTATTTCTTTTAATTTTACTATTTAATGCTTCTCTTGTAGCAATTTCTTTATTTTTTTCATCTATAATAAATTTATCAATGCTTTTATTTAATCTCATTATCAATCCTATCATATCTACTCGAAGATAATTTCTGAGAGGGTCTCCTTTTTCAGAAAATTTTTTTAAATGGTTATACTTTGTAGTGAGCTGATTCATGATTGGTTTTATATCCAAGACAGCTTCTACTTCTCCTTTCGAAAGTGTTTGTACAGAATCAAAACTTGCCAATGCTTCATCAAAAATATCGTGGGTAGCCGTTTTATAATAGATTTCTTCAGCATGTGGAATTGTATCGTATTGGGCATACAACTGCAAGAGCATAAATGAGTGATTGATAGAATTGCGTAGTTCGCTGGCATGAAATTTCATACTTCTCTTTTTATACAAATCTTCATGCTCTTTAAAAAGAGTATTTCCTCTCCAAATAACAAGTAAAAGCGTAAGCCCAAGCATAATAGTGACTAAGACATACGAAAATTGGAGTGTTCCTGTAAGTGAGTTGAGTGAAAAACGTTTTTGCATCAGTAGAATTAAATCACAAAAAATTAAGTCTTTTATTTTACCTTCTCTAAAAAATTAGCAAAAGATACTCCAATATACAATTAGTTATTGAAAGTGCCTAAAAACAATTTATTTTTTCCAAATTACCTCGCCTTCATAATTTGCTGTATCAGTAGTATTGATATAATTTGGCTCATACGCCCTTATTTCCGTTGCTTTTCCATTCTCATAAGTAGTTACAGAATTTAGGCTTCCATCTTTATTCCAATATTTCTCTTTTCCATGTTTTATTCCTTCTACTAAATCTACTTCTTGTTGTTTATTTCCGTTTTCAAAATACCATATAAACTTTCCGTGCATTACACCTTGTTTATACTCAATTTATTTTATAAGGTATTTCTCTTATTTTTGTAAAAAATTAAACTTCAAAAAAATCATACCCATAAATTAAATCATGAAAAAAATACTTTTCATCGACCGTGACGGAACAATCATAAAAGAACCAGCCGACGAACAAATTGACTCATTAGAAAAATTAGAATTTTTACCTGCCGTTTTGAGAAATCTATACGAACTTGCAGCCAGTAAAGAATACAAACTGGTAATGGTAACCAATCAAGACGGACTCGGAACGGTGAGTTTTCCCGAACATACGTTCCACCCTGCACACAATAAAATGCTTAAAATATTGGAAAACGAAGGAATCGTTTTTGATGAAATTTTGATTGACAAAACCTTTCCTCACGAAAAATCGCCCAACCGTAAGCCTGAAATCGGATTAGTAAAACAGTATTTAAACAATCCTAACTTTGATATTCAGAATTCTTTTGTCATTGGAGATAGATTTAGTGACATACAACTGGCTAAAAATTTGGGTTGTAAAGGAATTTTGATTGCAGAAAATGATGAAGCTATTAATTTAAAAAATCCTGAATTAGCTTCTATTTGTACTTTGGTAACTGATGATTGGACTGCAATAAAAGATTTTTTGCTACAACCTCAAGCTAAATTCGGTGCTAGAATTGGAAAAGTAAAGCGCACAACACAAGAAACTGATATTGATATCGAAATAAATTTGGACGGAACAGGCAAAGCAGAAATTCATACAGGAATTGCTTTTTTTGACCACATGTTAGAACAAATTGCAAGACACGGAGAAGTAGATTTGAAAATCCAAACAAAAGGAGATTTGCATATCGACGAACACCACACCATCGAAGATACGGCTCTAGCACTTGGAGAAGCCCTTTTAAAAGCCTTTGGCAATAAGCGAGGCATTGAGCGTTATGGTTTTTGTTTGCCAATGGACGAAGTTTTGGCACAGGTAGCACTTGATTTTGGAGGAAGACCTTGGTTGGTTTGGGATGCCGATTTCAAAAGAGAAAAAATTGGAGATATGCCTACCGAAATGTTTATGCACTTTTTCAAATCGCTTAGTGATACGTCAAAGTCAAATATAAATATCAAAGCCGAACCAATAGACGGCGCAAACGAACATCATAAAATTGAAGCCATTTTTAAAGCCTTTGCAAAAGCTCTCAAAATGGCAAAAACACATACAGGTTCGTCTGAATTGCCTTCTACGAAAGGAGTTTTATAAGTAGCTTACGCTTCAGCGTGAGTAAAATTGTACCGAAGACTTTAGTCTTAGATAGGAAAAAATAATCCATTCCGAAGGCTGAAGCCTACGGTACTTTTTTTCGCACCCTAAAGGGTACGCTACATCATACAATACTGGGGGAACAAATACGAAAACCACTACCGCTATCCCGATCTGAAATATAGTACCTGAGACGGTACGCAACAAGACAGACCGCTGGACTATTGCCCCACGAACCTCCACGCATGACACGAACATTAGTATTTGAAATATTTATGGGATTTGTTGAATTATTACTTTTTTCATAATACTTTTCATCATACCAATCTTGACACCATTCCCATACATTTCCACTCATATCATACAAGCCTAATTCGTTAGATTGTTTTTGTCCGACTGGATGCGTTTTGCTATTACTGTTTTCTCTATACCAAGCTACATCATTTAAATCATTACTTCCTGCATACTGATAACCTTTACTCTTCTGTCCTCCTCGTGCTGCATATTCCCATTCTGCTTCCGTCAATAAGCGATATTGTTTCCCTGTCATTTCATTTAGCTCTTTCAGAAAAACCTGTGTGTCTTCCCAACTTACACATTCTACTGGACAGTCATCGCAGCCCTTGAAAGGACTAGGATTATTTTTCATTACGGCTGTCCACTCTGCCTGTGTAACTGGATATTTATTTACATAAAAATCACTTAGAGTTACTTTGTGAGGAGTTGCATTTTTCATATCATGAGTACCCATCATAAAGCTTCCTCCTTCTACATAAACCATATTTTTTTCTAGCTCTTGAATAGCTTGAGGAAGTTTAGACGTGTTTTGTGTAGTAGCTTCTTGCTTTTTTTCTTCCTCTTTTAGGCTTTTGTTACTTTGTTCTGTTGCTTGATACAACGGCTGTTGATGAAGTGAGCTTGTAGTTTTATTCTTTATCTGTATTCTTGCTTCTTCTATAAAGTCGCCATCAGGATACTTTCGTATATAGTTGAGATAACCTTTAAGCGTGTCTTGATTTTGAGCCTCTTTCCAAAATAATTCGTCTTCTAAGTCAGCTATTTTATGTAAAGCATCAATTTCGTATAAACTATCTGGGTATTTATTGATAAAACTATAGTACCCAAAAATTGTATTTTGGTTTTGTGTTTCTAACCAATCAGTTTCTATTTGGTGTTTATTAGAAAATTGGGTGTTTTTCGCAAATACAATTCTTGCACCATCTTTAGCAATTAATTTATGAGGTATTGGAAGCTGTTTTTCAATACAAATTTCTTTTGCTCTGTCAAAAACTTGTTCGGCAGTTACGAACTCTTCAGAAATTTTAGTTCCTTCTTTTATTGCTTGTAGAATGGTTGTAGTAAAACTCATAGGAATATTCGGATTGTTAGAATCAAACTTAGAAGGAACATTGCCACCAGAAGAAGCCATCATAAATACGCCTTTTTGCTGTTCCATTTCTTGAATTTTGATTTCGACAAGCTGCTCGGCAGTAGTCGCAATACCTTCAAAGTATTTGGCACTAAAACAACAATCCAAAATTATGACTTTACTAAATTTTTTATATCCGTTAATTTGTTCTCTCAACTGATTTACAGAAATTCCTGTCCATTTGATACTATTTACACGACTTGTAGGAGTAGATAAAAAAAGAGAAAACTCACCATCTAATACACCATGTCCTGCATAATAAATAAGCAAAAGAGAGTTATTTGGAATTTTATCACAAAAATCAGTAAAAGCAGACATTACCTCATCTCTACTTTTATTAAGATGCCTTTCAATTTGATTAGAAGGCACACCAAAATAGTTTTCATCAAGCAATAGTTTTTCCCAATGCAGCAAACCAGCTTCAGCATTTTTTATTGGTGGTAATGAAGTATCTTCAAAATTACTTGAACCAAAAAGAAATACATACATTTTTTTTGTAATCACTCTATCTTTGTATTTTTTGTTTTTATTTGATAACAAAGCAATATACTGCTTTTTTTATTTTTTTGTAACTTTCTTCTGTCATTCTTGCTAAATATTTTTTTCGGACAGTTTTAATTCGTTTTTACGCTTATTTATAAACCCAAAATGAAAAATTATAAAGCAACTATTTTGTAAATAGTAGTACACTCTTTCAAAAGTTTTTCAATGTTTTAGAGTATTGAATAGGAGTAGTTTTGTCGTTGGTGGAGACACCAACAACGGCGATAATTTATAAGAATAAATTGGATTTTAGCTGCGTAATATGGTTGTTTTTTTGTTCAAAATGGGTTAAATTTCAATATTACGCAGCTAAATACCTAAAAACTGTCCGAAAAAATAACCGAATTATAAACACCCTAACCTTAGGGTTTAAATTTAAAAATAACGAAACTAACCAAACCTATCCATACTAAAGCAATACCATAAGTAATTAGAAAATAATCTTTTTTCTGGTTTTTATGTCTAATTTGATACATTAAAAATAAAATACTAAATCCCCCCCCTAGTAGTTCATAGAAATGCAAAGTACGTTCTTTTATTCTTCTTTTAGATTGTATTGCTTTACGTTTGTCCGACCAAAAAATAATACCCGAAACGATATTAATCAAAAATAAGTAGGCAAATAAATAGTTCATTGAGCTGTATTTTATAGTTTAGGAACAATTACGAATTATTTCCAAGTAATAGAAAACAGAAAGTTATGGAAAAATAGTTACAAAAACTAAACACTAAGCTGTCATTTAGGGTAAACGCACGAAACTTTTTATACTGCTTTCAGTATGTTTAAACACACTTTAACTATCAGAGTAAATTCAATTTGCAAAGTTAAAAACTAGCTTGATTTGCTTTAAACGAGTACATTTTTT
>Ga0210044_10011205_pt1 | contig 10494 bp, 8 predicted proteins | sample CryGey13umfilter_2_FD_183959 | JGI IMG/M metagenome (GOLD analysis project Ga0210044, IMG submission 183959) | Groundwater microbial communities from aquifer in Utah, USA - Crystal Geyser 4/9/14 3 um filter (SPAdes) (version 2) | ecosystem: Environmental > Aquatic > Deep subsurface > Groundwater...
GAGCTTTAACCAAATCCGTAACATGAATATAATCACGAATACACGTACCATCCGGCGTATCATAATCGCTACCGAATATTTTTAACGCGGAGCCACCAGAGGCCGCGCGCAAAACCAAAGGAATCAAATGCGTCTCCGGATCATGCGACTCCCCAAGATTGCCGGAACTATCCGCGCCGGCCGCATTAAAATACCGCAAAGCAATATACTTAAACCCATAAAACTCATCATAACTTTTCAAAAGTTCTTCAAATAAAAGCTTAGTCACACCATAATAATTAGTAGGGATAACCCGCGCCGTCTCCAAAATCGGGACTGACTTTGGACTACCATAAACCGCCGCGGTAGAAGAGAAAATCATATTACCACAACCGGCGCGGCGCATAGCTTCAAGCAAATGTTGCCCGCAAACAACATTATTTCTAAAAAAAAGATCCGGATTTTTCATACTAAGACCAACCTCAATCGACCCGGCAAAATGCATAACAGCATCAAAGCGCCCTTTCTCCATAAAATCACAAAGCACTTCAAAATCACCCAAATCCATATTAACAAATTCCGCCCTATCATCAACAGCGGCGCGATTCCCATTAGATAAATTATCCAAAACCGTAACAGCAAACCCGGTATCACAAAGCTCTTTAACCGCATGAGAACCAATATAACCCGCCCCACCGGTAACCAAAATAGCCTTTTTTTCAGCCTTATTGGAAGACATAAAAAAACATTAATCCATATAAATCTCACGTGGCTTTGCCCCATTAACAGGCCCAATAACCCCATTCTCCTCCATCTGATCCAAAAGCCTTGCAGCCCGAGCATAACCAAGCTTAAGTCTCCTTTGCAAAAGCGAAGCGGAAGCCTTCCTTTCATCCGCAATAATCCCAAGAGCCCTCAAATAAAGCGACTCATCATCATCCCCAATAACACTTTCCGGAACACCTTGAATCTTCTGCGCCGCCATCCTTGGCGAAACAATATCTTCAATATAATGCGGCGGAGCCATAATCTTCAAATTATTGGTTACACGCTCAATCTCTTTTGAACCAACCAAAACACCCTGAATACGAAGAGGTTTACTCATCCCCGAAGGCAAATAAAGCATATCTCCCTTTCCAAGAAGATCTTCAGCTCCGGAGCCATCTATAATAGTTCTTGAATCAATAGAACTACTTACAGCAAAAGCAATACGAGTCGGAATATTAGCCTTAATAAGCCCGGTAATAACATCCACCGACGGCCTTTGAGTAGCAACAATCAAATGAATACCAACCGCCCTGGCCATCTGCGCCACGCGACAAATAGAAGCCTCAACTTCCTTACCGGCAGCCATCATCAAATCCGCGAGCTCATCAATAACAACAACTATATTCGGCATCTTCTGCAATTTATCTTCCTCATTCTTAGCAACCTCGGATTCAAGCGACGCAATATTATACTCCTTAATATTCCTAAACTTCTTCTCCGAAAAAAGCTGATAACGACGATTCATTTCTGCCACGCACCAACGTAGCGCAATCGCCGCCTTCTCCGGATCCGTAATAACCGGAGTCAAAAGATGCGGAATTCCATTATAAGAAGTCAACTCAACCCGTTTCGGATCAATAACAATAAACTTAAGATCCGCCGGCGAATTCTGGTACAAAAGAGAAAGCAAAAAAGAATTAATACCAACCGACTTACCCGCACCGGTCGCGCCGGCTACAAGCAAATGCGGCATTTCGGATAAATCCGCGCAAATAGGTTTACCGGAAACATCACGCCCAATAGGCAAACGCAAATTAGACTCAATCGCATCAAACTCGGCGCTCTCCAAAATCTCCCGCAAATGCACAGGACTCCTATGGTCATTGGGAACTTCTATCCCCACCAAAGATTTACCCGGAATCGGAGCCTCTATTCTTATAGCCTGAGCCGCCAAAGCAAGCGCCAAATCGCTCTTTAAAGTCGTAATCTTAGACAACTTAATCCCCTCATGCGGACGCAAAGTATACTGAATAACAGTAGGCCCTACATTAACCTCTTTCATCTCTACATCAAGACCAAACTGACTAAGTTTATCTCTAATAATTCGCGCATTTTCCTGCAATAAATTGTCATCCAAAACAACATCCGCAGCCGGAGGATGCAAAAGATCAAGCGACGGCGGCTCCCAAACATAATTATCTTCCAGCAAAGTATCTTCCGCGCGCACATCGTCGGTTTTAATTTCAACCTCCTTGGTAACCGGCTCGGAAGAAGTAGATACAGAAGAAACAGGGCGCTTAATGGTAACCATTGTAGCCTGCTCTTCATCTCTCATTGCCTTATTTCTTTCACGATGGAAATCTTCCTCAGTAGGATCACTATCATCATCAAGTTCATCCATAATCTCCTCATCTGTTTTCTTTTTCAACCCGCGAACCTTCTTTTCCTGCTTACGAACAATCTTAATATTTGGCTTAAAAAAGGAAAACAAAGCACCCAAAGAAATTTCAAACGCCAATAAAATCCCAATAAGCAAAAGCATCATAAATACAGCAAAAGCACCGACCTGCCCGATCTTTAAAATTTCCTGCAACACGAAATTCATCACAAATCCAATATAACCACCATAATTACCGGCCTGTGCCTGCGAAAAAAGCGAATCCATAGGCACATAAAGGTGCAAAATACTCAAAAGCGCAATCGTCATAATAGAAAGCCCCATAAGCCTGGATATGGTAAAACTCATCCGCTTAGAGAAAAAGAGCATCAACGAAGCCCCAAAGAACATAAACGGTAAAATCTGAACACCCCAACCAAAAATCGGTTTCAAACCATCCATCCAAAACTCACCAACAATTCCAAAACTATTATTTAAACTAAGTAAGGTAAAAATTCCAAGAGCCAAATGAATAACAGCCCAAATCTCCCTAAGAACAGCGGATTTAACCTCTATTTTTAAAGTTTTTTGAGCTCGCCTCCGTGTTGTTACGCGCCTACGAGTAGTTCTTGCGCGCACGCGACGTCTAGCCATAGTTTTTTCGCTTAAGACTGGTACTTAATATATACAAAAAATCATACTTTGAAAACACTATTTGATTGCATAATGGCGAGAACGGCGACCGAAGCGAAACGAGCCGGAGCTCCGCGGAGGAGAGTGAAGCGAAGGGAAAATCGTAGGCTCCGCCTTTTTTAGCCGACCCCCATTGATGTCAAAGGCAGCCGCCTGTATTATGACACCCGCATCATCTCACAAAAAACATGATCCGCACACGTTTTGCCCCATCTCCAACAGGATTTTTACATGTAGGAGGCCTTAGAACCGCGCTATACAGCTATCTTTTCGCCCGTAAAAACAATGGCAAATTTATTCTTAGGCTGGAAGACACAGACCAAAAACGCTACGTAAAAGGATCAGCCGAGAGTTTATTAAAAACACTTCAAGCAGTAGGCCTGGATTACGACGAAGGCCCAAATAAAGACGGCCGGCACGGACCCTATATCCAATCACAAAGAACAGATCTATACAGAAAATACGCAGACGAGCTAATTGCGAAAGAAGCAGCGTATCCATGCTTCTGCACTGCGGAAAGACTGGAAGAAATGCGAAACAAACAGCAAGAATTAAAACAAGCGCCAATGTACGACCGCGCTTGCCTTAAACTTACAAAAGAAGAAATAGAAGCCAAAAAAGCCGCAAACGAACCATTCGTGATCAGACAAAAAATCCCCCGAGGCGAAAAACTGCGCGTAAACGACATAGTCCGCGGCACCATAGTATTTGAAACCGAAACCCTGGACGACCAAGTGCTAATGAAATCCGACAACTTCCCTGTGTACCACCTGGCAAACGTTATAGACGACCATTTAATGGAAATTTCACACGTGATTCGCGGCGAAGAATGGCTTCCCTCCACACCAAAACACTTAATACTATACCAATCATTCGGTTGGCAGCCACCACAATTCGCCCACCTTCCACTACTACTTAACAAGGACAAATCCAAACTATCCAAGCGCCAAGGCGACGTCAGCGTAGAATCATATTTAGAAAAAGAATACCTTGTGCCGGCCCTAATTAACTTCATTGCACTACTAGGATGGCATCCCGGAAAAGGTGAACAACAAGAAATTTTCACCATGGAAGAACTAATTAACAAGTTCGATCTAACACAAGTCCACAAAGCCGGCGCAATTTTCGACATAGATAAACTGGACTGGTTCAACTTAAAGTGGAACAAAAACATTCATTTCAAAGAACTGGAAAAAATCGCCAAAGAAATCGACCGAGCCGTTAAATTTGAAGAAAGCCAAAGAAAAGAGCCAATCTACATTTTCTCAAATCCAAAAAACGAGCAAACATTCAATGAAAAAAGAGGAGAAACATTACTGGCAAAGTGCGAAAAATACATTAACCCACAGTGGACACAAGGCGCAGAAACCAAATCAATCCTTTTAAAAGCTCTTGTAACAATAGAAGAAAAAATCCTTAAAAACCCATCAGAAGCAAAAAGCCACCTTGAATGTTTTTTCAATCCAAAAGACGCAACCAAAGAGCTTATATTAAAAGAAAAAATGAAAGTAGATGAATCCGTAGCCAAAACCGCGCTAACTGAAGGCCTTAAAGCCCTACAAGATTTTGACGGATGGGATAGCATAAACAAACTACAAAACCATCTTATTAATCTGGCGCAAGAAATTAACATAAAAAACGGCCAACTACTATGGCCAATGAGAGTGGCGCTAAGCGGAGAAGAGTTCTCCCCCGGAACCTTTGAAATGCTGTGGGCCCTAGGAAAAAAAGAATCCATAAAACGCCTAAACAAATCTTTACAAACAATCAATCCGGAGGCATGATTGAGGCATGACATTCGACGAAATAAAAGACATTATAAAGAAGCTCATAAAAGACCTCAAATGCGCGAACTGCAACAGCCGCTATGAAAATAGCGGCATAAGATTTCTGGCAGCATATTGCTGCGAAGCCGTTTTCCACTTTGTATGCGTACGCTGCGCATACCAAGTCATTGTACAGGTACAACTTATAGATGGAGAAATGGGCGAAGAAACAAAAACCATGACAATAACCCAAAACGACGTTCTGGACATTCACAATTTCCTTAACCAATTCAACGGAGATTTCGAACAACTATTTTCCCATCAATCATGAAAAAAACACTAATAACCTCAGCAACAATTTTAACGATTTTAATCGTAGCGGGATGTCAGCAAGTAAAAGACCTTCAAGACAGCACCCAAAAAGTAGTAACAGATACAACTGAAAAAGTCGAAGACATATCTAACCGGGCCATGGAAACAAAAGCCGCAGTTGAAGAAAAACTAAATCAGGCCCAGCAGGCCGCAGATGCTATAAACAAACTAACAAAATAGCTTTTATAAACAAAGCTTTACCTTAATCCTATAACCGGGAGTCTCTTTAATGCCGAAACTGAAAGTCCAGCTACACATACACACCAAGCAAGACCCAATAGATAATATTCGCCACACCGAAAGACAAAAAATAGACCACGCCGCCAAACTAGGTTACGACGTAATAGCCATTACATGCCATAACGTAATGATTTTCAACGATGACCTTAAAAAATACGCGGAACAAAAAAGAGTTCTACTAATCCCCGGAATAGAAAAAAGCATAAATCGCAAACACGTCCTTATCTTAAACGCAAAAGTAGAAGCCCAAAACATAAACAACTTCGACGATCTACGCAAATACAAAGAAAAAAATCCCGACTGCCTAGTCATTGCCGCGCACCCATATTACCCGGGATGGATAAGCCTTCACAAAAAACTTGAAGAAAACATAGACCTATTCGACGCCATAGAATACAGCTGGTATCACAGCAAAAACATAAACAGATACAACAAAAAAGCAATTGCCATAAGCGAAGAACGAAGTCTCCCAATAATAGCCACCAGCGACAATCACCTACTCCGATACTTCGACTCCGCATACAGTTTCATTGAAGCCGATAAAAACATCGAGTCAATATTTAAGGCAATAAAAGAAAAAAAAATAACCTTCATCAGCCACGATTTAACCCCCTGGAAAATGGCATGTATAGTAACAGAAATGTGGGTTCGCCAACTAATAAAAAAATTCACACTTAAATAGAAGCCATACAGTTAAAATATTATTCATTTTCAACCGATCCGGCTTAACTTGTTTTGCGCGCGCACACAAAATTTGAGTCTTTTTGCGACGTGAGAAACCCCCCAACTTAAACTGGCATAAATCCACCGTGATTGTTAGTATGGATCCGCAATCACTGATCAAGTTTTTATGCCCATCGCAGCAGAGCAGCAGAGCAGCAGAGCAGCAGAGCAGCAGAGCAGCAGAGCAGCAGAGCAGCAGAGCTAAATCAAATCCGTTATTCTCACGGCCCGCACACCCCGCCCCGGCGGGGGGCTTTTTTCGTAATTCCACTTTCCAAATGACAAAACCCATCGCCCAAAAATCGTTAAAAAAAGCGGCTCCGCGTCGCTTCGCTGTGGGAGAAACGCTTTTGGAAGTCATTCTTGCGCTTTTCGTGGTAGCTCTTGGCGCGGGCACGGCCACTTCGCTGATTGTGAGCTCGCTTCAGGCGAATACGTTCAGCCGTAATAATCTGGTAGCGATGAATCTGGCGGTTGAAGGTTTGGAAGCGATGCAAAACATCCTCGACACCAACCGGCTCAAGTTCGGCTTCGACAAGAGTAATTGCTGGAACCTGACGCCGCAGTCCGCAACCGGTGACTGCAAAATTCCCTATCCGCAGATTGAGGAGGGCTATTATACAATCGACCTTAATCCCTCCAACTACAGCTGGGGGCTGACTTCCATAGCGGCCGGACTGGATCTTTCCAATAACGCCCTTGCCACCAATGACGACTATAAGCTCGGGTACGTGGGTATAAACAATATAAACGGAAAGGACGTTTTTGTGACAAATGCACTCATCCCCATCATCGTAAATCCAACAATAACGGGCAGCGGCGAAAGCAACTTTTACCGCATGATTCAGATTGATTATCCAACCAATAATCCGGCCAACGATGAATATATGGACGTCATTTCGACCGTCCAGTGGGATCAAAACGGAGTCCACACAGTTAGGCTTCCCACTACTCTGGCAAATTATGAAAAAGTCCCATTATGACCACGCCCGATCATTAACCATACCCAATCATGCCAAAACCAAAACAATCCCCTTCTTCAGGTTCTTCAGTGCCCTGGCGAATCGTCTGCATTACAGCCATAATTTCCTTTTCCATAGCAACGATTGGCATTTTCGTGGTAAATGGAGCCGCAACTTTTCAGCTGCAGTCTGCAGCCGCCATTAATACCGCAGCCGAAGGCATTGATGCTTTGCAGTCCATAAAAAATGTTAACCGGATCAGGTTTCGTGAAGATCCGAAAAAATGCTGGTTGACCCTGCCGCAGGAAAATGTTTGCAGTGCGGAAAATGAAATTAAATCCGGCTACTATGCTTTGCATAAAACAACAAATATTAACCAATGGGAACTCGTCTACACCGGTTCCGCGCCGGAAAAGGCGCTCGATCTGGACACAGAAAAAGAGGCCAATGGAAGCTACCTGGTTGATGCCGGATCGATAACAATTGCCGCGGCCGCTTTAGGTTCCACCGATTTTTATCGCATGATTAAGATCGAATACATTACCGATGAACAGGTAACCATAACTTCCATCGTCCAGTGGAAAACATTTTCCGGAGTTCAAACGGTAAATCTGCCAACTTTCTTAACAAATTATTTAAACATCGATAATGGTTAATTTTCGTGGTACAAAAAGAAAGCACAATACAAAAAAGGGCGTTTCCCTTTTAATCGCCATTATGCTCATTGGTGTCATATCCTATGTCAGCCTGTCCATGACAAACGCGGTAGTCGAAGCAACCCGCCAGGCAGCCAACTCCAACAGATACAACGAAGCATATTATGCGGCAGAGGGCGGACTGGTTCTTGGACTTCTGGAAAACTCGAAACATGGCGCGGGGTACAGTGCGACTCTTCCTCCAAAGAATTATGGAGGTGGTGCCGCTGCGGCCGCCGTGAAGATACAGGGGCAGGTGCCGGTGGACGCGAAGTATGGGTCAATGTCCACTTATTTCAATATGTACGGCGCGCCCGCGCCCGGGACGGGGAATGTGGGCAAGGACTGCGACCCTTTGAAGGCATTTAAAAATATGAATTTCTGGTACACCGCGGACGGAACTCCGCATTACGTTGAAGGCACTTCACAGCCACAGGACGGCAAAACCTGGTTTGGGCCGTTCGACGCGGCCGACCATCCGTGTAACTGGAATAAGATAAAGATTGGCGAAACGATGAGTATTCCGCTTTATTATTCGACCACGGATGTAAACTCGGGCTGCCCTGAGTATCCAAGCAATTCGGGAAATTATGTTTGCAATCTGGCTACAAGCCAGCAGGACGCGTTTATTTTGCGGGTGCGTACGCCGTGCGGCAACGGGGAAGAGATGTGTTTGGCCATGGACAGGTATGATTTTGATATTTCCAATCAGGACCCGACTTACGGCCTCAACAAACCGATTATGAGCTGGCAGATTACTGGCGCGGATATGGGGACGAACGCTACTTTGGTGCTGGGACCGTATATATACATTTATGGAACGCCTCCATCACTAAAGTCGCAATCAACCATAATTCATGAATATAAATTGAATGCTGCAAACGGTAATGGCACATTTGAAGTCCTTACAGAAGCTGCACAAGGGGAAGAAACCGGCACCAAGTGCCTTGGCCCAATGCTTGCATACCTCCTGCCAAATACCGCGAACGCCTGCGCCGATGGCTCCGACTGGAGTTCAACGGCAATTATAAAACCCGTACTGAAACTATCCATTATCCAAAGCATGACTTCCGACCTGCAGAAAAAAATCCCATACCTTGAATACCAGTTCCTATCCGATTTTGCGTCCGGCACCCCTCCAACGGATACATCACAGACCATAACTTCCGAAGGCTTTTCAGGCGAGTTCAAAGCAACCATTGAAGCCAGAAAATCGCAGAGCAGCGGTCTGCTTGAATATGTTGTTCAGCAATAATTTTCCTCTTGACGAAATTGAGTTTTATGGTTAAAATATTACACTTAATTAACCCCAAACATTATGGAAAGGCGCATACATGATTTAGATCTTTTGCAGGCTCAATCAGATAAAGCTGTTTCGCCCGAGGTGAATGCTGGACGTTCAAACATTTATCGAAAATTAAGGCCGTTTGTTTTGGGTGCAGGGTTGGTGGGTTGCGGTAATCAGAGCCTTGAAAATTTCAATGATATGGAGAACATTGGCAGCGTTCAGCAGATGTCCATTGCTGATGGGTATCAGAATAAAGTTATGGTGCCGGCACCTGTAAGTGTTAATATTAATAATAAATCTGAAGTTATTTCTTATGCTAAAGATGCAGGTAGTAACTGGGAAATTTATTTTTCTTCAGACGTGAATGGAGGAGCGAATGGTCAAGACATTTTCTGGGCAACCATTGATAAGACAACTTTACAAACTGTTCTAGGTCCAACGATTGTTTCGGGGGCCAATAATATTACGCCAGATAATGATTTCAAAACGTGCGGTGGGAAAGCCTATTACATATCTGATAAGGATTTTTTAAGTGCTAAAGTCTATATATGCGATATTGTTAATGCAACAACAGTGGCTAATTGTACCGTTGTTCCCGGAGGAATTAATTCTGATACTTGGGGTATCAATGGTATTGCCTGCAGCCCTGATGGAACAAAGCTATATGTTACAAAAGATGTAATAAATCAAAATACAGTCCCGTTTGTAGCTACCACAGAGACATGGAATTGGACTCAAGTTACAGGCTGCGCTGAACCAGGTACTGACATTGGTGGCTTATCCGTAACCAATCAACATTTCATTTATGACACTTTTGATTCATCACAACCAAATCTAAATTCAAAGCTAAAATATAAAAATTTTAATGGTACTCAATGCACTGGCACACAAATGGATATTCCCGATTTAAATCAGAGTGGATATGATGTAGCTGCTCCTGTCGCCGTTAATGGAGGGATTTTTTATACCAAAGGCGTTGAAGGTCAATCCAACTACAACCCCTACTACGCCACCGAAAAACCCACCCCCCCCGTCTGCGGCAACGGCACAAAAGAAGGCACCGAACAATGCGACAACGGCGCGAACAACACCAATACCCCATGCAACGCGGCGTGTAACGGTTCGTGCAATTATTGCGACACAAATTGCGTAGACCACACCGTAGTCGGCCCTTCATGCGGCGGAAACGGCGGCACGGGCGGCACGGGCGCGGGCGGCGGCGCCGGCCTTGAAGGCGGCGCGGGCGGCGCAGGCGCCACGGGCGCGGGTGGCAGCGGCGGCGCGGGCGGCAATCCGGAAGGCGGAACCGGCGGCGGCACGGCCGGCGCGGGGGGTGATTCTGTAGATTGTAAGATTTTGAATGTTACCAATAATCCTCAAAATATAACTATTGATTCTTGTGATGACGCAC
>Ga0210044_10011210_pt1 | contig 10491 bp, 10 predicted proteins | sample CryGey13umfilter_2_FD_183959 | JGI IMG/M metagenome (GOLD analysis project Ga0210044, IMG submission 183959) | Groundwater microbial communities from aquifer in Utah, USA - Crystal Geyser 4/9/14 3 um filter (SPAdes) (version 2) | ecosystem: Environmental > Aquatic > Deep subsurface >...
GGGCAGACGACGCAGACGCCTTCCAGCGTGCCGATCCACCCATGTTCGTGCATGGGTTTTCCGCACTGCTCGCAGAGGCGGTCACTGCCGACTTCCATCCGGCGAACTTCGGGGTGGTCACCGTTCCGGAACCACTGTGTTGCCTCGATTACCAGGGGCTTCTTTCGATACTGCGCCATGTCATTCGCTCCTCGTGCTGTGCGTATGGGTTTGTGTGCGGTCGCGCTTCTCGACGAGCCTGCACCGCTGGCAGAGGGGGCCGGGGACCTCGTGGCCGCAGCGCCGGCATACCGACCGGGGATGCAGGACCAGCAGCAGCGCGGCCTGGCCGACCATGACGCCGAGGAATAGCCAGCCCCACCACGGGAACATGGCGCTCATGTGCGGTCCCAATCGTTACGTGTCCCGGCCGCGAGATAGGCCAGGACGGCGCGGCGCAGCGTCTCGTACGAGCAGGGCGCGGCGGTGCCGTCTCCGTGAATCGCATCGTAGAGGATCTCCGGCACGGCGCTCTCGACGATCGGCTCCTGCTTCGCCCAGGCCGGGTACTCGCTCCAGCGCGCGAGGCCCAGCGCGGCGATCTCGTCCTGGCTGAGGAGGGTGAAGTCGCCCTCGGTGCGCTTTCGCAGCGCGACCATCATTTTCCGGTAGCTCGTCGTGGTGTCACTCATGGGAATCCTCCTAGGTGAGTGTGAGCGGCTAGAGTATTCCCAGCCCTAGCCAGGATAGTCCGGTCTTGGGGTACAGGATGGTGAGCCGCTCCGACGCCCTTGTCAGAGCGACGTAGACCACCCTGCGCTCGTCATCCTCATTCCCGCGGGCTGCCATCGCGGTGCTTCTGCTTAGATCGGTGAGCACGATCACGTGCTTGGCCTCGTCCCCCTTGGCCTGGTGCACGGTGGACAGCTTGATCTTCTGGCCTCCCAGAAGGGCGGGGGCCGCCCGCCGCAGGTAGGTCAGGGTGCCGGGGGCCATCTTCAGGGAAAAGTTGGCGATCCCAGGATGCAGGTCCCCTGCCCGATAGCGGTACCCTTCCCGGCACTCCCGCACCGCGAGCTTGGCACCCTTGGCGGGGAGCACCCGGAGCAGGTACCGGGCACTCCTTGCGCTCACGTCCCCTCCCGCCTTGAGGCGCTCCAGGGCCAGGTAGGTCCGCACCCTCTTCTCGTCGTCGAGGGGAGACCCCGCCCCGAAGAACGGGATCCCCTCACTGATCAGCTGCCGGCGAATCCCGCGTAGCAGGTACTGGTTGCGTGCCAGGACCAGCACGTCCTTCTCCTCCTTGAGGTCCGGGAGCCCCCCGGCAAAGACGGCCCGGCCGACCTCCTTCTTGGGGTGGAACAGCTTCTTCTTCCGGTCTCGCACCCGTTCGATGGTGCGGGCAGAGAGGGCGTACACCTGGAGCGGCAGGCGGTAGCTCTGGCTCAAGGTCTGCGAGCTCCCTGGTAGCGCGTTGAGCAGGTGCGCCGAGGCCCCGGCCCACGTGTAAATGCTCTGGTCGTCATCCCCTGCGACCCACAGCACCTCGGTCTTGGCCGCCTGCGCCACGTGCAGCACGAACTTCCACTGTAGCGGGGTGAGGTCCTGCGCCTCGTCGAGGATCATGGCAGGAAGATAGATGGGCTCCAAGAACCCGTGCCGACACCCCCGCAGCAGCAGGTCGGTAAAATCCACGAGCCCGTTGCGGTGCTTCCATGCCTCGTAAGACCCCACCAGTTGCAGCAGGTACTCGCTCCCGATGGCGGGGTGCTGGAAGTCGTAGATGCTCTGATCCAGGTTCCTGATCAGCTCCCAGGCGTGCAGGGCAAAAGCGCCCGGAGTCGTGTCGTTGAAGCCGTCCGTCAGGTGGCCAGGGTCCGACAGGCGCACCCCCGCCTCCTCACCCCACTTGGCCAGCTTCTTGGGCGTGACCATTTCCTCCCTGCACACGTGGCCTAGCTGGTAGGCCATCGCGTGTAGCGTCACGAGGTAGGGAAGATCTAGGCCACGGTCCTTGGCCACCTGCTTGGCCCGCCGCGTGAAGGTGAAAAACCCCACGCGGTCCCGACCGTACTTTGTCACCAGCTCCTCGGCCCTGTCGAGAAGGACGGTGGTCTTGCCGGTGCCCGGAGGGCCGTAGAGCTTGAACGTGTTCACACGTCCCCGTAGTACCGAGTCAGGTTGATGAGGTCGTCCGAGACCTTGGCCGGCGCAGAACCCACCACGTCGATCGGGAGCTTGTACACCCCACTGACCGGCTTGCCGTCCACCCGGAGCGAGCCGCAACGCGCGCCGCGCTCCTTTAGGAGGAAGTGCAGCTCCTTGGGGTTGCTAAGACGGAACCCGTGAAAGCGCAGGTAGTCGTACAGCGTAGAGAAACGGAAGGCGTAGCACGGCACCTTTCCCTTGGGCTCGATAAAGACCACCGCGGACACCACGTCCCGCGGCTCGTTGGACGTGCAGGTCTGGCAGAACTTGAGCGCACTCTCCCACAGAAGCCCCGACTCCGTGGCCACATCCGGGGGGTCTACCTCCACGAGGTTCTTCAGTTTCTCGGCGAGGATTCGATCCCACGCCTCGGTCTTGACGTTGGGGATCACCATGTTGAACGCCTCGAACACCGCCAGCTTGAAGAGCCGGTGGCACTGGAGCTGCACGGTCTCTAGGTGCAGCGTCTCCCCGTTCACGTCGAGGACCCAGGTGGGGGGCTTGGTGAGGACCTTGGTAACGCTGCCGATGGCCAAGGTGTCGTACCCGAAGCGGGTGAGCACACCGAAGTTGAGCGACCCGCACACGTCCTTGTTGCACCGATCCACCAGCGGGGACTCGCCACACTGGTAGTGGTACCCCTTGTCCTTGCCCAGCTTCTTGAGGCTCTTGATCAGCGTGGTGACCTCGGCCGGCTGGAGGCGAGGGTCGCACTTCTCGGTGGAAAAATCGTGCAGGTAGCTCTCCCACTCGTCGGGGAAGCGTCGGCGCAGATAGATGCCGTAGTTGAACAGCACCGTGTTCCGGTGCCCCGCCCCGATCTTGCCGGCGGTCAGGAGAGCAAGGCATGGGGGCGGCGCGTCGAGGTTGGGCTGGGGTAGCTCAATAGGATTCACCCTCTGAAGGAAGCGCTCCAGCGTGAGCCGCTTCCCCGCCTGCACGCAGAACCGGTTGGTGCAGTTCCCGTCGAAGTACGGCATGTTGAGCCAGTTGCCGATCCCGTTACTGGCAAGCTGGCTCTGCTTGGGAAAGACCTCAACGTCACGAGGTAGACCCAGCTCGCCGGCCCAGCTACGCAGGTGGCCAATCACCACCCCGGCCGGTTGGGGCTTCTTCAGGAAGAGGATCAGGTGCGCCCCGCCGTGGCGAGACCGGAAGACCCAGAGCGGGAGCTGCGCGGCGGCGACCTTGTTGGACAGCCCGATCAGGTCCACCTGCACCGCGTTCCGGCCATGCGTGTCCACGTCGATGGCTCCCCAGGCGCAGGTGTTGTCTTCCATGATCGGGATCAACCCGATCCCCTTCTTGCCGATCAGGTGCCGCTCCCAGTCGTGCTCGGTCACCGCCATGTGCACGGTTTGGGCGCGCTCACGCCTTACATCGTAAGTGCCGTAAGCGCGCCCGTTCGACCGGAACAGCCGGAAGAAGGCCTGAGCAGGAGTCTCAGAAGGGGACTTCTTCTCTGCCTTCTTCATGACACTCCTCGCCGCGGTCTTGGTGGACCTGGACCTCACGAGCCTTCATCATCTCGTAGGTTTCCTCACAGTAGCGGTAGAGGTCGGGGTCCTCGACGTAGTCCCCCTGGGTCACGACGTAGTTGTAGGAGACTCCCTTCGCCCGCTCCTCTTTCGCGCTGGTGAGCCGGTACCACCGGGCGAAGCTGTCCACCCCGGAGCTGCTAATCAGGTTGACGAGCCGCTTGGCCGGCTTGATGGAGGTGGACGCCATGCTGATCGCGATGGGCTGCCGGTTCCCCTGGGCATCCAGGTAGATGGAAGGGAAGTTGTAGTAGAGCGTGCATCCCGGCTTCACGGGCTCCCCGGTGGGGCTGGTCTGCCAGCGGCTGTACTTGCACCCCGCACAGGTGGGGGAGAACGAGCCCCCCGTCTTGCCGTCGTAGCTCCGGCACTCGATAGGGTCGCCGATCTCGCTGCCCCACTTGATCCTGCTCTTGACCAGCAGGATCGGAATGAAGTCGAAGGAGGTCCCGAGCGACTCCTTCAACACGGAGTGCGCGAACCCGCCTCGCGGGTAGCCGAGCTCCAGGTACTCGTCACTGGTGGGCTGGATCAGGACCAGCCGGGGGATCTGGAGGTCCTCCGGTCCGGCATTCTCGATGCCCCGGCTAGAGTTCTTCTTGATGTGCGTCATGCCGCCGGCGGGGCGCAGTGGGGCGATCTCCTGGCTTTCGGTCTTCTTCTTCTTGGGTTTCACGTGCAACATAGGTTTCTCCGGTGAAAATACTACTGGGTTGGCTACCTTACCTTGATCCGACGGGCGGTGTAGGTAGTGAGGTACCGCCTGACGAGCGACTCCCGTTTCTTGTTGAGCTTCACCTCCTCTGGGTCAGTGGGCATTCCCTTGAGGCTGGACTGGGCCGCGGTCTGGAGCGCCGCGTCCACCTTCCTGGCCCATGCCGACAGGGTCTGCGCGTTGATGGTCCTCTTGATTAGGTGGCCGTCGCCAAGCAGCTTGAGCCGCTTGAAGAATCCTGCCTGGTGCTCGACCTTGAGGCTGGCGTAGGTCGTGGTCTCAATGTACAGGGTCTTGGGAGCCAGCTCAATCGACTGGCCGTCCGTGGACCGAAGGTCACAGGCCGCCCGGATGGCGTCCCGGAGAGGCAGAAGCAGCTCCTTGGTCGTGACGCTCGCCTTCTCGGTCTTCAACTGTTGCAGCTCCTCGTCGGTCATACGCTCCAGCAGTGCCTGGTGGACTGCCTCCGTCTCGGCGCCGTTGCTTTTTACTACTTCCGCTAAAACGTCCCCGAGCAGTCGCAGGCGCCGGTACCGGACCTGAAGCTCCTTGAGGGACACCTCGACCTGCTCATCCTGGGTGCTCATCGCGACCTCCCGCCGAGCTTGCTGGACCGTATCGTTGGCCAGCAGCCAAGCCATAAGGCGTTTATGCCGTCTCCTGAAAACAAGATACCACCCCGGGGCCGTTTGTGCAACCCTCAGGCAATGAACTTCTTGAAGGCATCGCCGGTGACCAGGTCAGCCAGCCCCTTTTTTTCGGTGAGCCGTGACCAGATGCGGTGCTCTACGGTCTGCGCCCCGCTCCCTAGGGTGCTCAGGAGATCCACGTAGGTGACGTTCCGCTTCTGTCCGATCCGGTGCAGCCGGTCTTCGCTCTGCAAGCGAAGCCGCATATTGAAGGTGTTGGAGTAATAAATGGCCAGGGAGCTGGCCGTGACCGTGATCCCGATGCTGCCTACCCGCACCTGCATGAGCAGGCAGTCGTACCGCCCCCGCTGAAAGGCCGCGATCCGCGCATCCCGGACCCGCGGCTTGACGGCCCCGCGGATCGTGGCGCTCTTGATCCCCGCCTTCCGCAGCTCCCGCTGGAGGATCTCGATCTCCCGGTTGAAGGTGCAAAAGATAACCGGCCTCTGCGCCACGTTCTCCAACACGATACGCAAGAGCTCCTGCAACTTTTGGTTCTGCTCGGGGGGGACGATCGCCGTCCAGTGGGGCTCGTCACCGGTGCCGAGGTTGACGAACCCCCCGGCCACCTGGGTTAGTTTTGTCAGCATCGAAAAACTATTCGTGATGCTCAGCCGGCCGACACCCTCCATTTCGACGAGCAGCTCGTCCCGCAACTTCCGGTAGACCCGGTCCTGCTCCTTGCCCATCGGGACGCTGCGGACCTCGTAGAGCTTCTCGGGGAGATCCACACAGTCTTTTTTCAGCACCCGGTAGGCGTGCCCGGCCACCCTCTTCCGCAGTACATCCAGGTTCTTCCAGCGGTAGGGGACCCTGCCGTAGTCCCCACCCATTTGCGCGTAGTACCCCCGGAAGGCGTAGAAGTTTTCGTAGCCCAGCACGTCCCGAGACAGGAACTTGCACTGGCTGAAGAGGTCCAGAGGGTTGTTGCCGACCGGGGTGCCGTCCATGATCAGGCGCTTTCGCGCGAGAGTCCCCAGCGCCAGCGCCGCCTCACTCTGCCTGGCGTCGATGTTCTTGATGTTGCAGCTCTCGTCAAGGATCATGGCCGAGGGATCCCTCCGCAGGAGGGTGGCAAGGAGAGGACCCAGCTTGGTGCGGAGCGCCTCGTAGTTGACCACGAGGATGGGCAGAACCTGACTCGGAGGGTAGAGCGTGCGCCCTTGCTGTATCAGCTTGGTAAGGACACGCTGACCGGTTGCCCCTGAGTTGATCCGAACAGCCCGGCCATGCCGAGAAAAGATCTCGACCTCATGCTGCCACGAGCCCTTCACGGTGTTGGGACACACCACCAGCGCGAAACGCACCGCCGCGGTCTCGTACCAGTAGTCCAACAGGTCGATCGCGATCTTGGTCTTGCCAGTGCCCATCTCCATGAACAGGCCGTAGAAGTCTCGGTCGTGCGCCTCGTTGAACGCCACTACCTGTTGGGCGAAGCTCTTCACCTTCGGCTCGAAGGCAGGGAGGTAGGTGGGCGTGTGGTCACGAAGCCGGAGCTCGTTGGTGGCGCGGCTGCGGTCCTCCAACTGGCGAAGACGCTCCCACCCGGCGATCCGCTGCCGCACCGCGGGAGGAAGACGAGTCTGCGCCCCGAAGACCCGGAGCACGTGCTGCACGGAGACGCGGGTGACAGGGATCTCCCACCGCTGCTTTTTCTTGATCCAGGCCCGCTCGGGGAGGGTCTTGATCAGCTCGACCGTCCCGGGGTCCCACGCCACCTGTAGCGTGAGCACCCCCTCCTCGTCGTCGTAGCCAAACTGAGTCACGTGGCATCCCCCCAGTTCCCCGCCGCCTTGCCGGCAGTCAGGAGCGGCACCCGGCACCCTAAGATCCGCCCCGCCTCGATCATCGTATCGTCATAGATCCCATCTACCCGGTTCACGTCGTGCTCGGGGATGCTGTCGTTCAACTCGTCGTGGACCTGTAGCAACGGGACCAAGCCGTGGCGCTCGTAGAGCAGCACCTGGGCAACCTTGATCGTGTCCGCCGCGGAGCCCTGCATCACCGCGTTCAAGGCGGGGTTGAGCGAGTCCCCCTCCCGGAAATACCGGCGCCGGCCCAGTACGGTGCATACCCACCCGGCGCTGTTCTGCGAGAGCCGCCGGCGAACGGTCCTCTCGACGTGGATCTTGAGCAGGTGCGCCGAGGGGAACAGCGTGTTGTACTTGTCCACCACCTTGGTCGCCTCGTCGAGGGTCATCCCTAGCCGGGTGGCGGTCTTGGCGAGGCCCATCCCGTAGAGCAGGGCAAAGTTGATCGTCTTCCCGGGCTTCCGGGTCAGGTGCACAATGTCCGCCACGATCTGGTGGAAGTCCGCGTCGGGGTCCCGCTGATAGATCCCGATCAGGTCAGGGTCCCCGGTGTAGTGCGCGAACCACCGGAACTCTAGCTGGCTGTAGTCCCGGCGGTTCCACCGTTGGCCGGGCTCGGGCAGGAACAACTTCCGGATCCCCCACACCGAGGTGCCATACTTCTCCTGCTTTTCAGGGTGCATGACCTGTTGGAGGTTGGGATCGGTCATCGACGTCCGGCCAGTCACGGCCCCGAAGTGGTCGTCCGTCCCGGGGGTGTCCGCGGGAAGCTGGTTGATCACGGCATGAATGCGGAAGTGGTCGCGGCTCCACACGGCATCTTGATCGAGGTACCTCCGGAGGTACCTCGTAGCCAGGTCGTTGATTTTGCGGATCCGGAGCACCTCCTTCGCCAGGTCCGCAAGCTCGGGCTTTCGAGATTGGCTGTAGTGGTGCTCAAGTAGGTCGGTGGTAAAGGACGCCTGCCCGTCCGGGAACCGGTCCGAGGGCTGGGTGTGATGCACCTCCTCCCCCGCCCCGTGGAGCTCCCACAGCCGGCCCAGTTGCTGGGCCGAGCTCGGGTTGAACCGCGGCGCACTAAGGCGGAACCTGAGCCTGCTCACCCCCGTGGTATAGGCCCGCTGCACCTGTTGCAGCCACTTCTCACACTGCTCGTAGTCGAACCGGACCCCGCGCCGCTCCATCAACCAGAGGGGGTAGGTGAGCCGGGCCTCAATATCCCACGCCTTGGCAAGCTCCGCCTGCTCTACCATCTGCAAGGCGTATCGGGCGATCGCGGCGCAACGCTCGGTGTCCCCGACGGCGTAGGCGCCGACTACCCTGCCCGGCGCCTTGGCAATGTCCCTGCCGGGGACCAGCTCGCGCTGCATCATCCACCGCCCAAGGTCCCGCTGCTCGGTCGCCGGGATCTGGCACCACCGGGCCGCCAGCTCCTTGAGTTCGAGGGACTCGCCCCGCACATACCGGTAGCCCCGGACCAGGCTGGCGAGTACCATTGAACAGCGCACCGGCCCCGCTAATGGGATCCGCACGTTGGCGAGCTGGTGCAGGTCGAACCTGGCATAGTGGAACCACTTGGGCTGGGCGGGGTTCGTCAGCTCCTTTTCAGCCCACTCGCGAACCTCGTCCAAGGTGGTGTTGTTCTTGCTCGGGTGCCCCCAGGCCAGGTACCAACTACGCACCGGGGTCAGGTCGGCCTTACAGGCGGTGATCGCCAGGCCCACCGGCACGTCATCGAACATCTTCAGCCCGGTGGTCTCGGTGTCGAGGCACAGCACGGGGTAGTCGTAGACCTCCGGAAGCGCCCGCGGCCACCACCTAGGACGCAGTAGCTTAGGTTTCTCGGTTACCGGCACGACTCCCTCCTGGCTTGTAGGTGCACGTCGTACAGGTGGCCCGCCAGCTCCGCCACCCACGCACGGGACAAGTGGTGGCGGAAGCGCCGGACATAGGAGGGGTGCGGCAAGAACCGCAGGTCCCGGCGCCACGGGGTGTAGGCGTGCCACCAGTGCAGCGCCTCCTTCCCTAGCAGAACCACCCGCTTGGGGGGGTCGCCTAGCGCCGCCTGCACATCCGCGGCGCTGGTGGGCAGGTCGTCCTCGCCGTAGGAGTTGAAGAAGGCCAGGTCCCGCTCGTGTACCCTGGCCAACCGACACGCACGGCCGAGCATCGCGCCGCTTCCGGTCCGCTGAAAGAATGGCAGGGACAGGTGCTGCTCGTTGCTGCTCGCCCGTACGCGGTCCCCCACCACCCAGCACCGCGCCTCGGGGGATCCCAGGAATGGGAACTTCGGGGCAAGAGGATCGGCAGAAGTGCGGGCCGCCATGACGCCCTTCCACCGGCCCCAGATACGTTGGAGGGTACGGTCCCTCACCGTACTGTGGACCTGCCGGGTCTCCAGGGTCCAGTCATACGGGTCGGTCATGGGCAGAAAGGTGCGGTTGCGCGGCCGGCCGCTGGCGTCGGCCGCGCCGTCGAACAGGTGCCGATAGCGCTGGAGAATCTCCCACATCCGGGTCGGCCGGGTCTCGTAGTGCGCGCCGGTAGGGTGCGCCCAGGCCCGCAGGAACTTCTCCTCGGAGAGATAGCAGGGAACCAGCACCGCACCCAGACTCAGCATCAGGCGCTCCAGCAACCGCCGCCACTCCATGCCGTCCTTCTCACCTCGGCACACCACCCCGTAGGTCGGCTGGCCCAAATGCAGCCGGTCAAAGATCGTCACGGTGCCGTCGCGCCGGTATCGCTGCCGAGCACGCAGGACCGCGGTCAGGTACTCGTTCAGGGGGTCTGGGCCGGGAGGGCCGTAGTGCTCCGTCGTGACAAACGGAACCTTCTTAGGCCGGTGCGCAGCCAGCTCAGCCGCGAGGGTGCTCTTGCCCGACAGGTCGGGCCCTTCCAACAGGATCATCATCGCCGCCCCTCCCGGGTCACTCGTCTTTTACTTGGACAATCCCCACCTGCAACCTAGCAGTTACCAGCCTCCCCACGTGCGCGTCGGGGGTGTGCTCAGAAGGCAGACGCCGGCGCGCGGGGAACCCCTCGATCGTCACCGGTACGAGATCCACTTCCCGGTCTGTAGGCAGGCGCACCGGGGTGAGTTTGGGAAGGTCCTCTTGGTTCAGCAAACGCCAGGCGGCCAGCCAAATCTCCTCCCCCCAACTACGCGCCTCGGCTTTCGTGCCAAACACCACCGGCTGGCCGGACGCGGTCAGGGGAAGGACCACCGACACCTCTTCGGAGGGCCGGTGAGGGAGGCCGGTTAGGGCCGTGGTAATCGTCCACACTCCGCCGCGCATCACGCTCCCGGAAGAGGGTGCCCCTCGCACAGAGGGGCACCCTGCCCGCTGCACTACTCCTCCTCGTTGTCCTGGACGAGATCAGCCAGCGTAAGAGACAGAGTCTGGGAGGTGCCCTTCTTGGTGGTGCGCCCCAGCGTCAGGACTTCGTCCTCCTTGTCGATCTTGACGATCTTCCAAAAGTGGCCCTGGTATTCCACCTCGTCCCCCACGTCGATCCCGTCGTCGTCTTCGTCCACGTTCCCGTTCTCTTCC
>Ga0210044_10011214_pt1 | contig 10487 bp, 16 predicted proteins | sample CryGey13umfilter_2_FD_183959 | JGI IMG/M metagenome (GOLD analysis project Ga0210044, IMG submission 183959) | Groundwater microbial communities from aquifer in Utah, USA - Crystal Geyser 4/9/14 3 um filter (SPAdes) (version 2) | ecosystem: Environmental > Aquatic > Deep subsurface >...
GCAGAAATTTCAATGGGAAATAATTTTCTTTACCATTATTCCAAACAATGAGCAATTCATCTTTCATGAGTTTTATTTTTTTCGGTACTGCCATTAAATATAATCCTTTATTGAACTGTAATCGGGGTCGAACAAACGCTTGTAATTTGTCATCGCAAATGAATCTGTCATTCCTGAAATTAAATCACATACAAGTCGTGCTCTTTTATTGATGTCTTTTTCGTTCCTGATAATTTTGTCGGTGAATTCAAGAAGTAAATTCATCTCTTTCAAATCAGTGATATAATTATCTTCAAGCGTTTTAAAAATTGCCTGAATCATTAAATCACCTTTAAATTCCATTTGATGTAACTGTGATGACTGAAAGACAAGTTCAACCGCAATTTTTTTATAAAGCTCAACTCTTTCGAGAGCTTCATTGCCTACAACAAGTTGATATTTATATCGTTCAGTTAATTCGTCCATGAACGTTTTTCTTTCAACAATTTTACACGATTCAATCAGTCTTCCGATTTCCGAGCCAAATTTCGGTTTGAATTCTCTTCTCCTTATCCATGTGATTATTTCTTCAACAATATCTTTCTGATTTTGTGAAAGAGAATCATCATTTTTTTCAAGCCATCGCTCAAGTTTCATGATTGTGATAAAACTTCCTGAAATGCTGTCAACAATATCATTTGTTGCATAAGCTGAATCATCAGCCCAGTCCATTATCTGACATTCAATACTTTTAAATCCGTTAATGTTTTCGGGCTTAAGAAGTTCATTCGGAATTTTCTTTCCGCCGAAAATAAAATTCAAATATTCCTGCTGATAGTCATAAAGAAAATGATGCTTTGGATTTTCAAACTGAGAGAAAAAAGCTTTGTATTTCAGAATTGAATCAAGAAATGCCCGGCTTGGATTCATTCCGCGCCTGCCGTTTTCTGTGGTGTAAAAAATTTCTGTAAGCAAACGCAGAGTCTGTGCATTGCCTTCAAATCCACCGTAAGTTTTCATTAATTTGTTCAAAGTTCTTTCACCGGCATGACCAAAAGGCGGATGCCCGAGATCATGAGCAAGACAAGCAGATTCAACCAAATCCTGATCAATAAAATATTCATCATTAAAAATATCACGATGCTTTTGATTCAGGAAATTGCAAATTGATCTACCGATTTGTGCCACTTCAATTGAGTGTGTCAAACGTGTCCGGTAAAAATCATATTCACCGGGAATAAAAACCTGTGTCTTTCCCTGCAGCCTACGGAATTCAGATGAGTGTATAAGTCTGTCGCGGTCATTTTGAAAAGCTGTGCGGTAATCTTTCTCACGCTTGCTTTCCGTTAACCGTTCAAAATCAAAGTCGTTATAAAATTTATTTTTCATTAACTCTGCTAAAATATTTCTGCAAACTTAAGTATAAATATGCTTTTTACCACACATCAACAAGGCTATTGAAAGTCAGGAATAAATTTCATTTAGTTACAAGTTGAGAGTTACAAAAGTGCTTAAACCAACAAGTTGTTCTGATTGACATTCTGAAGACAATCCTTTATTTTTATTTTAAACAAATAACGTGTATAAGTTTTCAAATAGAATTAACACTGAAGTAACCACAAATACCTGCTGATGTGACTTACGTGGCGAAGCTGTGAACAGGAGTTTACAAAAAGTAAAATCTCCCTTTGATGATTTATAAAGATAAATTATTTATATTTGAAAAGATAAAGTCTCACTTGTATGAGACCTATACGACCAATGGTAGTTGTATAAGTCTCGTTTTGTGAGACCTATAAACAAGTTAGCAGCAAAGCAATTTCGGCACTCATAAGGATTTCAAAACAATAAGTTTCAAAGCAAAAAATATATTATACTCTCTAAAAATTTGATAGACTAATTAGTAACAACGAATGAGCCTTCGATTACAAAAAATAGAAAATATAATTGCTGTTTTATTTACGCTGTCAGCTATTGTATTTAATTTTCTTTATATGGGTTTTGCCGTCATCTTTTTGAATATTGGATTAGCTGTTTCTTTAATTGTATGGTTAAATTTTAAAAAGAGTTACATTCGAAAATTACCCAGGCTATATATATTAGGCCTCATAATTCAGATAGCGCATTTTTTAGAAGAATACTTTACAGGTTTTTACAAAGCCTTACCATCAGTTTTAAACACTAATTCCTGGACGGGAAGTCAGTTTATTATATTTAATATTATTTGGCTCAGTGTCTTTTTATTGACAGCAATAGGGGCTTTTAAAAATATTAGACTGTCATTTCTTATTGTTTGGTTTTTTATTTTAATAGGTGGTATTGGTAACGGAATAATGCATATTGGTTTAAGTTTTATACAAAAGGAATATTTTCCAGGAACAGTAACAGCCTGTTTTCTTTTTGTTATTGGATTGATTATGATTAAAACTATTACAAGTTCATCAATATCTATTGACAATTTTTAATCGATGACAAAGCTCAGCTGCTAACACGCAATAAAAAACATAGGGCAGATAGTGCAATATTTGAATGACATAACATTTAACAAACGGTTTGGTACCTTGATAAGCAGGTGCTTCGAAATGCCCTACGTTTCTTATTGCCAACCGTTATGCTTCATGCTCGAAAACAGTAGCACTCAAGGAATTTGACAATTAAAATGAGTATATTTGGACTTAAATAGTCGGATAAAATGAGAATAAATGAAAGAAAATATTTAGATAGCTATCAAAAGTCAATTGGAATCGAAATTCCAAAATTGATTAAAGATTTCGACTTTTCTGAGAATCGTGGAGGATTTGAATATTTGACTAAGTCCTCTGCTGTTTACTCTTCAAATATTGAAGGAAACAGTATTGATTTGAATTCTTACATGAATTATGAAATGAGTAAGGAAAAATTCAAAGTAGGAAAAGAAATTGAAGAAATTGAGGACTTAATTGAAGCTTATGAATTTGCACAGGACAATAAGCTGAATGAGAAAAACTTGTTGAATTGTCATAAAATATTTTCAGACACACTACTAATTAGAAGTAAAAGGGGGAAATACCGAATTGAACAGGTCGGAGTTTTTGGAAAATCAGGGTTAGCATATATGGCAATTGAGCCTGAATTTGTTGAAAAAGAAATGAAACTCTTTTTTCAGGATTTAAATGAGTTAATTAAAACTGAACTTGATGAAATTGAGGTTTTTTATTTCGCATCCTTAATACATTTACGTTTTGCACATATTCATCCCTTTAGAGATGGAAATGGCAGAGCTGCTAGACTTATAGAAAAATGGTTTATTACAGAGAAATTAAGCCATGATTTTTGGAAAATACCGTCAGAAGAATATTACAAAAACAACCAAGCGAGATATTATGAGACAATTAATCTTGGAGTTAATTTTTATGAATTAAATTATGACGGGTGTTTTGGATTTTTGGAAATGTTACCGAATTGTCTGAAATAAAGCACGGAAACACAACACGCGGTATAAAAAATTGCCGGGGCAGTAGGTTGTTAAAGGGTTATAGCCCGCTTCAACTTTTGTGTAACTGGATAGAGAATCGCCCGCAATCCCCAACGATTTCATACCGCCAACCGTTATGGGCAAGTTTAAAATGACCGCACAACTCAATAAAGTATCAGGATTAGAATGATTTAATTGAATAAAAAAAATAGATAATTTGAAAATATTGAAAACTTAATTACTAATTTAAAATTCATCATCATGACAAAGAAAATTACTTATTTAGGAATCATCGCTCTTATGCTAATTGGACTGAATCTAAAAGCACAAGAGAAATTTGCCAATTATGATAATATCTATGCTGAAAAGACTTATGATATTCAGTTATCGTCTAAAGACAATGATAAGTTTACATTGTACATAGATGCCATGTCATTAGATAAATTGCATGAAACAGGCGGATTTATGGTGGATGACAAGAAATATCAAGGTTTCATTGATGCATTAAATGAAGCAAAAATAAAATATCAGGAGTGGGAACAGACAGCTAAAGTTAATAATGTCAAAGAGCTTGATAAAGAAATGCCTATTAAAAGTAGAGTGGCTGGATATTTTTTATACGGCAGTGATTGGCATTTTCAATATCTTGTGAATCTTACTTTTGATTTTAAAATATTGGAAAGTGATGGAGAGATTAAAAACTTATTAATTGTTAGGTCTGGTAAGATGCAGTCATCAAGTATATTGCTACCCAAAATAGTGAGAGAGGTTTAAAGTAGAGATAAAAGGATTGATTCAGAGGCACGGAGTGCCTCTGAATCTGGCGAAAAATTTTATGGCATTTTTACTAATTTTCTAACACTTTAATTTTAGGAGAAACCAATCTCACATAAGTCAACCAAAACTGCTGAAGAAAAATTAGCCATTGTACTCGAAGGACTAAAAGGAGGAATGACAGTCAGTGATCTGTGTCGAAAATACGTGTTATCACAGGCAGTCTATTACAAATGGCGGGATAAGTTCCTTGATGGTGGGAAAAAGGGATTGATTAATTCCGGTGAATTAAGTTTAGTTAATCCAGATAAGTCAAAACTTGAAGAATATGAAAAAGTAATAGGCAGACAAACCATCGAGATTCAGATACTAAAAAAAAACTTGAATCTGATCTAAATGAAGAAGAATTTATAAGCTCTATGAAACAAGAAGGACATTCGGTTAGCTTGATTTGTAAGGTTATTAAACTGCCTGAAAGCAGTTATTATCGGAAACGAAAAGGAAAATCAGGCATAAATATTATCACAGATAAAAAAGCAGCCAAGATCGAACTGGAAGCAGCTTTACTTGAGAAAATAAAGGAAATTAAACTTGTTCATTTATTCTGGGGATACAGACGTGTAAGAGCATACTTGAAAATGAAACTTGGAATATCAGTTAGCTATAATCGGGTATATCGCTTAATGAAGAAAAATAATTTACTTGTTGACAGAAAAAGATATAAAGCAAAAAGAACGCCACAGAGAGACAAACCAAAACCAATAAAGATCAATCAATGGTGGTGAACTGATATGACTAAATTCTATGTACAATCTTTTTGCTGGGTTTACTTAGTGGTTGTTCTTGACTGGTACAGTAAAAAGATTGTCGGGTATAAGCTTAACATAAGATCAAAAGCTGATGACTGGATTGATGCCTTAAATATGTCAGTTGATAATAATTGTCCATTAGGTTCAAGAGAATATGAATTAAATTTGATGAGTGATAACGGCAGTCAGCCGACATCAGAAAAATATGAAAACGCTGTCCGGCGGTTGTCGGATTACTTGGCATCAAACATATTACAACCAGCTACTCCAATCCTAAAGGAAACGCTGATACTGAAAGGTTTATGAGAACGTTCAAAGAAGAAATAATTTATCCTAACGAGTTTGATTCTTTGGAAGAAGCAAAAAAAACAGTTGAGGATTTTATAACTTTTTATAACAGGGATTATCCGCATTCTGCCCTTGGTTATTTAAGTCCAATTGATTTTGAAAAACAATTAACATATAAAAATGCCGTTTAATTTTTCTCTACACTTTTGTCCTAAATTTTCTCTTGCTTTTGGGGGTGCATTACAAATACAAGGAGTTGACTGCAAAGATTAGTGGGAATTTGCCAATAAAAGTTTTCCCAATTAGAGAGTTGGTCCAGATTTTTCGTAAAAATGGACACCCAATTACCTTAAAGACAGAGTTAACTATTACGAGTGTTCATAATAGCGGAGATATATCTGGAATAATGTGTACCGTTGAAATAACTGACGGATATAAAATGGCTTGTGCATTGACTCATTTAATATTTTCAAAAACTGAAAAACTTTATGCTGAGATTACTGATTATCAGAGAAGGAGAGAGAAACGTATTAAACAATTAAATTTGACAGGATTGAATTGAAAAACGCCCAGCCTACAACACATGGTAGCGTTCATGCGGGTTTCAGCGGGTTGCGGGCGTTTGTGGCTCGTAAAAAAGTAAGTAGTAAACTGATAGGAAATAGCCTCGCAATCCCGCACGACACGCTACCATCAAACGTTGTGCGTCAGCTTAAAAAAAAACGACACCGAACAAAATCACGGGGAATAATGTTTCTAATTTTAGAAACTTTCACTATCTTTGTGACGTTTAATAAGACGACTTTGAATGAGATATTTTGAGACAAAATTTTTAGAAGAAGCCGACAAGTTCATTGCTGGACTTGACTCAAAAACTGTCAAGAAAATTTTTTATAATATTGACTTAGCTGAACAGACCAATGACCCGAAACTTTTAAAAAAATTCAAAATGAAATTTGGGAGTTTCGGACAAAATATGCAGGACTACAAATTAGACTTCTCGCATTTTGGGACAAGACAGATAGTAAAGAAACTTTGGTGTTTGCGACACACGGTTTCATAAAGAAAGTTGACAAAGTTCCGGCTAACGAAATTGGCCGAGCAGTAAGACTGAGAGAAAAATATTTTAACAAAAAACTAAAAAAGTAATCATATGGCAACTAAAGAATTAAAGACCTACTCGCTTGCCGAAATGAAAGACAAGTATATCGGCAAAGTCGGGACACAAGAGCGTGATGAATACGAATACGAACTTCGTATGGACGTTTTAGGAAAGATGATTAAAACTGCTCGACAAGAAAGAAACTTGACACAAGAAGAACTCGGACGACTTGTTGGAGTTCAGAAAGCTCAAATCTCTAAACTTGAAAGTAGCGCCAACAGTGCGACCATTGACACGATATTAAAAGTGTTCAAAGCATTAAAAGCAGAAATCAATTTTAACGTAAAACTTGAAGACAATTTTGTTAAACTCGCTTGACAGAAAAGAAAGCCGAACGCACAACATCACCTACCCAAAAGTGGCGGTTCAGTGGTTTGCGAGCGTTTGGTTCTCGCGTCAGCGTTTTCCTCGGTGGATACGAACGCAGTCCGAATACCCAACCGTTTCATATCGTAAAACCGTTGGCCGACACCCTAAAAGACGACCGAGCAGACAAAATCGGTTAACAATTAACTGACCGAAACGTAGAATAATAAGAATGAAAACTGTAAATTTGCTTGACTCAAAAAATAATATAACGAACTAATGACAGACAGAATAGCAAAACCGTTTTTAAAGTGGGCTGGTGGTAAAACACAGCTCATAAATGACATTGAAAAGGCTTTGCCAAAAGACATTTCAAGAGACAAATTCACATACATTGAACCTTTTGTTGGAAGTGGTGCTGTTTTGTTTTGGATGTTGAACAACTTTCCAAAACTTGAAAAAGCGGTAATCAACGACATCAACGAAGACTTAATAAATACTTATAGAACTATTGCTTCAAGACCCAAAGAACTTATTTCAATACTTGAAACTTTGCAAAACGAATTTCACGGACTTGAAGGACAAGACGAACAAAAAAAGGAATACTATTACTCAAAAAGGGAACTATACAATAAAAGAAAAGAAGAACAAAGCGGACAAGCCGCTTTATTTATTTTTCTCAATCGGACTTGTTTCAACGGACTTTATCGAGTAAACCGTAAAAATGAATACAACGTGCCAATGGGAAGCTACAAGCGACCGACCATTTGCGACAAGGAAAATATTTTGACAGTTAGTCAAGCGTTGCAAAAAGTTGAAATTCTGTGTGGTGACTATGAAGAAACACTGAATCACGTTGACAACAACACGTTATTTTATTTCGATCCGCCATACAAACCATTGAGCGAAACTTCAAGTTTCAATTCATATGCAAAAGATGAGTTCAATGATCAAGAGCAAATTAGATTAAGAGACTTTTGCCATAAAATTGATACATTGAATCACACTTGGATTTTGAGCAATTCTGATGTTAAAGGCAAAGATGAGAATGACAATTTCTTTGACGACTTATACTCAGATTTTAAAATTGAAAGAGTAAACGCTAAACGTAGTATAAACGCAAATCCTGAAAAACGGGGATTGTTGAAAGAACTATTAATTACAAACAATAACAAAGTAGCAATAACGATATGATTTTTGGTGGAAAAGGCGGTGGAAACACCAAAACAGGGTTAGTATTTGAAGGAACAACAGATCTTTCAGAATTTTTGAATTCGCAAAAAGGGTATAAAGTCGAAGATGGTAATGTTTACTTCAATGACGAACTTGTTGGTAGAATCTTCAAGAAATATGGATTTTACAAATTTCTTGATGAGTTAAAAATTGAATGGAAAAGTTTAATATCAAAACGATTACTTCCGGACGATAGCATTTTTGTCATTATAGCCAATACTCTGTTTATTATCGAATGCAAATTTCAACAAGTTGCGGGTTCAGTTGACGAAAAGTTGCAAACCTGCGATTTTAAAAGGAAGCAATATCAAAAACTTTTAGCACCTGCCAACATTGAAGTTGAATATATCTATTTATTGAGTGATTGGTTCAGAAAACCCGAATACAAGGATGTATTAGACTACATTCATAGCGTTCATTGTTATTACTTCTTCGAGTATATTCCATTAGTTAAACTTGGTTTGCCAGTTCCAGAATGATTGAGCCATATTTCAAATCCGAAGACAAAAACTTCTATCTCCTCAAAGGAGATACAATGGAGCTTTTGCCTCAATTTGACCACAAGTTTGATATGGTTTTTGCAGACCCACCCTATTTTTTATCCAACAACGGACTTTCCATTCAAAACGGACAAATTGTTAGTGTAAACAAAGGCCATTGGGACAAATCACACGGTTTTAAATACATTAACGAGTTTAATCGTAAATGGCTTTCATTAGTTCGTGACAAGATGAAAGATGATGCAACGATTTGGATAAGTGGAACAATGCACAACATTTTTTCTGTTGGACAAATCTTGACAGAATTAGATTTTAAGATTTTGAATATAATCACTTGGGAAAAGACCAATCCACCACCAAATTTTTCTTGTCGTTACTTTACCTATTCGACAGAGCAAATTATTTGGGCAAGAAAAAGTGAAAAAGTTCCTCATTACTTCAACTATGAATTAATGAAACAACTCAATGGCGACAAGCAAATGAAAGACGTTTGGAAATTGCCAGCTATTGCACCTTGGGAAAAGTCTTGCGGTAAACACCCGACACAAAAACCACTTTCGGTTTTAACAAGGCTTATTTTGGCTTCAACAAAGCCAAATGCTTGGATTTTAGACCCGTTTTCAGGTAGTTCGACAACAGGTATTGCAGCGAATTTAGCAAACAGACGGTTTTTAGGAATTGACCAAGAAGAAGAATTTTTGACAATAAGCAAAAACCGAAAACTTGAAATTGAAAACCCGAAAACTGCTGCAACCTACAGACAAAAAATTGGTGGTTTCAACGACAAAAAAGAACTTGAATTATTTTTAGTAGAAGAACCAAAAGAAGAATATAAAACGGAACTAAACTTGACGAAAAAGAAGGGCGATCGGCTAACAGCGGTTTTGCAAAATGGCGGGTTCAGTGCTTCTAAGACAGTTTAGTAATAAAACAAAGTGAAGTGCTCCGATTGAAGTTTTGTGCTAAAAATCCGCCACTACGCCAAGCCGCAAAACGTTAGCGTTCAGCAAAAAAAAGAACAAATTACCGACAATGGATAAAAAAGAAAAATTAGTAAAACTGACAGCAGAAAAGGAATATTACGATGTTGAATTCCTTGAAAAACAGAAGCAAAATAAAAAGAGTTTTGCTCAGAAAATATTTTATGATTTTATTCAAGAGTTTGACAATTCAGAATATTCAGTAAATCATCAAGACAATAAAGTGGAGATTTTAAGTATTCGTAATGAATTTACTATAAGACTTCTTACAGACATTGAAACAAAGCCAAAAGAGCCGTTAATTTTTCAAATATCTGAAACTGAAAATGAAACTAAAAAACGAATTGAATATTTAATGCGACCTAATAATATCTCTCCACTACCAAAACAGGACTTTAACAGACTTTTGGAAAATCCTTATAAGGGAATGGACTTATTGGATATTGAGATTTTTGAACAACAGAAAAATATTGATTTTTTAAAAAAATATATTGCTGACACATTTGACTTTAACGATTATAACTTTTATTGTGAGAATCAGACTTATGGAAAATCGTTAGGTGAATTTGACACAATAGAAAAATTAATTAAACAAATATTATGAGAATAATTGCCGAAAGGCTAACAACGGCTATATGCCATAAGGGTTTAAGTGGTTATTCAAACATTCTGCCCCGCATAAAATTTCGTGTCGGTGGACAGGAAAGTAGCCCGCAATCCGCTTCATGCCATATTGCCATCCGTTATGCACAAGCAGAGAAACCAAAGCGAAACAACAAAATGCTAATGAAACCAAAGTTTAATTAATTTTTGTTACTTTTGTAAATTATGAAACTAGTATATATAGGAACATATCCACCTCGCGAATGTGGTATTGGAACTTGTCAATAAAAATGAGACAAAAAATTATTTTAATTAAGCAACATCTTTGATGCTTTTGGGTTTATTGATCCAGACTTCATTGTCTGGTATTTTAGCCTTGGGCAATCCTTTCACAAATCT
>Ga0210044_10011216_pt1 | contig 10485 bp, 7 predicted proteins | sample CryGey13umfilter_2_FD_183959 | JGI IMG/M metagenome (GOLD analysis project Ga0210044, IMG submission 183959) | Groundwater microbial communities from aquifer in Utah, USA - Crystal Geyser 4/9/14 3 um filter (SPAdes) (version 2) | ecosystem: Environmental > Aquatic > Deep subsurface > Groundwater...
GGTGGGCGCAGGGCTCCAGGGTGACGTAGGCGGTGGCATCTTGCACTGAATGGCCTTGGGCAGCAGCTTCACGCAGCGCCATGATCTCTGCGTGCGGGCCACCGGCGCGCTGGGTGTGACCCTGGCCAAGCAACTTGCCGTTTGCCGCAGTGATGACGCAGCCGACGCGGGGGTTGGGGGAGGTGAGGTAGAGGCTTTGTGCGGCCAGCGCCAGGGCTTGTTCGAGGAAGAGGGTGGTTTGGGGCATAGGGCGCTTGGCTTAGGGTTGGGCTTGCTGCCACGCCAGGTACTCTGAGCGGCGCAGGCGATAGCGTGCGATGCTTCCTTCGTGTAACTGGCGCAGTGCTACGGTGAGCATCTCTGTGAATGCTGGCTGGTCAGCCCGGGTGACGTGCGCTGCAGCTACCTTGGCAATGATCTCTGGAATGGGTTGAAGCAGGCTTTTGATGACGGCCTGAACCGCTTGGATCAGCGCCTCTCGGTACTTGATCTTCAACGGATCGGGTTCCACCATGGCTTGGGTGATGGCCAGGTAACGTTGACAAGAGCGCTCGTACGCCCACACAAACACGTCACGCAACAGGTCGATCTGATTGCGTTCGTAGACACCCAGTGTCCCTTCAATGTAGGCGCGCTCTGGCACGTCGACAAAAGACAGCGGGCAGAGGTTGTGCTTGATGAGTGGCATATTGACGCCAAGGCGTGAAACACGCTTGTTCACATCTTCGAATGGTTGCAGGTAGGGTAATTGCACCATCAAAAAGAAGGCCTGCTCAAAAGGGTCTGCAATAGCTGAGGTTTTTTGTAACAGCAGTAAAAAACAGTCCTCAATCACCTGTGGCATGGCCAAAGGGTGAAACACGGTGCCTGCAATCTCGACGGGTCGACGCCGCAGTCGACCACTGGTTTGTGGGTCACGCATCAGCTCTTGCGACAGCACCGCGTGCAGATTTTTGAAGGTAAAGGCATCAAAGCCCACGTCGTCGGCATCTTCGATCAGCATCTCGATGGCCGCTTTGTGGTTCAGAATCATCTGTGTCTCGATGGCGTCTTTGCCTTGGGCGACCTGGCCAAACTCGATCAGGTTTTGGGTGTCAAGACGCGTGTAGGTGTTGCCCTCCAGTCTGGAAGATGCCCAAGACAAATCCACCAACAACCGGCCCAGAATCTCGCGCGCATAAGTACCTGCAGGCCGCTCCAAGACAGGGGTTCGCCCCATGTCATGAAGCTGTTGCCGAAGCGATTCAGACAGGTAAAACGTAGTCCCGGGCTGGTAGGATTCCAGAAATTCACGTTGGTAACTGACTGGGCGGCGGTGCATCAGCGCAAGCCTTACCTGGTTGCGGATGGCAGCACCCTCTGGCGATAGAGGTACATAGGTGTCTAAAGGCTCGCTCGCCAGTTCAGTCCCTGGGTGCTCTGCTGAAACTTTATAAACTAGCGCAATGCTTTCGCCATCGGTGGCGAGGTGTCGCGCTTCGATGAGCTTTTGCAGGCGACGTTGCAGCGTGCGGCGGTTGAGCTTGCCGCCATGGCGCTGCGCCAATTGAGCCTCAATGGCAGCTATGCCCAAGCCGTTTGGGTGGGCTGCGACGATGACTTCGATCAGCTTGAGCTCTTCGGTTGGTGTGGCGCGCGGCATTTGATCTTGCTCCTGGACGTAAATTTGTCACGCAATGTCACATAGGAGCGACATTGCGCGACACTATTATGTCGCGCAATGTGTCGTTCGTCACTTCCCGGCTGCGTGGCACGGTCTGGGAGTTATATGAGAAATTGGCCTCTAGCCCCCATAGGGTAAGCGCTAGAAGCTACTTTACTTGTAGCGTTTTTGTCTGGCCGTTACATGCAAGATAGTGGCCTTGGCCTACATTTTGAACTGGTCAACGGTGCCGCCAGCTAACAAATAGTGGGTGGCGCGTTGGCATTCCTCATGTATGGCGGCCGTAACAAATTGCCAAAAAGCGGGCTTCTCAACGGTGTCGGTCACCAAGGCCGCGGGCAAAAAGCGTCGCATTTCTTGTTTGAAGCCGGCGTAGCGGTCGGGCTCGTCGGCCAGCGACTGACAAGGCGCGGTCAGCAAATCAACAAACGTCTGTGGGGCTATTTGGCGATCTGACCGGCAAAAAATTCCTTGTGGCTCTGGGCCTGCAGCACCAAGCCACCCGTGCACATGTCAACCCCATAGTGGTTGCGCAGCATCATGGGTTGTGGCTGGTTCTTTGGAATTGAACCCAAATACTCCGCCCCTGGGGCGGAGAAATTTATTTCCGATTTGCACACAGTCAACGACGACTGGGTAAGCCTGGGTGGCGAGCATGAGGTCAAGATGGCCGGCATGCGCTAAAGTTAATAAAGTTAATAGCGGGTCTGCATGTGGAATGATGGTCTCGATGCCCAGAACGGCTGACGAGCCTGAATCGTATTGAGTTGATCCCCTTGGTCTGAGACCAAAATTTCAATTTGGCCCAAAAAACAGAATCAAATTTCAGCGCCAACACTCTGTAGCGGTGCCCGTACCTGATTCGGTCTTTTCACCTTTATGGTTGATTGACAAAGTGGCACATTTGCTGTCGTTTGCTTGCGCTCCCGCTGGTGTTGCCTCGATTTTGTATGTTGAAGCTGTTGGTTCACCGGTTGCGAACGCAAAAGTGTAGAAGCCAGTCAAATCCGTCCGGCAACTTGCTGCGGGAAGAGCGACAACATAAGACATGCCTGTCGCGTATTGCCGTTCCATTTGTTGCGCGAGCTCCATCAAGCAACTGGCCGCCGTAACTCGCCTGGTACGTAGCACGTGATCTTTGTAGCTGGGCAGTGCCACCGCGGCCAAAATGCCCACAATGGCCACCACGATCATCAACTCCATCAGGGTGAAACCTGTTTGTAAACGCTTGTTGGTCATGATCAATCCCTCACAATTTCACGCCACGACATACGGCCTTTGAGAGCCGAAAGACCGGTATTCACCCGAATGCTTGCAATAGGTTTGGTCGGCTCAGTCCCGCCTACCACCAGTTGGTTGCCGATTAGTGTGGGCCTGCTGGGCATGCCCACACCCAGGTCAACCGAGCCAATGAGGAAACCTGAGATCAGATCATCAGTGTAATTTTTGTTGTCATTGACATCCAAAATGCCAACCGGCATGGCACCCCCACTGAATGGGCTGATGACGTTGATGAAGCCCGTGCCGCCAGGCGTGCAGGGGTCGTCAGCCGCAGGAATGATGGAGCTACCTACCAATGCAGGACGCGCGAGCTTGAAATACACAGACTCAGTCACCATGCGCTCACCAGCCGAGCTGCTGAAATCCAGATACCACCCTTGTTTGCCCACCATGTCACCGGTCACCGCAGCATTGAATGCGCGCACAGGTTTGCCGTCAAATGTACCGCTGGAAACGGCAAAGGTACGCTCTTTCAAAACGCTTCTGTTGGCGATGGTGGCGTTGTCGTCAATGATGCCGTACCAGGTTTGCTTTGCAGTGTCTGCAGGGTCACCAACACGGAAATAGGCACCGGTACCAAAAAAGACGAATCGCTTGCCTTCATGGGTGTCACCGGCAACCTCGTCTTTGACGATGGTGATGGGCGAGGTGATGGGCTGCAAATTATTCGCCGCGTCCTTGGCCACAAAAAGCGGGTCGCCACTGATACCAACGGCCCAGTCTGCAGCAGTTGTACTACTCACATCAAACTTCCACACATTGCCTTGTAGGTCACCCGCGTAAATATAGTCAACGGTGCCGTTGCCATCAGCATCAAACACGCCTGGCGTGCCTAGGCCATTGTCCCCGGCAGCGCCTGTATCGAGTTTTTTGACTTCCGTGACCTGGCCGCTGGTGTTGAGCATGAAGATATACAAAACGGATTTCTTACTGGTACTGTTGTAGCCATTGCCAGCAATGACGGCACCGTTGCCATTGTTGAGCTTGACGTAAACCGGCCTGCCCAGCATAAAACCCAAATCAGCGTCAGTGGCGGCTTTGGTGCTGGTATCGAGCACGCCGTCAGCTATCGAGCTGCTGTCACCTGTGGGGGTGTACTCCCACAGAAAATCGCTGGCAGAAAAACTGGTGGGCGTTGTTACATTCAAGCTGAACAAGCCCTTGCCACCCCTACCCAGAGCAGCAAACAGCAGATGCTTGTTGCCTGTCTCGGCAGTTTTAGGGGATACCACCACGTCGCCATCAACAAAAAAATCATGGTTGTATCCGGGCGAAGCCAGGTTTTTCAGACGCGCCAAAACCTCAGACGGTATGAAGCCAAACACCTCGCTGCCCGCCTTGTGAATGACAGCGCCTGAGACCGCGTCTTTTATAGCTGCAGCCCTGAACGCGTGGAGCATGCCGTCGTTGGCGCTCACGTACAGCATATCGCTGTCTTTTTCATAAAACGGTGACGAATGAACGATGTCGCCCAAAGGCGTAAGACCCGGATCGAGCGTCACGCGATCACGGAAGGAGCCACCATTTTTGATTTCTTTGCTGCGTATGCCGCGTAAATAATCCACAATGTCCTGGCTGTTGTCAGCGGCTGACGGGTCAGCGTCCAGCAGTGTGCGGTCGGATGACGACAGGTTGCTCCAGCTAAAGCTTGTGGTGGTGTCGTCAGTCGTACGTACAAACAATTTCCGCGAAGCAGGCGTTGGCATAGCATCTTGCGCTTGCCAGTCTGGTGCATTGCCTACGCCTGTGTCCGTGACCGGAAATGCGACCAGGTCACCCGACCATTTGTTGGCGTTGAAACGTGCCTGGAACACCCGTGTGTTGTTGGAAATGCTGGTGCTGTTGGCCAGCACGTTGCTGGCACTGGAGTTGGTCTCAAAAATACTGTCAAAGGCGCGTTTGAGAGATTCTTTGAGCTTCAGAGGGTTCTGGACAAAGAAGTAGGTATCGGGCACACCGTCACCATCAGTATCCCATTCGCTTGGCAAATCGGGTTTGTTGTTGCCATTTTTATCTTTGAACCCGCCCCACTTAGCCGCCACCCGTAACGGGTCGGGCAGGAAACTGGCAGATCCCCCAGCGATAGGTGTAAAGGTGAAGGTTGGAATAGTGCTACCAATACGTGGCAACTGGTTGCAACCCGCCGGGGGCGTTGCTACGTCGCAGTATCCGGGGGTCTGGTCGGCGGGCACATTTAAAAAATAATTTTGTGCGTAAGTTTCATCCTGTGCCACCAGATAAACACCATCAGCAGCCGTGCCTGAAATCACGTAGCCCATGTTCTGCTTCATACCGCCAGCCTGATAAGTCGGAGTGACTTTGACTGATACGGTTCCGTCAGCGTTGGCGGTCACTTCATAACTCGCAATGGCATCCATGTCGTGGTCGCCGCCCTGCTCAACGTCTTCGTAATTGATCAAAAAAGTGGCCTTATATCGTCCACCATTGATGGAAGGCGATTCATTGGGGACTTCGTTGGCCAGCGTTTCAACGTAAAAATCGACGATCTGGTTGGTTGGCTGGTAATTGCCCTTGGTCGCGCTCACGCCAGAGCCACCGATCGTCTTGGAGAACGGAACCAGCGTAACGAATTTGCCGCCATTGACGGGGACTTTGATCTCGGGTAGCGGTGACGCCAGTGCCACAACAAAGGTGTCAACGTTCTGGGGGTCGGCCAAATCGCTGCGCAGGTCTGTGCTCTTGGCGAAATACGACGCTGAGGCCGAGGAATAACTGCCTTGTTTGGCCGGTTCACCTGGAGCCAAGCCGCGCACGGAGCCGATGGAGCCCACAGTCTTGGCTGTGGGTGCAGAATCAACCAAGGTACCGGACTGTCCGATAAATTTGCTGCCAGTCAGAATGCCGGTTTCGTTGAACGAGATCGTGTCACCAACAGATTGGGTGTTCAAACTGATGTCTGTTGAAAAGGCAGTACCGTCGGCTTTCTTGAAGTAACTGTGCGGCACTTGATCCGAGTCAAACGATGGGTAGATGTCTGAAATGGTCAACATATTGGCGCGTGCACAGCGGGGTGCCTTTGCCGAGCTGCTGGCCGAATAGGGATCGTCCCAGGCGACTGTCTTGATGCCGACCGCGTCATCAAAGGTGGTACTGCCTTCAAATTCTGATGTGGCTGCTGCTTTGCCAGAAAAATAGCGTACCGCTTCCATCATCATTTCGCCAATCGGGTTGCCCCAGTCGACCAACTGGCCTTCGGTGGGCGCTTTGGCTGAATCGGTATACGGGCTGCTCTTCCAATACTCTGATGATGTACTGCTTTGGTTGAAGCCGCGGATGCGCAAGTTATTGAACGTACTGACAATCTTGCCGGTAGCCAGCAATTGCCCTGTGGTGCTGTCGACTTCATCGCCGAATGAAGATGCCACTTTGCGTAGACGACCACCCGACATGTGCTTGTCATAGCTGCCCGTTAACAGTCCAAAGAGCATGGCATCGTTTTCTCCGTAGTCATGCAACAAACCGGTGGGTTTGTATTGTCCGTTGGGGTAGAGCTTGCAGTCGGTGTGGAATGAGGCGGTGCAGACTTGGACACGGATCGTTCGGTCTTTTTGGGCACTGGTACCGTCTGGAAAGGCACCAGTGGAGAGTGAGCTTAAGAGTACAGGCCTTTCCTTGGATGCCCACTCCCAGATGCGATGGCCATCGCCGACGTTTTGCCGGATGCGCAGCAGCGGCGGCATATTGCTGCAATTGCTCAGCGTAGAGCAGTTGGTTGACCTGTTTGCTGTCAGGTTGCCGAAAAAATGGCGGGTATCTGCGTTGGGTTGTGTCAGTGGCGTGTAGTCATCAATGCGGTATCCGTCCACCTTTTCGCTGGTGTATTCCTTGCCCCAGGAGTGTGCGTCGTGTGGTATGTATGCCCGACGCAAAATGGTTTCGGAGGTGGAATCCACCTCTCGATAACCGCCGTAGAGCACCTTGCGCAGTGCGTCAATACGACTCGTGGTCATGTAGTTCAACCAGTTGCCTGACCATTTGCCGGGGCATTTGCCGGTCGTTGTCGTTGAAGCTGGTTTGAAAAGGCCGGTGTTGTCCCCTTTGTCGTTGTGGGTGTAACAGAGCCCGCTGTCAAACAAGCCGTAATAAACGATTGTGGGCTTGAAACGTATGTCGATCTTGCCGTCACCGTCCACATCGCCGGCATCGTTGTAGGCTTCGTTAAACATCTTGTGGTCTTTGCCAGCCACCAGCATCACCATGGGTTTTGCGCTGATCTGCGTCACCAAGGGTGTGTTTGGAATGGTGACCGCGCTGGATGCCAGTGCCAGCAGAGCCGAAGCGACCAAACACACCGACTTCATACTGAATTTAAAAAAACTATTGCAGCCCATGACAGTTCTCCAAAAAAAATTGAGTGCCAAGAACCAGTTAGTCTGTGGCGTAAATGGATTGCAGCATGACCGCAGACCGGGTGTCGGTGCCGTCATGGCTGCGTGCGGTGATGCGGTAGCGCTTGCAGGTAATGCCGGTTGCCACACCGGCGCCGGGTTGACATTCAAAGTTGTTACCTAGGTATTCAACAAAGTATTGAGGCGTTACTTTTTGCGCGCCAGAGCCGACGACGGTCGCGGTAGTCCACAACGTGAAAGTGCTGTCCAGCCAGCGCGGCGTGTCCGCTACTGCAGGCGGCGCGCAACTCATCAAGCTGTCAACCAGCGCGCAACCCGCTGTGGGGGCTGGTTTTTTAGCCTCAACCAAGCCTTCAATTTCACGCAGGGCGGCTTCGGTGGCCTGAAACGCCAGGCTACGGTCAAAACTTTGGGTTGCCATGCGTTCCTGCTGGGTGATGCCGCGGATGCCTGCCAGGCCGATGATGGTCATGATCACCAGCAAAATCAGGCTGATAACCAGCGCCGCACCTTTTTGGGTGCCTTGCGACTTGGTGATGAGGGGGCGAGAAAAATTACGCATGGTGTGCGCTCATGGTGAAACAAAGACATCACGGTTGCGCAGGGCAACCACGTGAATCAAGTGCCGCTGAATCGGGGTTTGCGTGGCGCTGACCTTGTCGGTGGTTTGCAGCGTCAGATCCAGCTTGACGGCAACCACCTGCGCGGTGGTGTCGTCGTCGGCCCAATCGGTCACCGCTGTGGCATCTACCCAGTTACTTGCCAGAGCGCCGGTAGTGCCATCCCGGGTGAGGTAAGTGATTTGCAGGTCTTGGACGTCCGGGATAATTTCGTCTGTGGCCATGATGATGGTGGTGCCCCCGGTGCCAGAGCGAGTGATGCTGCTGCGGTACAGAGACCGCTTGCTTTGGTCATTGCCCACGTAGCCCACATACCAGAAAGATGACATCAGTGGCGCAAGTTTGACTTCAGGCGTAGCAGGCTGGGTGTTGTCGAAGACTTTGAGCGCAGTTGGACAGGTGGTGACAGGAGTGCTGTAGGACAAAAAGTCGTCGCAGTTCATGTTGGTGGTCGAATCTGCCCCGTGATCAATCTTGTTACCTGTTAATCCACTGCCGCCAGAGACAGTATTGATCTGGAATATTGCAGAGCTTAGCGCGTCGCAGACAAAGGCTATGTCGTTCACTTTGTAATTGGATGAGGCTGTGAGCACAAAGCGTTTGTCGACCGTGGCGTCATGGCTTGCCACCGTGTTTTCGTCCTGCCCGGTCTTGATGACCAACACCGCGTCAGTGCCAGTAACACGCGCAGTGTCGGTTGTGCCAATCGCTTTGATCGCCGCCTCATCTTCGGTGTTGTCATAGCCGCGCAGCGTGCCCAGGTTCCAGTCGGTCCAAACGGGGATAGCACCACCCGCATCACGCAGCACATTTGCTACTTTCCTGGATCCGCAAGGATTTTGTCCTGCCTCACGGATGTCGCGCGCCATCACTTCAAAAGCTCCCCTTGCGTCTTCCTGCACGCGCATCAGGTTGTCATTGAGTTTGGCGGTTTGGTTGGTGGTCACAAAGATGCTCAACACACCGCCGACCAGCACCAGGCCGATCACCATGGAGATCATCAACTCGATCAGGGTCAGGCCATGCTGACGCGTCAGGCAATTTGGGCGTCGAGAGATGGCACTTGAAAGTTGACGGGTTTGCAAACTGTTCATGGCATTTGTCCTAGAGCCGTGTGTAGGTTTCAACGATCTGCACACCCAGGCCACCCGCACGGGTATCGTCCCAACGCACTTGCACACGACAATTGCCATCGGCATCGCACAAAACCGCACCGCAGGTGGTGGTGTCTGCACTATTACCGACTCCAGCCTTGAGCGCAGTGATCCAGTCTTTCAGGTTGTTGTCAGCCAGTGCTGTACCTGTGATGGATGCTGGGTTACAAATTGGTCCGATCTTGCCGTCGGTATCCAAAGCACCGGTGTTGTAGGCGAGCAATTTGGCGTTGTTGCGATCCACGCGCATGGCATCCAGGATGTAATAGCTCATCAGCGTAGCCTGTGTTTTTTGCATGCTGCTTTGGTTGCCTTTGATGGCGCGTGCTTGCAACGCGGCCATGCCCAGCAGGCCAAAACTGGTCACCAGCAACGCTACCAGAACTTCAATCAGGCTGACACCACGTTGCGTTTGCTTTGAAAGATGTTTCATGTCTTTTTGTCCAAGATGTCTGATCGCGTTATGGCGCAGGACAGGAAGCTGCAACACCCGTTGGCTTGTCAAGCGTGACGCGACCGACCCAATTGATCTTGATATCCCTGGCACGGGTATCGTTGGTTAATGCCGAAGAGGGGCTACATACGCGCAGCGTGCCTGCGCCCGAGCCACTGTTCATCAGCTTGGCCTGACCATCAGCGCTATAAGAAAAATACGGTTGACTACTCTTGGCTCTTATGACGATATTGTTAGTAAGGGCTGTGTTAACGGCGGTGATGTCATTTGTGCTTTCAACAGTTGCGGCAGCATCGGAGTGGTCGTCATCGTTGAACATGATCCAGCCTTGCGTCCAATCGCCCGTTGTTGCACAAGCGGCGCCGTCGGCGCTCATGCACACAGTGACTCTTTGACCACGCCGAATAGCATCAGACTTGGCGCGTGCCAGGGTGGTGATCAGGTCGTTGGTGGTGGACGTCAAGTTAGATGAGGCAATCATGCTCTGAAAACTGGGCACAGCCAATCCTGCCAAAATCGCTGCGATGGCGATCACGACCAGCAGCTCGATCAAAGAAAAGCCTATCGACGCGTGTTTCATGGGTGTGGAGTTTGTCGTATCGCCAGCGTGTAGTTGCTGTCGATTGGGATAAACGGTCGAATTGAGTTGACTGACGGCCATTTTTGCGGATAAATGTTCAGTCCTCTTGTGCTCGCGCATGACACCCACATTGAGCAACTTGCGCATGAAACGCTCTCGGTCAATGCAGGTGTCGAGAGCGTAGCTGATCCAGTCGATCAGACCAGCTTTGGCAATCAACGCTTTCCCTACCGCAGTGGCATTCCAGCCCTTGGTGATGTCAAAACGATGTTTTGATGCTAGACTGATTTTATGAGAACCACACTAGCCCTTGATGACGACATCTTTGCGTACGCCCGTGAGCGAGCCAAGCGGGAACACATC
>Ga0210044_10011217_pt1 | contig 10483 bp, 3 predicted proteins | sample CryGey13umfilter_2_FD_183959 | JGI IMG/M metagenome (GOLD analysis project Ga0210044, IMG submission 183959) | Groundwater microbial communities from aquifer in Utah, USA - Crystal Geyser 4/9/14 3 um filter (SPAdes) (version 2) | ecosystem: Environmental > Aquatic > Deep subsurface > Groundwater...
TGATTGATGGCGGAGCAGGCAATGACTTGATCTATGCCGGAGGCGGCAACGATCTGGTAATGGGCGGCACGGGCGATGACGTGGTCTTTGCCGGGCTGGGCGACGACATCGTGCTGGGCGGCGACGGCAACGACGCGCTGCTGGGCGAAGGCGGTAACGATGTACTGTTCGGCGGCGCGGGTAATGACATGCTGTCCGGTGGCGACGGCAACAACGTCCTTTCTGGCGATGCAGGCGACGACCAGGTCTATGGTGGTACAGGCAACGATGCATTGTTTGGTGGTACCGGCAATGATGAGCTGTCCGGCATGGAAGGTTATGACCGCCTGGATGGCGGGGCGGGCAACGATCTGCTGGATGGCGGCGCACAGGATGATGCCCTGTTTGGCGGCGCGGGTGACGACATCCTGATCGGTGGTGCGGGCAATGACACACTGGATGGTGGTACAGGAAACGACACCTATGTGTTCGCACGCGGAGCGGGACAGGACACCGTCAGCAACGTGGATACGACGGCGGGTAATCTGGACACCATCAAGTTCGGTGCTGACATTCTTGCCTCAGATGTCAAAGTCACACGCGATGTGAACAATCTCTATTTGAGCATCAATGGCACCACCGACAAGATCACGCTATCCGATTGGTTTGTTAGCGATGCGAACAAGGTTGAACAAGCCGTTTTTGCAGACGGCACGGTGTGGGATTTATCCGCGCGGGCGGTGGTATTGTCGGTTCCAACCGAGGGGGATGATTTTCTGGTGGGCACTGCCGGAGACGACTTCATCCAGGGTTTGGGTGGCAACGACACGCTGGCGGGATTGGCAGGCAATGATTACCTGCAAGGCGGTAGCGGCAATGATACCTATTTGTTCGGGCGTGGCGCTGGGCAGGATGCTGTCTATGAGTACGATGCAACAGCGGGCAATGTTGACACGATCCAGATTGCGGCGGATGTTGCACCGGCAGATGTGAAAGTGACGCGAGATGCAGAAAACTTGTATCTCAGCATCACAGGTAGCACTGACAAAATGACCGTGCTGGGCTGGTTTTCCAGCGATGCGGGCAAAGTGGAACAGGTGCGCTTTGCAGACGGAACCATATGGGACGTGACAACACTGGCTATCAAGGCAGCCGATGTTACGCTGACTGCCAATGGCAGTAACAACACCATCGTGGGAACAGCCGCCAACGATACGCTGGTGGGCAATGCAAGCAACAATCTGCTGGATGGCAGTGCCGGGGCGGATACGATGATTGGTGGCGCGGGTGACGATACCTATGTGGTTGACAATGCGGGCGATCTGGTAATCGAGAACCCGAACGCGGGCAATGATTCAGTACACGCCAGTATCGGCTATACGCTGACCAGTAATGTAGAAAACCTCACCCTGACGGGCCGTGCAGATTTGAGCGGTTCGGGTAACACGCTGGATAACTTTATCACGGGCAACTTCGGCAACAACCTGCTGGATGGCGGGTACGGTGCAGATACATTGAACGGCGGTTTGGGCGACGACACTTACGTGGTGGATAACGTCGGTGACCGCGTGATCGAAAGTCTGAATGCGGGTAACGATACTGTGTTGTCCGGCATTGATTACAGGCTAAACGCCGATGTCGAGAACCTCACGCTGACCGGCAACACAAACACCTCAGCGACAGGTAACGCTCTGGATAACGTGATCACTGGCAACAGCGGTAACAACATGCTGGACGGAGGTGCGGGAGCAGACATTATGCAAGGCGGTTTTGGCAATGATACCTATCTGGTGGATAACGCCGGTGACATGGTTATTGAGGCAGCCAATGCGGGTCTGGATACGGTGCAGGTCGGTTTTGACTATGCCTTGAACGACAATGTCGAGAGCCTGGTGCTGACCGGTGCGGGCAATCTCAACGGTACAGGTAATGCGCTTGATAACCTGTTGGCTGGCAATGCGGGTAACAACATACTGGATGGTGGGCTGGGGCAGGACCTGATGCAAGGTGGTTTGGGCGACGATACTTACGTGGTAGACAATGTCGGCGACATCGTAGTCGAGGGGCTGAACGCTGGAATTGACACAGTCGAATCCAGCATCACCTACACCCTGACCGACAATGTTGAAAACCTCACGCTGACCGGCAGCGCCGACATCAACGGCACCGGCAACGTGCTGGACAACGTCCTCATCGGCAACGAGGGTGCCAATGTGCTGTCCGGCCTGGAAGGCAACGACACCCTGATCGCCAACGGCGGCAATGATCGCCTGGATGGCGGTTTGGGTGCTGACCTGATGCAAGGTGGTTTGGGCGACGATACTTACGTGGTAGACAATGTCGGCGACATCGTAGTCGAGGGGCTGAACGCTGGAATTGACACAGTCGAATCCAGCATCACCTACACCCTGACCGACAATGTTGAAAACCTCACGCTGACCGGCAGCGCCGACATCAACGGCACCGGCAACGTGCTGGACAACGTCCTCATCGGCAACGAGGGTGCCAATGTGCTGTCCGGCCTGGAAGGCAACGACACCCTGATCGCCAACGGCGGCAATGATCGCCTGGATGGCGGTTTGGGTGCTGACCTGATGCAAGGTGGTTTGGGCGACGATACTTACGTGGTAGACAATGTCGGCGACATCGTAGTCGAGGGGCTGAACGCTGGAATTGACACAGTCGAATCCAGCATCACCTACACCCTGACCGACAATGTTGAAAACCTCACGCTGACCGGCAGCGCCGACATCAACGGCACCGGCAACGTGCTGGACAACGTCCTCATCGGCAACAGCGAGAATAACATCCTGACAGGTTTGGCGGGCAATGACTATCTGGATGGCGGCTTAGGTGCAGACAGGATGATGGGCGGCACCGGGAATGATACCTACGTGGTGGATAACGCGGGTGACATTGTCATTGAATATAGTAATAAAGAGTCTGATAAGAAAAAATCTAGTGAGTCTGAGGACAATTCCAGAAAACTACCGGAAGACTGGACAGTTGGCGGCATAGATACAGTGCTGGCCGGTATCAGCTACACCTTGGGAGCTAATGTCGAGAATCTTATGCTGACCGGTAGCCTTGATCTCTATGGTTACGGCAACGAACTTGGCAACGTCCTCACCGGTAACAGCGGCAACAACATCCTGATGGGCATGGCGGGTAATGACAATCTGGATGGCGGATTGGGTGCCGATACCATGGTAGGTGGCTCGGGTGATGACACCTACATCGTGGATAACGCGGGTGACATTGTCATTGAATATAGTAATAAAGAGTCTGATAAGAAAAAATCTAGTGAGTCTGAGGACAATTCCAGAAAACTACCGGAAGACTGGACAGTTGGCGGCATAGATACAGTGCTGGCCGGTATCAGCTACACCTTGGGAGCTAATGTCGAGAATCTTATGCTGACCGGTAGCCTTGATCTCTATGGTTACGGCAACGAACTTGGCAACGTCCTCACCGGTAACAGCGGCAACAACATCCTGATGGGCATGGCGGGTAATGACAATCTGGATGGCGGATTGGGTGCCGATACCATGGTAGGTGGCTCGGGTGATGACACCTACATCGTGGATAACGCGGGTGATCTTGTTATCGAGTACGGCAAGGAAAAATCTGATAAATCGCAACGTTCTGGCTCCGGCGACATGTTGCCGGATGCTTCAAGCGGTGGTATCGACACAGTGCTGTCCAGCGTCAATTATACCTTGGGCGATAACGTTGAGAATCTGGTAATGACGGGTGGCGTGAGTATTAACGGTTTTGGTAATAAACTCGATAACATCATTGTCGGTAATGATGGCTCCGATTTACTACAGGGTTTTGCCGGAGATGACACCTTGCAAGGAAATGCGTCCAACGACGTGTTGCTGGGAGGGAGCGGCAATGACATCTTGCTCGATAACGGTGGCAACAATTTGCTGGATGGAGGCTACGGCGATGACAGCCTGACAGGCAATGCTGGTAATGAACTGTTTGTCGGTGGAGAAGGTAACGATGTGATTCGCACCGGAAATGGTGCTGACATAATCGTGTTCAATCGGGGTGACGGGAATGACACTGTTTACGGTGGAACCGACACTGACAATACACTGAGTCTCGGTGGAAATATTCGCTATAAAGACATTGCCTTGTCCAGGGATGGCAAGAATCTGGTGCTGTCAGTCGGCGAACATGATCAGATTGCCTTTAAGGATTGGTATAAAACAGATGCTAACTACAAGAGCGTGCTCAACTTGCAGGTGGTGAGTGAGGCAATGCTCGGGTTTGATCGCGCGTCGAGCGATATGCTGCTGAACAAGTCAGTACAGAATTTCGACTTTACCTCTATCGTTAATGCGTTCGATCAGGCGCGCGGCAAACAATCCGATGATGGATCGTTGAAAAAGTGGAATGTGATGAATACCCTCTTGAATTCACACCTCTCCGCCAGCGATACCGCCGCACTCGGTGGCGATTTGGCACACCAGTACGGTACAAGCGGCAACTTAACCGGCATGAACTTCACCGCAGCACAAGACGTGCTGAATGTTTCGCAATTTGGTGCGCAGGCGCAAACCTTGCGTCCGTTGCAGGGCTTGCAAGGCGGAGCGGTGACGTTGTAATCGCAGCAGGTGTCAGGCGTTAGCGGACATCCGTAAAACTCAGTGAACCTCTGGAGCAGAGGTTCACTGAATCAATTTAAGCAAGGGAAATAATGCACTATTCAGGACAGGACATGCTATGGTTAATCGGTAGTTTGTCTCGGGTATTTCGTCTGCCGTTCGATGCACATCTGGTTCGCCAGCAATTTCCGCCACCGTATTCCCGCACTACGCTGCTCAACGCTTTGCAGACTCTGGATTTCAAGGTCGGCGAGATGGAGTTGGATGAAAAGGGTATAGCCACGCTGGAGCGTATTCCGTTCCCTGTGGTTGCATTTGTACGTGAAGAGGAAGAGTCGGGTGGCGATGGCAAACCAGACCAAGTCACGCCCTTAGATTCATCCGCAGAAAACACCTCTCCGCTCGGCGAGACCGCATCCGCTGCGCGCACGGGTGAACCCGATGCACTGCCCAATCCTGCCACACCCGTACTGCTGATCAAGGCCGATGCCGAGCGCGTGCTGTTCTTCCGGGCAGGTGCTCAGCAGCCGGAGACGATTTTGCTGACCGAATTCAGTCAGCACTTCCGTACCGACATCCTGCTGGTCGCACGCGACACGACACAATCTACTGCCGATCTTGAAGCCGAACAGTCAGCTTCTGCACCAGAGGCAGGCAAGCAGGGCCATACGCCGTTCGGCTTCCGCTGGTTCATCCCGGAACTGCTGAAGCACAAACGTATCTGGCGCGATATCCTGATCGCATCGCTGGCCATCCAGCTGGTCGGCCTGATCACACCGCTGTTCACTCAAGTCATCATCGATAAGGTCATTGTTCACCAGACCCAAAGCACGCTCATCGCTATCGCCGTCGGGCTGGTGATGTTCATGCTGTTCAACAGTGTCATGACCTGGTTGCGCCAATACTTCGTGCTGCACACGGGCAACCGCATCGATGCCGTGCTGGGCAGTCAGGTGTTTCGTCATCTGCTGCACCTGCCGTTGCCATATTTCGAGCATCGTCCTACCGGCACGCTGGTGGCACGCCTGCATGGCGTGGAGACGGTACGCGAATTCATCTCAGGCGCTACCGTGACTTTGCTGCTTGATTTGCCATTCCTGTTTATCTTCATCGCCGTGATGTTCTGGTACAGCTGGCAACTGACCCTGATCGCACTGTTGCTGCTGTCGCTGATCACCGCACTGAGCTTCGCCGTGACACCGGCCTTCCGAGCACGGCTCGACCACCAGTTTCTGCTGGGAGCCAAGAATCAGGCCTTCGTGACCGAATACGTGGCGGGGATGGAAACCGTCAAATCGCTGCAAATGGAACCGGTGCTGGAACAGAAATACGGCGAGATACTCTCCCAATATCTGGCTGCCGGATTTGCCACGCGACAACTATCCAACATCTACAACGTTGCCGCCAATGCGCTGGAACAGATCATGACGCTATCTATTCTGGTAGTTGGCGCATTACTTGTCATGAAAAATGATGGCTTCACCATCGGTATGCTGGTTGCCTTCCAGATGTTTGCCGGACGTATGAGTCAGCCTATGCTGAGATTGGCCGGTCTGTGGCAGGAATTCCAGCAGGCCGATATCGCCATCAAGCGGCTGGGCGATCTGATGGATGCACCCGCTGAACCACATGCCCTGGTGCCTGCCCGTGTGCGCGGTGGCGCGGGGGGACGCGTCGAACTCAGGGACGTCAGTTTCCGCTACAACGAAACGTTGCCCTATTTGTACCGTAACCTCAACATGACGCTGACCCCTGGCAAACTTACCGTCCTGATGGGGCCGTCCGGTTGCGGCAAGAGCACCCTGGGCAAAATGTTGCAGGGCTTCTACTGGCCCAATGACGGCAGCATCCTGCTCGATGGCTACGACATTCGCCACCTTGCTGCCAATGAACTGCGCGCCAACTTCGGTGTGGTGCCGCAAGAAACGCGGCTGTTCTCCGGCACGCTCTATGACAATCTGCAACTGGCTAATCCCCACGCCAGCTTTGAAGAGATCGTCAGCACCTGCCAAATGGCGGAAATCCATGCCGTCATCGAACAACTCCCGCAAGGCTATCAGACCGCCGTGGGTGAAAATGGTATCGGCCTGTCCGGCGGGCAGTGCCAGCGCATCGCCATCGCCCGCGCCCTGCTCAAGCGCCCGCGCGTGCTGATCTTCGACGAGGCCGTCAGCAGTCTGGATCAGGCCACCGCCGAACACTTCGCCGGAACCGTCAATAAGCTCAAAGGTAAAGTCACCATGTTGTTCATCACCCACCAGCTGCCCAAAGCGTTGCAGGTGGATGAGGTGCTGACCTTTGGTATGCCCGAAGCGAAAACAAGCCAGCCGTGACAAGTATGCTGAACAGACTATACATAACGCGCATGCAGATCAGTTCACGATTTTTTGTTAATACCTTTATCTGTGTATGTATCACTATCTGGGCGAACCCTGTCCATGCGCTGACACTCAATGATGCCATCGAACAGGCACTGCATAACGATCCAACTTACCTCGCGGCACAAGCTAATGCGGATGCGAGTCGGGCACGTTCCTCTCAGGCGTTCGCCAGGCTGATGCCGCAACTTACCGCCAGTGCCAACACCAACGATAACCGTCGCGACTATGCCCTGTTGAACAACCGGGGCAACACTACGACTGAACGCTACAACAGTCACGGGGTGCAAGTGAACCTGACTCAACCGCTGTTGCACGCCGAGAAATACTTTGCGCTCAATCAGGCGGATTTGCTGGTGAACCAGGCCGACTACCAATTGCTTGCCGCCGAACAGGATCTGCTGATACGACTGGTCCAGGCGTGGCTGGACATCCGACAGGCACGTAATGCCGTTTTGGCAAGCGACAGCAAGCTTGCCGCAGGTCAAAAGGAACTGGATTTGGCTCAGCGTGCTCTGCAGAAGGGAGTTATGTCCATGACGGAACTCGAAGCCGCGCAGGCAAGACGGGATCAGGCGCAATCCGAGCAAGTCACGGCGCAAACCGAATACAGCTTCAGGCTGGCCGTACTCGAACAAATCATCGGTCAGGAGGTAAGACCGACAGATTTACCTTTGAATACGCTACTGTCGGAGCGTTACGCCTCCCTGAAACCCGAGCAGAGTACAGCAGAAGAATGGATCGCTCAGGCAGAAAATGGCAGCCCGGCCATACTGGCGGCGCGGCGTGCGCTGGATGCTGCAAATGAAGAAGTCAGCAAACAACGCGCCGGACATCTGCCCACGTTGGATATGCTGGCGTCATACAATAATGCCACTCAGGGTTCCGGTCTTACCGGTGGTCAGACTGGATTTCGCAACACCGTCAACAGCGTCGGCGTGCAACTCAACGTGCCGCTGTTCAGCGGCGGCGAGCAGAGTGCCAAAGTCGGTGAAGCACTCGCCATGCGCGACAAGGCTCGTTATGAGCTGGAAGCAACAAGGCGCAACACGCGTCTTAAAATCAAGCAAGCCTGGTTGGCCTGGAAATCCAGTCATGCACGCCAAAGGTTTGGTAAGCAGGCGGTTAAATCGGCCGTCCTCGCACTCAAATCAGCCGAATCGCAGCGCGCACACGGACTCAAGGCCGACCTCGATGTGTTGCAAGCACGGCAGCAACGCGACGAAGTGATGCGTGACCTGAGCAAGGCGCACAATGACCTCATCCTCAATTACCTCAAGCTTAGTGCCGAAACCGGACAACTCACAGGAGGCGACCTGTTGGGCATTGAATGTAAAGATAGCGAAAGATAGCGCGATAATTCCAGATGAAGGATCGGGTATTGCCGTTAACAAAGTAGTCCTTCAATCGCAAGCGATCGGTGATCGAACGAAAACCTGGCGACTTAATGTCAAGTGGCAGCGCAATGCATACAAATAATCAATCAAAGGAACACGGGATGCGAGGCAAAAAGCACTGGAAACAGCAACTCACGGGCGTTGATCCGCTCGACTTTTCGCCGGGACTTTTGCGCATTCAGGCACAGCCACCCAGGCCGTTCGCGCGTGCTGTACTGTATGGCCTGCTTATTTTGTTTGGCTTGCTGATTATCTGGGCTGCTTTCGGCAGGCTCGATGTCGTTGCCAGTGCCGAGGGCAAACTTCTGCCGCAAAGTTACCTGAAGATCGTTCAGCCCTCCGAGCAAGGTGTCATCCGTGAAATTCTTGTCAACGAGGGAGAGCATGTCAAAGCCGGACAGGTGCTGATGCGCATGGACACCACGCTGACCGATGCCGATGGTAAGGAAATCCAGTCTGACTACCTGGGTAAACAAATCACCTTGAGGCGTATTGATGCCGAACTAACCAACCAGCACTTTGAACGTCTGCCTAAAGAAGAGCTGGGACTGTTCAATCCAGTGCTTAACCAATACTTCGCCAACCGCAAAGTGCTGGAAACCTCGCTTGCAGAAGAACGCGCCCTGCACGAAAAAGCGCAAAGCGAGCTGTCCTCGGCGCAAGCTATAAGCAGCAAATTGATGCAAATCCTGCCGCACTACCGCGCTCAGGATGAAGCCTATCGTGATCTTGTCAAAGACGGCTATGTCAGCCAATTATCTGCTACCGACAAAACCCGCGAGCGTATTGAAAAGGAACAAGACCTGAAGTCGCAGGAACACATCATCGCCGCTGCCCGCGCTACGCTGCAACAAAGCAATGAGCGTATCGATAAGATCACCGCCGATTACCGCCGACAACTTCAAGCCGAACGTGCAGACATCAACGACAAATTCGAGAAGCTCGAACAAGAACTCGCCAAACAACAATACCGTCGTGCATTACATGAACTCAAAGCGCCGCAGGCAGGCGTAGTCAAAGACCTTGCCACCCATACCGTCGGCACCGTCATCAGTCCCGGCACCATCCTGATGACGCTGGTACCTAACGATGAAATTCTGCGTGCCGAAGTGTGGGTCAGTAATCAGGATGTCGGTTTCATACACATCGGTGAGCACGTCAAACTCAAGATGGCTTCCTACCAATTTCAGAAATACGGCATGATAGATGGGCTGGTCACCAACCTCAGCGCGGACGCTAGCGATAACCCCCAGCAAGGCACGGGACAAACCGGCGCTGCCAGCAACAAACCCGGTAACGGTCAGCCTTCCAGTTATCGCGCGTTGATCGACCTCAAGGCGCAGGAATTGGTTGTGGATGGTGTGCGCCACACGCTGACGCCGGGTATGCAAGTGACCGCAGAAATCCATCTGGGCAGCCGTTCCATCTTTGAATATTTGCTGTCACCCGTGGTGGGTGCATTTCAGGAGGCGGGGAGAGAGCGATGAGTATCACATGATCCTGTATAGACCATTGCGCGCCTTGGTTCAGCACGAATATGAATCACCCAATTGACATCCTCCCCTCCCTAAGCCCGCAGGGGGCTTCCCACGGAACTAAGCGATGAAGCCGCTAAGTTTCTGAATGAAAGGAAGGGGATTCCTACGGGTTCACGCGATGATTTGCGGATACCTTCGGCGGGTTTCTGCTTCACAGAACGGCCTGACTGCGCCAATTCTCCACAGGCTAACAAGCGATGCCCTCGCTCTAAAACATTGATCGCGCCGACTATATCGGCGTTATTCTCATAGCCGCATTCCACGCACGCGAACTCACGTGATTAAGTCCGAAATCATGCGGAAATTCAAAGCAGCGAACAAGCCTGTGGTTTATGGTGTGCTTACGGTTTCTAATGAGGAAGCTCAAAAACACTTTGCAGCCAAGCGCCGGGCGTTGGAAAAACGCCTTGAGGCCGCAGCATGATAATTGCATGGCTACCCAAGGCAATGTAAGCGCTCCACAAACCGCAAACTTGTTGGTGGTGGTTGATTTCCGCAAGATGCACACCTCAATTACGGATGAGGTGAAATATGATTCATAAAGTGGAATTTTGGGCGGCGCACGTAGAAGCGGT
>Ga0210044_10011218_pt1 | contig 10483 bp, 8 predicted proteins | sample CryGey13umfilter_2_FD_183959 | JGI IMG/M metagenome (GOLD analysis project Ga0210044, IMG submission 183959) | Groundwater microbial communities from aquifer in Utah, USA - Crystal Geyser 4/9/14 3 um filter (SPAdes) (version 2) | ecosystem: Environmental > Aquatic > Deep subsurface > Groundwater...
CTCTCAGAGCCTCCAATGCAACCTTGGCTTTGAATGCAGGAGAGTGATTTCTTCTTTTTGTCATATCGGTAGATCCCTTTCGTTTTAATGTCAGAATTCCACCTTAGCAACATGTCCGATTTTCTGAGACCACCTCTGATTGCTTATGCCGTGACAGGATCGCGTCACCATTTCAATCGAAAAAACACTGGAAACACCCATAGCATCAATTTCATTACGGCGCATGATGGATTTACGCTCAATGATCTCGTCAGTTATAACATAAAGCACAACGAGTCAAATGGCGAAGAAAACCGCGATGGCAACAACAACAATATCAGCTTTAATCATGGCACTGAAGGCTGGACGAACAACCCCGTCATCTCTGCCTTGCGCGAAAAACAAAAGCGTAATTTTATTGCCACACTGATGCTCTCACACGGAACACCCCTGTTGCTGGCAGGCGATGAATTCGGCAACACACAGGAAGGAAATAACAACGTTTATTGTCAGGACAATAGCATTGGCTGGATAAACTTCAGCAACAAGAATACAGCCGAAGGACGCTATCTTATGGAATTCACAGGCAAGCTCACAGCACTGCGCCGACAATACTCTGTACTCAATCCCGTCCGACCCCTTGATGGCAAGGAAAAAAGTTCAGACGGCATAAAGGACATCACATGGTATCACTGCTCTGGAAGCGAAATGAGTCACAATCATTGGTGCAACCATCAGGAAAAAGCTCTGGGCGTCCTGTTCAACGGAATGACAAAAAACTCTGCTGATCCTGCTGACAATCGGCTTTTTATTATCTTCAACGCCCATAGCGTCAATATACCCTTCGTATTGCCCGAATTACCCTGTATCCAGGGATGGGAGCGTATTCTTGATACTTCCGCCCCGGATATAGAACGCGGAAAGGACAAAACAGTTTACATGAGCCAAAAACCCTATTACACAGAAAGTCAAAGTCTCGTCATTTTTCACCCCGTTTCCTAGCCACCTGAATTCTTATGCAAAAATATTCGGGACTGTTTTTCTTCTCTTTCTTCTTGTATCCTTTATTATTGCTATCAGAGAAAACTTTGCTCGCAATCATAAACTTAAAGACGATCATTATTATATCGACTGATTATCTCAGGAAAGGTAAGAATTGACCATGCTGGAAACCACACTTCGCAAAGGTGATGAAATTCTCCTTGATATCCAGAGCAGCGCCAGACGGCGCGTTGTCTGCGGGCTGCGCTGGGATCCTCTGGACGAAAGCCAGATTCAGGTACAGACACAGGATCTGGAAAAAGGGAAAATCGTTTCAAAAGAATGTGACCTTGATCTTCTTTGCCTGGTTTTTGATAAACATGGCCGCTTTCTGAGCGGAATTACGGGAGAAGAAGGCTACCGGACAGGCGATAGAGGCAATATCTATCACACCGGAGATGTCGTGGACGGCGAGGATTATCGGGATGACGAACAAATTTCTCTCGAACTTTTCAACATATCCGCCAATATCCACCAGATATTTTTTATTGCCGAAGTGCAGAGCGCCCATACATTCGGCATCGTCCCCAATCCGGAAATACGGATTGCCAATGCCATTGATGATCGCAACTTTGCCCATGCCTATCTTGGCGGTCATCTCGGCGCACATAAAAATTCCTGCGTGTTCGGCAGCATTTACCGCACACAGGGCGGGACGTGGACATTTAAATATATTGGCGAGTATTTTGATGCGGCACAGATTCTGGACTGGCCGGAAACCCTGGTCCCCTTTCTCGAAGTCAAAAAAGGGGAAGATGGCAAGCCTGCCCCTGCGCCGCCACTTCCCAAAAAAGGCGAGACCGTTCCCTTATTTTATACGAAACAGGCACAGCACCGCATTGTCTGCGGCCTGAACTGGGATCCGGGCACAGCAGAAACCTATGATCTTGATCTTTCGTGTATTATGTACAATAAAGCCGGCGAGGCTGTCGATGGTGTTTCGGCGCAGCCTGAGGAAAACATTGATTCTTCCGGTAAGATCTATCATTCAGGCGATGATACACGCGGCGAAGGCGACCGCACCGATGACGAGGCTATTTCTGTCGAACTCAAAGATCTGCCTGCCAATATCTGCCACATTGTTTTTATCGCTGAAATTCAGAGTGGCCACAATTTTGAGCATATCACAAACCCCTCCATGCGGATTGCGGATGGAAAAACGAACGAGGATCAATTGCTGACCCCCCTTTCCACGCCGGATTCACAGGGTAAAAATGGCTGTGTCTTCGCCCGTATCTCCCGCAAGGAAGACGGCTGGACACTCACGTTGATCGAAGATTATTTCAATGGCGAAGATATTGATGATATAGTAGAATATATGAGTAAATATATTTTATAGAATTTATATATTGAAAACCTAAACAGGAAAGGATTCCCCCATGAAAATGACACCACATTTCAACACTGCGAATGAGGGCTGGCCGCCAGGTAAAAACAACGCAACTCTTGAAGAGACAATCATTGTTCCCGCTTTTCCTTCTATAGGTGGAGGTGGCGGTTTCTAATTAGATAACATTCCGTAATAATAGGATTTTTAAAAGCCGCTGATTTAAAAAGTGGCTTTCTCTTTAAATAACGACAATCGAACTGAATGTTTTTATATTCTGCCATACAGACAGCCATTATTTTATGGTACAAATAAGGGATCATTGTCTCTGGAGTGTCTTTTATGCCTGCAAAATACATACGCCCCCCGAAATGTTTTCTCACGGCCAAACGCAAACGCGACATCAAGCTTGAAACTGTATCCGGTACCGACTTTACAAAATGGCTGGGCAAACAGAGCAAGGCCATACAGGATGCTATAAAAGAATCCGGCTTTGAAGGAAAACGGGGACAGATATTCCCTCTCGTTGGCAAAAACCAGCAGGTTGAAAAAATCATTATTGGCATCAGTCATCCTCTTGCTCTTTATGATTTTTCTTATGGTCTTCAAAAAATAACGGCGCTGCTATCCGAAAAAACAATCAAAAGCGCCAGCTTTTCCCTTAGTGGCAAAGGTAATTATACGGCGGCCTATATCGGCTGGGGGCTGACCTGTTATAATTTTGATCTTTATAAAAAGAATGAATCTCCTTTGCCCTGCCTTGTAATGCCTGCAAGCGTTGATAAAAAACGGGTTCATAGCACGATCGAGGCCATGACCCTGATCCGCGATCTGGTGAATACACCTGCCAATGATCTCGGACCTGCCGAGCTGGAAAAGGCGGTCAAAGAGCTTGCTTTGAGTTTTAAAGCCACAGTCAAAATCACAAATGATACAACGCTGAAAAAAGAATTTCCGCTTATTTTCGCCGTTGGCGATTCTAGCCCGCGCCGTCCGCGCCTGATTGATCTGACGTGGGGAAACCCCAAACATCCCAAGGTTACCCTTGTTGGCAAAGGTGTCTGCTTTGACACTGGCGGACTTGACCTCAAGCCCTCGCAATATATGGCGCTGATGAAAAAAGATATGGGCGGGGCGGCACATGCTCTGGGTGTGGCGCGGCTGATTATGGGGACAGGTCTGCCCGTCCGTCTGCGCGTTCTGATTCCTGCAGTTGAAAATGCAGTTTCCGGCGTGGCATTTCGCCCCGGCGATGTTTTTAACAGCCGGAAAGGCCTCAAAGTCGAAAATACCAACACCGATGCCGAAGGGCGATTGATCCTTGCCGATGCCCTGACTTATGCCTGCGAGGAAAAGCCTGATCTGGTTATTGATTTTGCAACGCTTACCGGTTCGGCACGGGCGGCACTTGGTTCAGAGATTCCGGCGATATTTTCCAATAATGACAGCCTTGCCGAAGATTTGAAAAAAGCCGCTTTCAGAGAAGATGATCCCGTCTGGCCAATGCCTCTATGGCAGCCCTACAAAAAAATCATAGAAAGCACGACCGGCGATCTGGTCAACAGCGTTTCAACGCCCGGCGATCTGATCTATAGCGCATTATTTCTGGAAAGTTTCCTATTGCATGACACAGACTGGATACATCTGGATATTTTTTCATGGGAAAATAACGGCAAGCCCGGACGCCCGAAAGGCGGCGCAGACACAGGAATGCGTGCCGTCTTTGCCTTTCTGGAGAAAAAATACGGGAAATGATCAGAAGCGTAAAGAACGCAGAGTATTTCTAGTTTCTCTTCCGAAGGGGTACAGGGGATAACAAACTGATTCCTCCCGCACTCTCTCAAGCCGCTTCCAGCTGTTTCAAAGCCTGCGAAAGTTTACTGATAACGCTTTCGGCCTCCTGCTTACGCTGGCGCTGCTCTGCAATGATTTCTTCGGGAGCATTCTCGATAAATCTTTTATCCTCAAGTTTTTGAATTATTTTCTTAACGTCATCCTCGAGCTTTGAAATCTGTTTGTGCAGGCGGGATCGTTCCTGATCCAGATCAATGATATCGGCAATCGGCATGATGAGCGTGGCTTCATCGACAATCGCCTGAATCGACCCTTTTGGCGCATTATCTGATAACTCTACAACTTCCAGCCGCGCCATGCGGCAAAGAATTTCATTATATTCATTGAGTCTTCTTTGCGTTTCATTAGAAGCGCCTTTCACCAGAAGACGGATTTTTGCACCTGCCGGAACATTCATGTCTGCCCGGACACTTCTGATTTCACTGATAAAGCGGGTAAGCCAGTCCATCTCCTTCGTTGCTTCCGGCTGTTGCAGGGGTTGCGAATAATCCGGCCATTGCGCCGAAATCAGCCTATCACCTTCCACACGTGTTGCCATTGATTCATAAAGTTCCTCGGTGACAAACGGCATAAAAGGATTGAGCAACAGAAGAACCTGATCCAGAACCCAGCCTGTGGTTTTTCTAACCTCCTCGGCCAGTGCCTTATCTTCGGATAATACAGGCTTGGTAAATTCCAGATACCAGTCGCAGAAGCTGTTCCAGATGAATTTATAAACCGCATCAGCTGCATCATTGAACTTATAGGATTCAATAGCTTTAGCCGTTAGCATCGCTGTTTTAGAGATTTCATCAATAATCCATTGATTAGGCTTGTAAGTTACAGAAGCAGGATCAAAATCAGGATCAGGACCACAGCCATTCATCTGGCAATAGCGTGCCGCATTCCAGAGCTTGGTTGCAAAATTGCGATATCCCGCCACCCGTTCTTCGGAAAGCCTGATATCCCTCCCCTGCGCGGCCATTGCCGTAAGCGTAAAACGCAGCGCATCTGCGCCATATTTATCAGCAAGCTCAAGAGGGTCAATGACATTGCCCTTTGATTTTGACATTTTCTGTCCTTTGGCATCACGGACAATGGCATGGATATAAACCTTACGGAAAGGAACCTCGCCCATAAAATGCATTCCCATCATCATCATCCGTGCGACCCAGAAAAAGATAATATCAAAGGCCGTCACCAGAACGTCACCGGGATAATATTTATCAAGCTCCGGCGTTTGATCCGGCCAGCCAAGCGTGGAGAAAGGCCAGAGTGCCGAGCTAAACCACGTATCAAGAACATCGGGATCACGGGTGAGAACAACATCCTGCCCGTGCGCTTCCCGCGCCTCTTTCAGCGCATCCGCCTCGCTTTCCGCAACATAGACTTCTCCATTAGGGCCATACCATGCGGGAATCTGGTGTCCCCACCAGAGCTGGCGGGAAATGCACCAGGGCTGGATATTTTCCATCCAGTGGAAATAGGTGTTTTCCCACTGTTTGGGAACAAATTCCGTTTTGCCTGATTTTACCGCTTCTATGGCAGGCTGTGCCATTGTTCTGGCATCGACATACCATTGCTCGGTCAGAAACGGTTCAATAATAACCCCGCCGCGATCACCATACGGCACAACATGCTTGATATTTTCAATCTCGCCCAGAAGCTCCATTTCTTCAAGCTCGGCCAGAATTTTCTTTCGTGCGTCAAAACGATCAAGACCCTGATAAGATTCAGGGGCATTTTCATTCATTCTGGCATCAATATCAAAAATGTTAATCATCGGCAAATCGTGACGCTTGCCGACTTCAAAATCGTTAAAATCATGCGCGGGTGTAATCTTAACCGCGCCGCTGCCTTTTTCAGGATCGGAATACGCATCGGCAATAATAGGAATCGGGCGGCCTGTGATAGGAAGAATAACAAATTTTCCGACCAGATCCTTATAGCGCTCGTCATCGGGATGAACCGCAACCGCCGTATCACCGAGCATCGTTTCCGGACGCGTTGTGGCGACAGTGATAAAGCGTTCCGTCTCGCCTTCAATCGGGTAACGGATATGCCACATATGGCCTTTCTGCTCCCGCTGCTCGACTTCAAGATCAGAAATGGCGGTGTGTAATTTAGGATCCCAGTTCACAAGACGGTTATCGCGATAAATCAGACCTTCTTTATAAAGCTGCACAAACACTTTCAGAACAGCTTTTGACAGCCCTTCATCCATTGTAAAACGTTCACGATCCCAGTCAGGAGACGCACCCAGCCGGCGCAATTGCCGGAAAATTGTACCGCCGGACTGCTCTTTCCATTTCCAGACCCGCTCCAGAAAAGCCTCGCGTCCCAGACTCCGGCGGGATGTTCCCTCCTCGTCCAGCATTCGTTCGACAACCATCTGCGTTGCGATTCCCGCATGATCGGTTCCCGGCTGCCACAGCGAATCCTTGCCAGTCATACGGTGATAGCGAATCAGGACATCCTGTAATGTTGCATTCAGGGCATGACCGATATGAAGACTTCCCGTGACATTAGGCGGCGGCATCATAATACAGAAAGGAGGCTTTTTACTTTCCAAATGCGCGGAAAAGCAGCCTTCGCTTTCCCAACGCCCATAATGTTTTGCTTCTATCTTTTCCGGCTCGAAAGTTTTATCCAGCATGATATCCCGCTTATCCACCCGTTATAATACGGTATCTTAAATAGCCTAAAAAAGAGAGAAATCCAAGAGAAAATGCGGTTTTTCCAGAGCCGCTCCCGTTTGAATAGAACACGATTCAACTTAAATGGTTAAAGCTTTAATCATCTTCCGTTGCACGGCGCGCAATATTGCGCAATTCTTTCTGCACGACTTTTTCAATCAGCGGCGGCAAATGAATATCCAGCCACTCCCGAAGCATCGGTTTCATCATTTCCCGAATAATATCCTCGATTGTTGTCTCGCCTGTTCCCCGGCGATCCAGCGGCATTTTACTGGCTAATTTCATAAAACCCTGCAACGCGGCATTCTCGGCAGAATCAGTAAAGATAGAATCACCATCTTCCTCGTTTTCTTCGGCAACATCCCTTGCTTCATTCATATCGTCATCTGCATCTTCCATTTCGTGAAGCTCGACTTCGACTTTTTCAGGTTCAGGTTCTGGTTCGGGCTCGAACTCTGGCTCTGAATCAAAATCAATATCATCGGGGGATACTTCTTCCGGCTCTGATACCGATTCCAGCACAGAATCAAAATCAATATCTGCATCCGCTGCGGGCGCACCCTCTTCATCAACTTTCTCTGTGAGTTCAAGAATATCATCATCCGCTTCAATGACGGGCGCAGCCTCAGGCTCATCGGCCTGTGCTGTCGGTTCCTCGTCATCATCGTCAGAAATAATCTGGCGAATAGAGGCAAGGATTTCTTCGATCGATGGTTCCTGTTCTTCGGGCATTTTATGGAAGCCGTTTGGATTCAACACATTCACTAATCAAGTTTCGTATATTGATATCATCTTGTCAAAGGGGGATTAAGGGGTGTCTTCATCTAAATCGACATCCGTCCCCAGAATTTTCCAGCTAATTTCATCAAGATGCGCCTCAAACTGTCCGGAAAAATCTGGAAGACCCAGCGTTTCCGGCGTTAATAGCCCCAATGTGGCCACAAGTTCGAATTCCGCAACAATTCTATTGCGCTGTGCCGAAATAAGGGTTGCCTGCGCATCAAGATATTCCTGCTCTGCATTTAAAGTATCAAGAATCGTTCTGGCTCCGAGTGTGTTTTCGGCCCGCACACCTTCCTGTGCGAGATGGGAGGCCTTGACCTGCGACTCACGCGAACGGATTTCCGCTTCGGCGGCTTTGAGGTTTTCCCAGCTTGTAATGACCTGCTGGCGGATATCACGCCGGGATTCCAGAGTTTCAAGATAGCGCTGATTAGCCACATGTCTGGCCTGCCGTACACGCGAACGCACTGCGCCCGCCTGATAAAGCGGAATGGAGGCCGATATTCCAACGGTTTGCGTGGTTGATTCTTTAAGCAGACCCGGCTGCGGATCAAACTGGCGATTCCAGCTTCCGAACAGAGCCAGCTCCGGCAACAACTCGCCAAAAACTTCATCTATATTTTCCTCCGAGGCATTATGAAGATAACGCACGGCAATCACCGAAGGATTATGATCCTCCGCATCGGCAATCGCCTGATCAAGATTTCCGGGAATTTCAAAGTGGAAAACAGGATTAACCAGTTCTCCTGCTCTTTGCCCCGAGACCTGCTCATAAGACGCAAGACTGGTCTGCAAATTTCCCGAAGCCCTGATTCTCTCTGCCTGTGCCCGCGCCAGTCGCGCTTCTGCCTGCGCAACATCGGTCAGTGTCAATTCTCCGACATCGAACCGATCCTGTGTGGCCTCTCTGTCCTTGCCTATAACAGTTTCGTTATTCGCGCTCAGATCCAGCAGAGCCCTATCCCGAATCACATCCATATAAGACGTTGCCACACCGAGCATGACATCCTGTTCAAGCGCCGCCAGAAGCGCCCGCTGCGCCATAATTTTTTCTTCCGCCCCCTCAGTAGCCGCCACAGTACGCCCCCCCCGATAAAGAGGCTGATTGACCCCGAACTCGACCTCCTTGGACGTTGTGCCCTCGCCCCCAAAATTACTGCCGTCAATTTTTACATTCGAGATATTGCCGCTTGCATCAACAAACGGTTTCCATCCGGACTGCGCCTGCGGAAGATTTTCCTGCACGGCACGAAGTTCCGCACGTGCCGCACGCAGCGTAGGATTATTCTCATAGGCGTAACGCAGCACATCCACCAGTTGCTGGTTCCCCTTTGTTTCAGCAGCCATCGCATGGCTATAAAAAAACACCGAAAAGATAAAAAAGAAAGAAAGAAGAAGAGACGTGCGGAAAATTACAGGCATCTTAAATACCATCCTTAAATTTAGAAAACAAAACCGGTTACCGGCTCGAATCCTTTTGCATAGGGCGTTGCAGCATCAAAAAAACGTCTGGTCGAGAAATGTCCGTCTCTGGCCTTTTCCATGACAGTGATAACACCAACTGTCGTCCCTGCCTTTTTGATAACAGTGACAAGCCGTCCGCCTTCATTCAGTTGAGCCAGCAGAATGTCCGGCACCTCCACCACCGCGCCATTGATAAAGACAAGATCATAAGGGGCATGTTCCGCATTTCCCTCCGCCTCTTTTCCCGGGACGACAGCCATATTACAGCATCCCAGAGTATCCCAGACATCACGTGCTTTATCCAGCGCGCCGTTACGGGACTCGAGGACAACCACGGTTGAAACAAGGCTGGATAATATAGCCGAGGAATACCCCGTCAAATCCCCGATATTCAAAACCGACTGGCTCCGCTCCGGCGCGGCAACCTGCACCATACGGGCATGGACAACAGGCTCCATAAAAAAAGCACCCTTTTCCAGCACAAGATCCTCGTCACTATAGGCTGTCCCCTTTTTATTTTCAGGAAGGAAACACTCGCGCGGGACAGTCCTGAAAGCCGCCATCACCTCCGGTGCCATAATACCATTCGTGGCAAGCTGGCAATCCACCATGTTCTGACGTGCCTGCGCATAGTTATGCATATGAAAATCCTTCTAAATCCGATAATGCCTCTATTCCTGAATACAGCAAACAAATGCGCCTTTCCAGCATTTTCAACAAAATGTCCCTTCTGCATACACACGAAAGATACTGGCGAAAGATACTGGATTTTTTCCCCGAACCATGATACCCGATTAGCTTTCGTGGAATATATGTGTATAATGCGAAAAATGGCGCGGTGGCAGATTGGTCATGCAGAGGACTGCAAATCCTTGTAAGCCGGTTCGATTCCGGCCCGTGCCTCCAAAATTCAAAGAAGCGCCCCAATGAAAACAGCCCGCTGAAGCGGCTCTATATGGGCATCCAGACGCCACAAAAAATAGACGCTGCCCCTCCAGAACCGGAATTTGACACTCTCCCAATTGTCTATATATTTTGAGGGAAGGTTAGATGATGCTCTTGACCTCTAAACTACTGATACAGAATTCTGAACGCCCTCCGTTATGCCTTCCATTTTTTTCTATCAATTTCTCTTAATTATATTTTAATTAATAGTTCTCTCCATAAAACAATCCAGAAACTGATCTGTTATGCCACCTATCTGTCTTCTCTGGCATAGAGAGTATAGCTCTTAGAGGTGGTCCTACTTTGTTGGACAGGTTGGCGGCGTTTTTAAGGTGGAATCCCGTTTCAACAATTATGCCGCCATTGCGTAAATTTCTTCTACATTTTCATGTCCTTTCTGTAAAGCCATACTTTC
>Ga0210044_10011219_pt1 | contig 10482 bp, 5 predicted proteins | sample CryGey13umfilter_2_FD_183959 | JGI IMG/M metagenome (GOLD analysis project Ga0210044, IMG submission 183959) | Groundwater microbial communities from aquifer in Utah, USA - Crystal Geyser 4/9/14 3 um filter (SPAdes) (version 2) | ecosystem: Environmental > Aquatic > Deep subsurface > Groundwater...
CCGGGTTGGTGGGGTCCGCCGTCGTGGCGTCCAGCGTGACGCTGTGCACCTCCTGCCCACCGACGAACACGCGCAACGCGTCCACCGGCATCCACGTCGGCGCCTGAACCTTGACCTTGAGCATCACCTTGGTCGTGGCGTCCGCCACCTCACCCATCCCCTTGCCCCCCACGGAGACGGTGACGAACGGCCCGCCGCTCACCAGCACCCGCTGCTCCTTCACCGCCGTGCCCAGCTCCGCCATGCTCACGCTCCCCGGGCTGTCGGTGGAGAGCTCGACGTAGTTGCGCGGGTAGCCCACCTCCCCGGTGTAGGCATGGTGGTTGTCCGAGTTCCCGGTGGCGGTAACCAGCAGGCCACGGTCGAGGAATGAGAACCAGTCCAGCACCGTGGCCCCCTTGTTGGCGCTCCACCCGCTGCCGTTGAACGCCTCCACCGCGTCGAAGTTGGTGCTCCAGTACTCTGCCCCCTTGCTCGTGCCGGTGGTGGGATCGTAGTCGGCGTAGCTGAAGTAGGCCTTGATCGCCGTGCCGCGCGGGTGGTTGATCTGCAGCACCGCGTCGGGCCATGTCTTGCGCACGTCGGCGAACAGCGTCCCCGGGTCCTTGCCGTACCACAACATCGCGCCGTTGTTCGGCTGGTTGGCGTTCGCCGTGATGGGGAATGGATTGAAGTGTCCATAGACGAAGGTCGTGAGCTCCTCGCCCACCACCCCCTGAACCCACTTCTGTAGCGCCAGCTTCGTGATGTACGGGCCCAGGTCTGAGATGTACTCGTGGTCCGTGATCACCGGCAACTCCACCCCCTCGGCCGCCAGCGCCGCCACCTTCATCTCGTACAGATCGGAGGAGTCGGGGGACCACATGGCGTGCACGTGAAAGTCGCCGCACATGAAGCCGGTGGTGTCCACCGACCGCACGAGCTTCAGCGCCACGTTCTTGGTCTCCCCGCCAGCGAGAGTCACGGTGGCGCTGTCGATCTCGTACTCGAAGCCGCGGCTGGCCGTCACCGTGTAGTCCCCGGGCGGCAGCTTCGCGGTGCCCGAACCGTCGCTGGCGAAGACCATCAGCGTCGCCTTGCCGGCGAAGCTCGGCTCGCCGAAGCTGGCCGGGAGCGGGGGGGGCGGCGAGGCGCGCTGGAACACCACCTTCGACGGCAGGGCCGCGTCGTCGCCATCGGTCACCGCGTAGCTCATGCTCGCCGTGTGCCCCAGCGCGATGTCCTGCACCAGCGTGGATGTATCCACCGTGAGCTTCACTGCGGTGGCCAGATCGTAGCCCGTGGCGATGGCGCTCAGCAGGTACTTGCCCGGCGGCAACGCCACGGAGTAGGTCCCGTCGCTGCCGCTGTCCGTCCGAGTGACGTAGGTCCCCTTGCCGTCGTCCAGCTGCACGTGAACCCGCGCTCCGGCCACCACCGCGCTGGATGCGTCTACCACCTTGCCGGACACCGCGGCCGGCTCGGGCTGGTTCTTCAGTCGCCGCGCCATACGCCAGGCCGCCTCCGGCTCACCGTCGGTGAGCCCCAGGTGAAAGGTGCGTCGGCCCTCGCCCGCGGCCGGCACGTCGAGCGAGCCGTTCTCCTGGACCCACAGCCCCTCGTAGGTCACGATGGGCGCCAGCGGCTGATCCGGGCTGTACAGCACATAGCTCACCTCCGGCGAGACGATCCCGACCCAGTCCGTCTTGGGCGCCTTCTGCACGTCGAACCCTGCGCGGTCGGCGAAGAACTCGGCGCCGTCGCCGGCCAGCAGCCCCAGGGCCACCAGCAGGATCTCCTGCTTCGCCGTGGTCTTGTTGAACACCCGCCAGCGGATCTCCAGCACGTCGCTGTCGGGCTCCAGCACGTAGTCGATCACCAGATGCGCCGCCACCTTGCCACCCAGCATCGCGCCCAGCAACCCCTGCAACACCGGCATCGGGCTGAGCTCGCCGATGGCGCGCACGATGGCGGCCTTGCCGTCGCTACCGTCGGCCACCACGCCGACGCTGGTGGGCTCGAGCACCTGGACCCCGGCGCCGATGACCGTCTCGCCCAGCAGGCTGGTGCCCGCCGCGCCGACCTGGTCCACCCGGGCCCCATCCAGCAGCTCGCCGCCGAAGGGCGAGTAGCCGTCGGACCAGCGCTCGTCACGGATGATGAACCCCACCTTCTGGTTGTACAGCTTGTAGTCCCCCACCCGGCCCGTGACCTTGATTCCCTGCAGCAGCTGGGAGGCGACGGTGACCCGGCCGGCGCGTGCCTGTCCCTGTGACAGGGCGGCCGACACGTCCGCATGACCCGGACCGCCCTGCTCCAGGGTGAACGGCACCTCTCCATCGGTGATCCCGTCGCTCGACGCGTCAAGACCGGCGTCCGTGGTCGTGGTGTCATCACCGCAGCCAGGGGCCAGAACCACCATCAGAATACACAGCACGCAAAACATGAATCCCTCCGACACAGAACCCGCTCAAGGATACCAGATGCGACACGACCTGCACGTCACTTGGCGGGCAACTTGGCGGCGGGCGCCTTCGCCCCGGGGGCCTTTGCGGGGGCCTTTGCGGGGGTCTTTGCGGGAGGTGCCTTCTCGGGTGCCTTCCCGGGGGCCAGCGCCGGGGCCGATGCAGGCATCGCCAGCGCCTTGCACTGGGGCGTCGGGCCCTCGAGGTCGAGCTGCTGCTCCAGGAACCGAGTGGTCCGACCCGCGAACTGCAGCTTGTTCTGTTTCTGGGACAGGCTGTGGCCCTCGTCCGCCGCGATCATGTACTCCACCGGGATCTTTCGCCGGCGCAGCGCGCGCACCAGCTGGTCCTGCTCGCTGCGGGGCACCCGCGGGTCGTGCAGGCCCTGGTACACGAAGACCGGACGAACGATGCGGTCCACCACCCGGATCGGCGAGACCTTCCTGAGAAACGCGCGGTCCCCGGGCAGGCGACCAAACTCGCCCTCGAGGATCTGGCGCATGGTCCCGCTGGTGATGCGGATCAGGGTCGGCAGGTTCACCACCCCCACCATCCCCACCCCCGCGCGCCACAGCGTCGGCTGGTGCCCCAGAGCCATGTAGGTCATGTAGCCGCCGTAGCTGCCTCCGGTCACCACCATGCGGTCCACGTCGGCCCACGGCTGCTGGCGAATCCACCGGTTCACGTGCTCCAGATCCCTGATCGCGTCCATCCGCTTCGGACCGTTGTCGGCCATCTCGTACGGCTTGCCGAACCCGGTGGACCCGCGGACGTTGGGCTCCACCACCGCGAAGCCCCGTCCGACCCAGAACCCCACCAGCGGGTTGTAGCGTATGGACGAGACGCTGGCCGGTCCGCCGTGCACCGACACGATCACCGGCAGCTTCTTGCCGCGCGGGATCCGTCGGGGCAGGTACAGGTTGATCGGCACCTCGAGCTTGTCGAAGGTCGGGACCTGCAGCGTCTCGACCTTGATCTTCGGCAACCGCCGCAGGGTCGGGCGCGGATCCCGACGCAGCGGGCGCATCCGACCGCTGCGGGTATCCACCAGCACCGTGTCCGTCGGGCTATCCGCTGTCGAGACCGTCAGCACCAGGCCCCGTCCGTCGACGGTGAACCGACCCAGATGAATCGTGCCCAGGGGCAGCCGCAGCCGGGCCTGCTCCTTGAGCGAGCCGGCCTCCAGCAGCTTGACCGTCGTGTGGCTGCCCATGTTGAGCTCCACGGCCAGCAGGTTCGCCGGGTGCGAGATCGCGAGGTCCGACACCTCGGCCTGCTGCTCGTAGTAGAACGACTTGACCTCCCCGCTGTCGGTCTGGATCAGGTGCACACCGGAGCGTTCGCCGCCCTCGTCGGTGATAACGTAGGCCAGCTTGCCGTCGGCCGAGAACAGCGCACGGTTGGCGTGGGCCGTGGTCCCCCTCGACGGCGCCAGCTTCCGCAGCTTGCCGCTCTTCAGATCCACCACTCCCATCCTGGACTCCGACAGGCTGGTGAAGGTGTAGACCAGGGCCTGGGCCCCGTCGGCGCTCAGGTCGCTCAGCACGTACAGCCCCTTGAGCTTCTTCACCGTCTCCCCGTCGCCGCCACCCACCGGCTGGGCCACGAGCTCCGTCACGCGGCTCTTGTGCGAGCCCCGGAAGTAGTACAGCGTCTTGCCGTCCGGGCTCACCCGGGGCTGGTAGTGCACACGCGCCGGGTCCAACGTCAGCGGGACCAGCTCCCTGCCATCCAGCGTCGCACGGAAGATCTGGGCGTTCTCGTCGCGGTTCCTGTCACGGGTGAACACGACGTACTTGCCGTCGGGGGTGAACCCGGCGTCGATCACGCCGTCCTTGCCCATGGCGATGACCACGGGCGCGGCCCGCGGATTGTTCGTCGGCGCGACGTACAGCTGGAAGCTGCCTCCGCCGCGGTTGGAGAGGAACAGCAGCGTCTTGCCGTCGGGGGAGAGCTCCAGGCCGAAGTTGGAGAACGCGTCGAGGTGCGCCTCGAACTGCTTCGCCAGCGCCTGGTCGCGCTTCGCGCACTCGGGCGGGGGCACGTCCTCCTCGGCGGGGGGGATCACCAGCTTGCGCTTCACCGGCACGGGCCTGGCCACGGGCCGGGGCGGCGGCGGCGGCGGCGGCGGCGGCTTGCCGCAGCCGCCGGTCAGCAGGTGGAGAGCACACAGCCAGAGCACGCATCGATTCATCGAGACCTCCCGTCACGGGTGGACCCTAGCCCCATCCGGGCCCGGGGTCTACCGGGATGGAGGGGAGGTGGCTGGCTCGCCGGTGGAGGCCCCGGCGTGGGCCCGGACCCAGGCGCTGCGGTGGGCGAAGATCAGCTTCTCGGCGTTGTCCACGTACACCTTGCGCAGCACCCCGGACGGCAGGTTGATCGCGTTGATCTTCCATCGACCCTGCACCGGGGTGGGGTGGTCGATGTTGCGGTCCGCAGTCTCGAAGAACCGGCGGTGGTCGGCGTAGAACTTGAGCGCATCCTCGAACGTGGGCGGCGTCTCTCGCACCGATCCGAGCTGCATCCCGTCCGGGGTGACGATCAGGTCGCTGCCGAACAGGATGCGATCCTGATACTTGATGAAGAACGCGCGCACCTGCTGCACCGGGTGGCGGCCAATCTCGCCCAGCCGGGCCGACGTGTCGACGTACATGTTGGGGCAGCGATCCAGCAGCCGCCCGACGTAGTCCAGGTTCTCGGGGTAGTTCCCGAGGTGGATGCCGAGGAACGTGGTCTTCGGGTGCTGCTGCACCACCCGGTCCCGCTGGGCCAGCAGCTCGTCGTGGCCCGGGTAGTCCTTGCCGTGGAAGCTCCACTCCGGCGCCATGGAGAGCTCCTCGTAGCGCTCGTTGTTCTTGTCGATGGGCTTGAAGAACGCCACCGGGTCGGCCACGTGCCAGGCCACGATGGCGCCGACCTTCCCCGCCCGCTGCCAGATCGGCTCCATCCGCGGGTCGTCGATGCGCAGCAGCTTCTCGTTCTTCAACCGGACGCCCAGCCCCAGGGCCTTGAAGATCTTGATCCCGCTGGCGCCCTCGCGCATCGCCTGCTCCAGGCGATCGGCCTCGCGCTCGCCCCAGCCGGCCTCGTCGATCCCGTCCCAGTCGAGGGTGGTGAACAGCGCCATCCGCGGCCCCATGATCCCGGCGAAGCGCTGCGTCTCCCGGTATCGCAGGCTCCCCGGCACGCCCGCGCTCTTCACCGCGAACTTCACGATCCCGGCCTGGGAGAAGATCTGCAGCGCGAGATTGAGCGACTCGGGCAGCGGGGTGATGTGCACGTGGGAATCGATGATCGGAGGTGGCTGGCGTGGAACGGCTGGCCGCACGGGAGCCACGCGACCCGCCACCGGTTCCTGGTGGCAACGCTCGCAGCTCACGACACACAGCACGAGGAGCAGGGGCAACGATCTCATGTCCCAAGCTTGCCCGTCCCCAGGCGCCGGATCAAAGGATTTCCTCGCTACTGCAGGTGCAGGATCCAGCCCTGGGTCTTGAACTTGCCCGAGGGCAGGGTGACCTCTCGCCGACCCACCATCCACAGATCGGTGTACCCCTTGCCGCCGATGTCCCGGATCTCGTCGATATCGTTGTTCGGTCCGGCCAGGACGGTGACCGGGCCATACCACCTGTCGAGGGCCGTGTTGTGGTTCACGATGGAGACCCAGCGCGTGCTGCTGGTGGCCCGGTAGGTGGCGATGGTGACCAGCTTGTCGGCGGGCGAGGCGTACACCGCGTTGAGCACGTAGTACGTCTGGTACGAGAACGCGTTGGTCAGCCGCACCCACTTGTTGCCGTCGAAGTGCAGCAGGTTGCCGTAGCTCCCCACGACCCACACATCCGAGGCCGACGCACCGTACATGTCCCGGAACGCACCCGAGGTGCTGCTGCAGGGCGTGCTCCCCCCGTCCTCGCAGCCCAGGGGCGGGTTGCGGCTGAAGGGGCCGGAGCCGGAGCTGGCGTAGATGTCCTCGTCCTCGTCCCCGGCGACCTCGGTGTTGACGGCCCAGGTCGTCCCCACCGTGCCGATGGCCGAGCTGGTGGCGAACACGCCGCCCAGCACCGCATCGCTGGCGAAGCCGTTCTGGTTGGAACAGGTGACGACGGGCCCGATCATCGTGCAGCGCAGGACGCCTGACACCCCACCGAAGCTCGAGTCGTGAGCGCCGGCGAGGTGGAACACCTCGGAGGCCAGCCCCGGCATGCCGTGCACGGCCTTGCGCTCCGACCCCTTGAGGTACGCCGAGATCACGTTGTTGTTGGTCCAGCCGTTGCCGCCATGATACCAGGCCTGCGCCTGGGCCCCCACGGCCATACGGTAGTGGATCCCGTTGAGCGGAGCCTTGGTCACCACCGCCGACGCGGGGGTGTCCAGCGGCACCAGCAACCCGCCGGGCGCGGTCACGTTGCTCGACGTGAACTGACCCACGGCCCACACGCCGCCTGCCGACGAGATGTGGTCCACGCTGTTGAGCTCCGTGGCGCCGGGGGACTGGGATGCGGGCGGCTCGTACAGCGTCTCGACCCAGCCGCGGCACTGGCTGCCCTGGCACATGCGGGCCACGCCGGGCCCGGTGGAGCAGGGCTTCCCATCGACGAACGTCCAGACGGTCTGGGACTCGGAGGGGACGCACTCGTTGCACACGTCGCTGGCGGAGGACTTCCCATCCTGATAGCAGACGTTCCCGATGGCGCACCAGCCCGGATTCACCGGATGCGTGCACGCTCCCTGGACGCACTGATCCTTGGTGCAACTCAGCCCGTCGGCAGTACAGGGCGTACCGTCCGGTGCAGTCGACCACAGCACCTGCGACACGGGGGGCTGGCAGGTCTGGCACGAGTTGGACGGGTTGGCGTCGCCCGCGCCACGGCACGTGCCGTCGATCAGACAGGCGCCGGCGATCAGCGGGTGGGTGCAGCTCCCGGCGCTGCACACATCCTGGGTGCAGCCCAGCGTGTCGGGATCGCAGGTGGTGCCGTCCTTCAGCGGGGTCCAGCTGCCGGGATCGACGGCGGGCTGGCACGCGGCGCAGCTGTTGGTCGGGGCGAGATCGCCCGCGGCGAAGCAGGCGCCCCCGATGAGGCAGGTGCCGGGCTTCAGCGTGTTGGCGCAGGTCTTGGCCGCGGTGCAGCTGTCCACCGTGCACGAGCGCTTGTCATCGCAGTCCACGTCGCCGACACAGTCCCAGGGCACCGTGTCGGGCCAGGGCACCGTGTCCCAGGCGGGCTTGATGTCTGGTGCGGTGGGGAGATCGACCGCGCCGTCGCGCCGCCCATCGCGCTTACCACCGTCCACCGCCATCGACTGATCGAGCCAGGCAGCATCGCCACCCGTGCCCTGTTCGTCGACGAAGGCCGGGTTGGACTGGGTGCAGGCGCAGACCCCCAACGCCACGAGCACATACGTGCGATGCATCAAACACCTCGCAGGATATCCCATCGGAAGTGACGAACTATGACCTCTATTATGGCGGCTGCCGAGGGGGCAAGTCCAGGCGGCATGCGAGAGGCCAGATCGCAGCGCGGGGCCGCGCCGTCAGCAGCCCGGGTTGGCCCCCGGCGAGCCCTTGTCCCCCTTGGACCCGGCCCATGCGTTGGGCTCGGCGCACCAGTTCACCGGGTTGTTCTTGTCCGCGCCGGGGCTCTTGGCCGAGAGGCTGGCCCCATCGGGGATGGTGAAGCCCGTGGCCGTGGAGTAGGTGAAGCTCTCCATCACCTTGCCGCCCGTCTGCACCAGCTCGATCTCGTCAGCGGTGTTGGCCAGGAAGAAATCCTTGTAGGCGTAGGCCACGTTGACTCCGCCGTTGAGCAGCATGTCGGTGCTGCGCCCGATGATCAGGTAGCCCTTGGGCGGCACCAGCAGCGGACCGGGGGCCGCGATCACGTGGCTGTCCGTGTCCTGGTCCCTCAGCGTCCAGCCGTTGATGTCCACCGCCTGGGTCCCGGGGTTGAACAGCTCGATCCACTCGCCGTCGGTGTCACCCACGGTCTTGGGGTTGGCCATGAACTCGGTGATGGCGATGGTCGTCGTGGGGGGCTGACCGTCGGGCTTGGGTGGACCGTCGGGCTTGGGTGGACCGTCGGGCTTGGGCTGGCCGTCGGGCTTGAGCGGACCGTCGGTTCCCGCCTCCCGGGGTGGCGGCCCGTCGGTCAGATGGGGTGGCTCGGTCCCGTCCTTGACGCAGACGCGCTGGGTACCCACGTCCGTGCAGCGGTATCCCTGAGGACACTCCGGGTTGCCGTTGTGACAGAAGAACGGGGCATCACCCAGCTGTGGGGCGCAGCCCGCGAGGCACACCGCCAGAACCAGCAACCGGGGAAGCGGGACCGTTGATCGGTGGAGGTACATCGGATTCGGGCCTCTTTACCAGTCTATTTCGATTCGCTCGCGTTGATGAATGATTTGGGCTGCCCGGTGGCGTCGATCACGTTGCGCCACAGCGAGCTGTCCAGCGAGATCTGCTTGCATCCCGAGGTGGCGGCCGTGAGCGGCACGTGGGTGAAGCGATTGAGCCACAACCCCACCACCATCCCGGTCTTGCCCGCCATCCCGGCGTGCGCCGCCTCCTCCGCCAGCTGCCCGCAGAACACGGCGTCCGCGGCGTTGGCCGGCGTGGCCCGGATGATGTAGCTCGGGTCGATGTACTTCAACGAGATGCCGTCTTTCTTGAGCTCGCGCTTGATCGTGTCGCGCAGGAACAACCCGATGTCTCCCAGCTTGGCGTTGCCCGAGGCGTCCTTCTCCATCCTGCGCTCGAGGTAGCTCTGCCCCGCTCCCTCAGCCACCACCACCACGCAGTGGTTACGTTCCCGCAGCCGCCAGCGGATGAACTCCAGCAGACCGTGCTCGCCCTCCAGGTCGAACGCGAGCTCGGGCACCAGCACCGCGTTCACCTCGCGCGAGGCCAGCGTCGCCGCAGCCGCGATGAACCCGGAGTTGCGCCCCATCAACCGCACCAGCCCCACACCACGGCGGGCGCCCACGGACTCCACGTGCGCCGCCCGGATGGCGTCGGACGCCACGGCCACTGCCGTGTCGAAGCCGAAGGTGCGCTCGATGAAGGGCAGATCGTTGTCGATGGTCTTCGGCACCCCGATCACGGCGATCTTGGCTCCGCGACGGCAGACATCCTCGTACACCGCCAGCGTGCCGCGCATCGTGCCGTCCCCCCCGATGCAGAACAGCATGTTGATCCCCAGCCGGTCCAGGGTGTCCACCATCACCCCCGGCTTCTGCGGTCCGCGGGACGAGCCGAGCATCGTCCCGCCCATGAGATGGACGTCCTTCACGTCTTCGGGGGTGAGCGCCACCGGACGATCCTTGGCGTCGGGCGTCATGCCAGCGAAGCCGTAGCGGAAGCCCAGCACCCGTCGCACCCCATATGCGTGCCACAGCTGCATCATCAGCCCGCGGATGACGTTGTTCATGCCGGGGCACAAGCCACCGCAGGTGACGATCCCCGCCGCCACCTCGTCCCCCTTGAAGTAGTTCATCTGACGCGGCCCGGCGGCCTCGAAGTAGCGGTCCGGGTTGCGTCCCGTCGGATCCAGCACGATCCGGGCTTCCGGGGGCGTGTAGTCCGCGACCCCATCATCCGGAATCGTGGACAGCTCGAGCGGCGACGGATACTTCGGCTCACCGAGGTTGGGGATGGAGAGATCCAGGTCCACAGGGGCTCCTTCTTTCGTTGGCCCCAGTGTACATCAAGCCTGGACCGAGATCGATGGACTCCCCACCGCGGCGGGTTGTTAATCTGTGGTGCCTATTGAATAATGTCGGTAACTCTCAGCCGAGGTGGTGACGTGCAATTGCGACCCATTGCCCTTCTGTCTCTCGTCCTGGCGGCGAGCGGCTGTGCAGCCCAGCAGGCCACAAAGTGCCTGGAGACACCGATCAGCAGCAAGATCTCCGAAGACGCGCTGCAGACGTGCGAACAGGCGCTGCAGGGTGATCCCGGACGAAAGGACGTGTTTCACCGCTACGTCGGCCTGCTCCGGGTCCATGACCGCTACGCCGACGTGGTGCGGTGGAGCCG
>Ga0210044_10011220_pt1 | contig 10482 bp, 8 predicted proteins | sample CryGey13umfilter_2_FD_183959 | JGI IMG/M metagenome (GOLD analysis project Ga0210044, IMG submission 183959) | Groundwater microbial communities from aquifer in Utah, USA - Crystal Geyser 4/9/14 3 um filter (SPAdes) (version 2) | ecosystem: Environmental > Aquatic > Deep subsurface > Groundwater...
CATATCTAGTTTCTTGGTGTTTTTAGCACTTTTAAGTCTGAGCCTTGCAATTTTAAATATTCTACCATTTCCTGTTTTGGATGGGGGACATTTAATCATAATAATAATTGAAGGTATTATTAAGAGAGAAATTCCGATAAAAGTAAAAATTGTAATCCAAAACACCGGCTTTGCAATATTATTATTATTGATGGCTTATATAATTTACAGTGATATTTTAAATCTTTAAAATAATTTTTTTAAAGCTCCGTTAATGATTTACGGAGCTTTTGCATTTTTAATTCTTTCTCAAACTATAGCTCTTTTTTCCACTTATCATTTTTTTTAACCGTTCGCAATAAAATTTTCATCGGTGAATAACCTCTAAGCTACATTTCAATCCTAATTTAATTTTATTATTAATTGATGAGCATCTGTTTATAGATTATATTGATTGAGAAAATGGAAATAAAAAATTATGAATAATAATGATGAAATAAGAGATAGTTATAACTCAAATAATAATTTTACTAAAAAGACTAAACACTCCAGAAATAAAATTTACTGGGTAAGTCAGATAACTGGCTGGTCAATTTTTGTAATCTTTAACATAAGTATGATCTCTTTGTTTGGACATTTTACGTGGCAAAGATTTACAACTACTTTATATATGGGTTTTACAGGTGTATGTTTAACTCATATCTTTAGATATTATACAATAAAAAGAAAATGGCTCAAACTTTCCTTAAAAAAAATTATACCAAGAACTATTTTATCGTCTTTTGTATTAGGGACAATATTATATCTAATTATTTTAACAATTTCATACTTTATTGGATATACTCACTTTAACGAAATGAAAATTGGCAACATTATCTGGAGTTTGTTCAATTTAACCGGAATAATTTTAGTCTGGGAATTGATCTATTTTTCAGTTCACTTTTTTGAAAACTATAAAGCAGTAGAAGTTGAAGCTTTGATATGGGAAGCTGCAGTTAAAGATTATGAATTAAAGACTTTAAAATCACAATTAAATCCTCATTTTATTTTTAATGCACTAAATAGTATAAGAGCTTTGATTAGAGAAAATCCGGAAAATGCACAAACAGCAGTTACTTATCTTTCAAACATTTTAAGATATTCATTAAAAAAAGAACACATAGAAACAGTTTCTTTAGCAGATGAAATTTTAACTGTAAACGATTATCTAAAATTAGAATCGATCAGATATGAAGAAAGACTTAAATATAAAATTGATGTTGATGAAGCAACAAATAAAATAGAAATTCCTCCGATGATGATTCAAACGTTAGTTGAAAATGGGATTAAACACGGATTATCAAACAGAGAGCACGGTGGGGAAATACATATAAGTACAAACTTAACAAATTCAAATCTAATAATAGAAATTAGGAACACAGGATATTTTGAAGATGAAGCATTAAAAAGATCAAAAGGATTTGGTATAAAAAATACTAAACACAGATTAAACCTTATTTATGGTGATAAAGCAAAATTTACAATTGAAAATGAAACTGAAGAAATAGTTTTAGCAAAGATAGTAATTCCAATTGAAGGAGATAAAAAATGAAAGCAATAATTATCGATGACGAACGCTTGGCTCGAGTTGAGCTACGCAGATTATTAACACCGCATAAAAATATTGAAATAATTGGTGAAGCAAAAAATGTTGAGGAGGCAGTCAAGAAAATTGAAGAGTTAAAACCTGAACTAATTTTTTTAGATATACAAATGCCAGGTAAAAACGGATTTGATCTTTTGGAAAGTTTGGATACAGTTCCTACTGTAATTTTTACCACTGCTTATGATGAATATGCACTAAAAGCTTTTGAATATAATGCACTTGATTATCTCCTAAAACCAATTGAACCACAAAGACTTGAGGAAACAATAAATAAAATTTTATTGAGAAATCAAGAATCAATGGAAGAACAATTGGGCAGTGTTTTAAAAGAAGAAGATCAGATATTTGTAAAAGACGGTGAAAGATGCTGGTTCGTTAAATTATCCAGTATTCGTTTGTTTGAATCAGAAGGAAATTATGTAAGACTTTATTTTGACGATAACAAACCACTTATATTAAGAACCTTAAATTATCTGGATGAAAGATTGGACAACAGAACATTTTTTAGAGCTAACAGAAAACATATTATCAACCTTAAATGGATATTAAACATTGAACCTTGGCTTAACGGCGGATTGCTTGTTAAATTAAAAGGCGATCACAAAATTGAAGTTTCAAGAAGGCAGGCTTCAAAGTTTAAAGATAAATTAAGTCTTTAAAAATTTACAGATATAATTTCTTTTGGTTCTTTTTTCTTTTTATTCCTTAGCCAGAATATATCTAAAACCAGAAAAATAAAAAACGGTATATATTGTATTAGTAATACCAACGTATATTCCTTCCAAACCGGAGCAAGAGGAGTAAAGTTTGTAAAATTTATTGTGAACAATAAACTTGTTACCGAGTAAAAAGCAAACACCGGATTTAATGCTGCAATCCATCCCAAATACCATGGATATAAAGTAACGCTAAAGATAATCAGACAGATAAATATTCCATAAGCTGCTTTAGTAAAATTTTTATAAAATGTTGAAATAACACCTACACTAGCTATAAATGCCGAGGCACAAATTATTTTTACAAAGTCTCCATCATTAAGAATATATTTCAATAAATTATAAATCGGACCGTTAAATTCCCAATTTGAAAGATAATTGCTTAGTGCTGAAAAAGTAGAAAAATTCCAATTTAAGAACGGTAAATAAATTGTAGTTATAAGAACAACGGATAATAATAAAAAAATGAATGATCTTTTTAATCCAAATTTTTTAATTATGATCGGAAATAAAATAACCGGATATAATTTTGATAATACTGCAAAAGAGAATGATATTGCCGAAAGAATATGTCTGTCTTTTTCAGTAAAATAAATAAACACTACCATGAACATTATTCCAATAGGATCTAAATGTGCATTTATAAAATATTCCATTGTGCTTAATGGAAGCCATGAATATAAAATAATATAATTTAGATTTTTCTTTTTAAGGTAAAGCAGTTTTAAAAGAAAGAAAAACGTAATTAATTCACATAAAAAATATAAAAGCTTTAATGCCGTTACACTATTATATTTTATAAAAGAACCTAAAGCAAAAACAACCTGTGAAAAAGGTGGATAAATTGCAGGGATATCTTTATAGGTAACTTTATAATAATTACCATCTCTTAAAGGCAATAAGGTAGAATCATTAGGAGCAGTAGTAAAGGGATTATGACCTTCTGTTAATATTTTTCCTTCCCACAAATATCTATAGACATCATCTGAAGTTGTTGGAACAGCAGGGAATAAAGTTAATCTGAATATTAAACCAAAACCGATTATTACCAGAGGTAGCTTTAATAATTCTGTGTTTTTAATTTTAGTAATTTTTGAAATAAAACCAAGAAGCAAATTTTGTTTAGATTTTTTCTCTTTTTCAGTAGATGGCTCTTTCAAATTTTTTACAAAGTAAAAACTTAACATCATAATCAAAAAAGTTTCAAGATAAATGAACATATAAAGTGGTATGTCCTTGTCACTAAAAATCAGGAATGCGATGTAATATAATTCCGTAACCAGCCCAGCTATAAAAACATAAAGGAGAATATTTTTTTTATCTGTTATAAGCATTTTAATTTTTCTTAAATAAAATCAGTTAAATAATTCCCAAGATATACCAAACCGTATGTTTCTATCCGGCATTGGATAATAGGGAAAAATAAAATATTTTTTATTTGTCAGGTTCTCCCAAGTAAAATAAATAGTAGCAACTTTTTGTATAATTCCGGAAATAGTAAGATCAATTCTGCTAAATGAAGGCACTGTATCTGTTGTTAAATTATTATAATCTATATTTCTAATTCCGTTATGAGTAAATAAAACTCCGGCCTTTAATAACATATTATCATTAAACAAATAACTATAATAATATAACCCTGCTGTAATAATTTGTTTAGGAACAACCCATAAGTTATCATTTGTGGAATTTGATGTAGAATAAAACTCCCCATTGCTTTCAATAATAAAATCGCCTAAAGAAAAATCAAAAATTAAAGAAACACCCTTTAAAGATTGTTGTTCATTATAAAACATATTTGTTGTATAAATATTTAAAGGCTGATAATAATCTTTTCTGAAAAAATATCCTCCACTAATGTTAAAATTATCATATTTATAATTTATTCTTCCTTCGTAGTTTTTTGCAAAGGTGTTAGTGAAATCATTTTTAACAGAAGAAAGACCTATATATAAATTTGTATTTTTATTAAAAATTAATGTAAGATCTGCCCCATATCCATTTCTGGATTTATTGAAGTTATTTGTACCTGTATACTGATATTTATAAAACACCGAGGGTACAATATTTTTACCGAATATTTTTGAAGAAAAAATTACTGAAGTAAAATAATTTACCGTATGAAATGATCTGTTAGAAAAAAAAGAATTTTGTGTTGAATCTGAATTTATATCGGCTGATTCATAGCCTGAAATTAGATTTAAATTAAATAAATCATTTTCATATTTATTATTTAAAATAAACCCATAAAGTTTTTCATTGTTTGTTGAATTTAGCAATGGCAAATCATTTGTTTGGACAATTCTTTCATTGCTGAATCTATAATAAGTAGATAGGGTACTTTTTAAGTTATCTGAAAATTTATACAAGAACTTTAGATTAAAATTTTGTAATCTGAATTCTTTACTTCTATCAACAAAATTGACTGGTGCAAAAACATTATCATAGAGCAAACTGTCTGTATTTTGAGTAATTATTTTAATGCTGTCAATATCTACTCCGCCATTCATTCCCACTATTGATTTCTCAATATTATAAGAAGCAACTACATTTAAACTATTTGAAGCTAAATATTTGATCTTGAATGTTCCCTGCCAATAGCTAAAGTTAGTGTTAAAGTATTTATCGTCCATTTTACGGTTTGTAATATCTAATGAAAAATTAACTTTGTTCGATATCATAGAATTAAAATAAACATCAGCCAAAGCTTCTCCGTCAGGTCCTTGATAATATTTAATTTTTGAATATGGTACAGGTAAAACAAAATCTTTACTTATTAAATTTACACTAACAAGATTGTTTGTTGAACTGTAAAGAAATCCTCTGGGATAATTTATTATTTCTACAGAATCCAATATTTCTGATTGGACATCATTTAAGTCAGCAAAATTAGAATATCTGTTGTTTATTAATATTCCATCTTGCAAAAAACTTATCCCATTGTACCCAACACCATATAATATAGGGATGTTTGGCTGACCAACAAATCCAAAGTTAAGTGTATAGTTAAAAGAAGATTTATTTAAAATATCACCCAAGTATCTATAGTCAATTTTATTGATATTCTTATTAGTAATAACAAAACTGTTTTCATCAATTAAAGAAGTATGGAGGGGAACTAATGTATCAATTATAGCAGTACTATCGTTTATATTTTTTGTATTTAAAGAATCCTGAAATGATTTAATGGATATTGAGAAAGCAGTAGAGGCTGCACAAAAAAATATCACTCCTAAAAATAAAACGGTAATTTTGTTCATACAAAAATATAACAAACACTTAGAATGTAGACAAATAAAAAGATGACTAAACATAGTTTGTTTTTAATTTTTAATTATATATTTTTCAAACGTAATAAACTTTCACATTAATTAAGAGGATCATAAAATGGCATCAAGACCAATGACAAAGGGGGAAATCTTATCTCACCTTTCTAAAAAAACAAACACCACAAAAAAAATAGCTGGTGAATTTTTAAACGAACTTACTACTTTGGCATACAAAGAAGCTAAAAATTCTTTTGTACTTCCAGGCTTAGGAAAATTACAAGTTGCAAACAGAAAAAAAAGAATAGGTAGAAATCCTGCAACAGGAGCTACAATGGTAATACCAGCTAAAAAGGTATTAAAATTTAAAGTTTCTAAAACTGCAGCAGATGTTGTTTTCCCTAGTCAGAAAAAAGCTGCACCTAAAAAGAAAGCTAAATCAAGAAAAAGATAAAATAATATTGCCCGTCTTTTGGCGGGCTTTTTTTTATTCTTTCCGTATATTATTAGTTCCCATTTTTTTAACTAAAAAACTATAAATTTAATTTTATTTTATCTTAGCCTATTTATGGATTTATTTAAATTGATTAAAGATATAGCTGATTTTATTTGGGGTCCGCAAATGCTGGTGTTCATTCTTGGAAGTGGTGTCTATTTTTCACTTCGTTTAAAGGGGATACAATTTGGAAAATTTACTCAAGCATTTCGGGAATTAAAAAAATCTAAGACAACAACAGGTGAGGGTAATATTTCTCCATATCAGGCGCTTATGTCTGCTTTATCAGGAATGGTAGGAAACGGTAATATTGCAGGTGTTGCTACGGCTATTGTAGTGGGTGGCCCGGGATCAATTTTCTGGATGTGGATTTCCGCTTTGATTCTTATGGCAACTATGTATTCAGAATCATTATTAGGTTTTCATTTCAGAGAGAAAGATAAGGACGGTACTTTTTTAGGCGGACCGATGGTTTACATTAAAAAAGGACTAAATATAAAATGGTTATCAACAGCATTTGCAATTGCTTTTGCAGTTAAAACTTTGATTGCCACCACATCAATACAATCCAATTCAATGTCTATTATTTTAAAAAATGAATTTGGAACACCACAGTTATTGTCTTGTACTGTAATTGCTTTTTTTACCTGGCTTGTTATTATTGGCGGGCTTAAAAAAATTGCAAAGACTACGGAGTTCCTTTCACCATTTATGACTATCTCATATTTAATTGGCGGACTAATTGTTCTAACCATTAATTCCGATCATATTTTATTTGCACTAAAACAAATATTCTTTTATGCCTTTAATGATTTTCATTCTGTTGAAGGTGGTTTTGCAGGAGCCACTGTTTTAATGGCTCTTAGGTATGGGGCAGCAAGAGGTGCATATAGTAATGAAGCAGGTACAGGATCAGTAGCAATTATGCATGCAACTGCACAATCAGGTAGTGCAGTAAAACAATCTCTTATTTCAATGACAAGTGTTTTTATTGACACAATTATAATCTGTACAATTACAGCACTGGTTATTTTAACATCAGGTATTTGGACTGAAGGATTAAATAGTACTGCTTTGGCATCTCAAAGTTTTTCTTCAGCTCTTTCAATTGGGAATTTGATTGTGCTCGGTGCATCCTTACTTTTTGGATATTCTACCTTAATTGCCTGGTGTTTTTATGGTGAACAATGTGCAAGTTATTTGTTCGGAGATAAAATTAAAATTTATTATAGATGGTTGTTTTGTGCAGCAATACTGCTTGGGGCAACAAGTTCCGCTGAAAATATTTGGAGCCTGGGTGACTTGTTAAACGGTGTTACTGTAGTTATTAACCTAATCGGTATAATTTTGTTAAGCCCTGTAGTCATCAAATTAACGTTTGGGAAAAAATTTTAACATTATAAATCGAATTAGACCTATATTTTCATATTCTTAATCTTTTAATACAAACCTTCCCTTATTTTCCTAATAATTAGAAAAATCCGACCAATTATTTCTTAAAATTCATAAATCAAATCTTTTAATCTCAATTAAAGCTTAAAAATCAATACAAAAGAACTAAAATGTGTGGAATATTTTTTGTTATAGAACCTAAATCTAAACTAATGGGATAATTATGTACAATTCTATAGTAATGGTTAAACAGGTTCCGGATACGGCACATATTTCAGGTAAGGTGATGAAAGATGATGGAACTGTTAACCGAGCAAAATTACCTGCCATTTTTAACAATGAAGACAAAGTTTCTTTAGAGCTTGCTTTGCAAATAAAAGAAAAATATGGAGGTAAAGTAACGGCAATTACAATGGGTCCGCCAAGAGCTTCTGATATTTTAAGAGAATGTCTTTATATGGGTGCCGATGAAGTATATTTAATTAGTGATAGAAAATTTGCCGGCGCTGATACACTTGCTACATCTTATGTATTAAGTGAAGCAATTAAAAAAATTGATAATTACGATTTTGTATTTGGAGGAAGGCAGGCTATTGATGGTGACACTGCACAAGTTGGTCCACAAACAGCTGAGAAACTTAATATCCCTCAAATCACTTATGCAGAAGAAATTATTGAATTAACAAAAGATAAAATTAAGATTAAAAGAAAAATAGATGGGGGATACGAAATTGTAGAAAGTGTATTTCCTGTTTTAATAACTGTGTTAAAAGATGTTGTAAAACCTCGTCCATTTGATGCTAAAAGGGTAATGACTTATAAAAGTGCAAAATCATTAATGGAATTAGAAAAAATGACTGAAGGAAATTCCCTGCTTTATATTGACAAACTTGTTCACGAATTTGAAGAAAGAAATCTTTATATAAAAACTTTGACAATGGATGATCTAAAATTAGATATTGAAAGATGCGGAATAAAAGGCTCTCCTACAAAAGTTCACAAAGTTCAATCAGTAGTTTTGGGCAGCGGTAATCAAATAAATGTAGAACCGACAAAAGAAGGTCTATCAAACTTAATAGATCAATTAATGACAGATCATATTTTCGGATAAAAGGAAATAATATGGAATTTAAAAATGAAGTTTGGGTTTTTATTGAACAAAGAGATGGTAAAGCTGCTGATGTTAGTTTTGAATTATTAAGCAAAGCTCATAAACTTTCAGAGGTAATGTCAGGCAAAGTTAAAGCCATTGTAATTGGAAACAATGTAAATGGCATAGCTTCAGATACATTTAAATACGGAGCTGACGAAGCTTTAGTTTTTGATCATCCTGAATTAGAACATTATCGAACTTTACCTTACAGCAGAATATTAAATAAACTGGTAAAAGAAAATGTTCCTCGCATAGTTTTATTTGGGGCAACTGTAATTGGTAGAGATTTAGCACCACGAGTTGCCTCACATACCAAAAGTGGTTTAACTGCTGACTGTACAGATTTACAAATTGAAGATGTTACTTATCTTAGAAATGAATATCCAAAATTACTTCTTCAAATAAGACCTGCTTTTGGAGGAAATATTATTGCAACAATTATCACTCCGGATGTACCTACTCAAATGGCAACTGTAAGAGAAGGAGTAATGGAAAAACATCTTCTTGATAAACCAAACAAAGAAAAAATTACAATTGCTGATTTTAAGCCCGACCCAATAGATGAATTAGTAAGTATTATTGAACAACACAGGGAAGAAAATAAAGTTAATCTAAAGGCTGCACCTATTATAGTTGCGGGTGGTTACGGGCTGGGTACAAAAGATAACTTTAAATTAGTAGAAGAATTAGCCAACACTATCGGAGCAGAAGTTGCCGGAAGCCGTGCTGCAGTAGATTCCGGATTTGTAACTCCTGACAGGCAGGTAGGGCAGACCGGTGTAACAGTCAGACCTAAATTATATATAGCAATTGGAATTTCCGGAGCTATACAGCATAGAGCCGGGATGCAGGAATCAGCAAAAGTAATTGCAATTAATACGGATCCTGATGCACCAATATTTGGAATATCTAACTATGGAATAGTTGGTGATGCATCTGAAGTAATACCGACTTTTATTGAAGCATATAAAAACAAATTGAAATAGGAATTAAAATGCCAAATTATTTTACAGATAACACCGATCTTCAATTTTATTTTAATAATCTAGATTTAAAAGAAGTTATAGAAATAGCAGAAGAAGGTTATGAACAGGCAAAAAAATATAATTATGCACCCGTAGATTATGAAGATGCAATTGAAAATTATAGAAAAGTTCTGGAAGTATTAGGTGATATTACGGGAAATTATATTTCAGAACGCGCTGCTGATGTAGATCATGAAGGAGCTTTGTTTAAAGATGGAAGAGTAACTTATGCTTCAGGTACTCAGGAAAATCTACAACAGTTAAAACAAGCAAATCTTTTGGGATTTACTTTCCCCAGAGAATTAGACGGAATAAATTTTCCATTTACAATTTATATGATGGCTGTGGAAATGATATCACGAGCGGATGCTTCTTTAATGAATATTTTTAGCTTGCAGGATATTGGAGATACAATAATTAAATTTGGTACAAAAGAACAAGCACAAGAATTTATTCCAGGATTTTGCTCAGGAGAATTCACTGGTGCAATGGCATTAACAGAACCGGATGCAGGTTCAGATCTACAATCTGTAAAATTAAGAGCATATCAAGATGAAAAAGGAAATTGGTTTCTTAAAGGGGTAAAAAGATTTATAACAAATGGAAATGGAAATGTATTACTTGTTTTATCCCGTTCAGAAGTGGGAACCAAGGACGCACGCGGATTAAGTATGTTTGTCTGTTACGGTGATGAAACAGTTAAGGTAAGAAGAATAGAGAACAAACTTGGAATACACGGCTCTCCGACTTGTGAACTTCAATTTAATGATACACCTGCACAACTTATAGGTCATAGAAAATTCGGGCTAA
>Ga0210044_10011223_pt1 | contig 10480 bp, 7 predicted proteins | sample CryGey13umfilter_2_FD_183959 | JGI IMG/M metagenome (GOLD analysis project Ga0210044, IMG submission 183959) | Groundwater microbial communities from aquifer in Utah, USA - Crystal Geyser 4/9/14 3 um filter (SPAdes) (version 2) | ecosystem: Environmental > Aquatic > Deep subsurface > Groundwater...
CCAAACTTGTTACGTTTAAAATCTATTTCTCTATATTTTTTCTTGTTCCCACCACCTTTATGACGGCAAGTAATTTTCCCAGAGTTATTTCTTCCAGTGTTCTTCTTTAACTTCTTTACTAAAGTCTTTTCTGGCTTATCAGTCGTGATGTCTGAACGGTCTAGTAGAATTGTTCCACGTGCGCCAGGGGTTCTAGGTTTTAGTTTCTTAAGGGCCATTATTGTTTCCTATGTTTGGGTTTTCAGCTTTTAGGTAAAAAGCTTAGATTGCATCCACGTAAGGAGAAAATCCCTTGTGACGCGGATAGTAATACTAGCAAAGCAGTGTCAATATATTTAAGCTTCTTAACTGAAGAAAAGATTAAATATGTGGCATTCCAGCAAAGTTTTTAGACAGAATACAAAAGGTGACAGGTGACCATACATTAATAGACATTAATCTTGAATTAACTCCTCCTTAACCTTTAACTTGTTTACTAAATGGGTCAGTCCGAAGGGATAACAATAAAGGAGCTACACTTGGCAAATCTATCAATTCAAGAACTAATCAGATCCAGAATCGCAGAAAATGGAACAAATCAGACACAAAAACCTGCAACTAAGCCAACTTTGATGCAAAGTAAAGAATTACTAGCTAATGCAAGGGAAAGTAAAGGGGCTTTTATAGATAACAAGTTCAGTAGACCTACCTTACTAAAGAACTTAGACACTAAGCCAAAAGTAGTGGAAGCAAAGATCAATGTAGCCGAAGCACACACAACTTTAACTAGAGCGACTGTTCATGCGGATTTTGAAAAACAAGCAAAAGCTCACCGTAACGTAAAACTAGGGTTCACAAGAACTCCTAGAGTTATTTCAAAGCTTATTGGTTAAGAAGCATTATATTTTTATCTTCGGCTATTTCTCTTAAAGTAAATTGGCATCTCTCTAGACAAGCTTTTATATACGGACGTATTTTTTTCAATTTAACCTTTTGAGCAGTAATACTATCTTTTATTTTCGCTTGTAGGGTTTCTATTTCTAGTTTTCTTAGATCAGCAAGTTTCATAATTCTTAAGTTAGTATCTTTAGATTCTGAACTAGCCTGAGAAAAAGTTTTAGGTAAAGTTGTTAATTTTGCCATTTCATCAAGGGTAGCTATAACAATATCTCTAGCTTGTTTTTTAATCCGATTTTTTGGACTGTGTTCCTCTACAATTTTTTTATCTCTTTCATAAAAAACTGGTAGAAATTTTGTGATAATCTCTTCTTGGTTTCTTGCATTATGTAATTTTTTCAATTCTTTACCTGTAACTGTCCTACCTGAAACCTGAGTAAGCGCATCAGCTGTTTTCTTTGCTTTTATATCAGTTCCTGGTCTGAGTAGCCTTAAAAGATATTTAATTGGATTAAACGCAACTGTCATAATTTAAGCCACCAATTTATACTCCGGCTCAGGCACTCTTCTTGGAGACTCGAAAGGATCTTGTCTTACTATAAGCTTGTCTCTCTCAGGTCCTGTACCTATCATGGTAACTGGGATTCCAAGCTCTTTTTCAATATACTCAATATATTCTTTAGCTTCATCAGGAAGCTCGTCATAAGTTTTTGCCTTTGAGACTGCTCCAACATCCCAAGGATCAAACTCAGAATACAGAGCCTTTAAACGACCTGATTCAATATTTTCATTAGTAAAAGAATTAATTCCCTGAGGAAGATCTTCGATAGTCGCACAAGGCTTTCCATCAAACTTATAACCAGTACAAAGTTTAACTTTATCAGGCACACTTCCTAAAATATCCATCTTAGTAAGTGCAATACTGTCCATTCCATTTATTCTTGCTGAATATTTTAGTAAAGGAAGGTCAAGCCAACAGATTCCTCTTTTACGTCCTGTAGTAGTTCCATGCTCGCCTGGAGAGAGTGCCTTCTCTGCTTCTACTTCATCTTCTTTTAACGCTGATGGCAAAGGACCCGCTCCACTTCTACTCATAAACGCTTTAGCGACTCCAATTACATGATCAATACTATTAGGACCAAGCCCTGAACCTGTGAGCAAACCAGCAGCAGTAGTGTTAGAGGAAGTCACGAAAGGATATACTCCATGATCTATATCTAGTGCGTTCGCTTGTGCTCCTTCAAAGAGTAAGCCACCTTTTTCTTTAGCGATCTCAGCAACTTTTGCTGAGGTGTCTGGTACAACATACTGTTTTAGCTGTTCTCCTAATTTAGAATATTTCTCTACAAAGTCATCTATGAATTTATTAAGTTCTTCATCAGTAGAAGACATAGAAGCAGATGCTGTATGACCAGGGTACTCAAGCCAAGGCATTCTTGCAGGTTTCTCTTCTCCTTGCTCATTCTTGAAAGGTTCTTTTAAAGCTTTATAGCCTTCTTCTAAAGCTCCACTGCTTCTATAGCCCTCAAGTAATTTTATCTGGGCTCTAACTTGAGCTCCAAGTTTTTTCTTGAGAGCATCTTTGTCTAAAAGATCACCAACACGTATCCCAATTCTATAAGCCTTATCAGCATAAGTAGGACCGATACCACGAGCTGTAGTTTTGATTTCATCTTTACCGCGAGCCTTATCAAGAACCATATCAATCAGCCTATGCATATCCGTTATCACATGAGCGTTTGCACTTAATTGTAATTCTTCTCCAGAAGGTTTAATTTCTCCAATCTTCTCAAGATCATTTAATTCTGTAATTAAGGCCTCGGGATCAACGACAGTCCCTGACGCTATTATATTTGGCTTACCTGGCACAAGAATCCCTGAAGGTAGTAAGTGAAGAGCATGCTTATTACCTGCTGCGTCATAGACAGTGTGACCAGCATTAGCACCACCCTGAGATCGAATAACTACTTTGGCTTTATCAGAATCTGAGAGATAGCCTATTACACGTCCCTTCCCCTCATCCCCAAATGCAGTCCCTATAACAGCTACATTCGGAAGACGTCTTGGTTTGGCTTTAAGTTTATCTAAGTGTGGTTTTAGAAGTTTTACTATTTCTGTAACCTGAGCCAATAAATCTTGAGCATAAGATTCAACTGATTCATTCAACTCGTCTTTTTTAGGACTTTTATCCACTCTTATTAACCAATCTTTTAGTGAGGTTCTGAAATTTTCAAAGTTTAAGAAGAAGTCGGCAAGAGACTTTGCTTCACTTAAATCTTTTGCTGCTCCTGTTAAGGCGACACTGGCATTATTTAAGTCCACATTATTATCGATAGCTTTTACTACTTTTAAAAGCACTTCAGTCTTTTGATTAATATCTTTTGAAAATTGAGCTACAGCTTCAAGAGTAGTTTCTTCTAATCTAGTTTCTGTACTAAGCTGAGTAATTCTTGCAAAGATAGAAGCAAAACCTGATAATAAATTATCTAGTCTTTGATCATGCATAGTGGTTTTATCTAGTCCAGTATGATGACTCATCACATCACGATCACCAATCTTTTTGACTGCTGATTGCAGAGTATCAAGTAAACTATTATTATTTTTATTACTATTAGTCTCACTAATTATATTTTGTAATTCAATTAAACTAGAATTAACAGGTTCACTAAGCATAGTAATCAATATTATCATGATTATGTTGAACAAGATATTTGACAATACCTAATGATTGATTATAAATTTGCGATAATTAAGGCAGTGATTTATATTCTCCATGGAAAAGATTCTTTTAGGAAGCAGGTCAGACTTGATGAGCTGAAACACAAGTACATAGAACCAGGCATGGAGAGTCTTAGCTTTCTTGTTATGGATAATCCAGAACTTATAGACTTCATCTCAGCAGTGAAGACACCTGGCTTTGGCTTAGGGTCAAAGCTAATCGTAGTTAAAAATTTTAAATATCTTGAAAATAAATCTGAAGATAGCGAAGTAGAGCAGATACTAAATACTCTACAAAACTTACCAGAGTCAGTTGTACTTGTGTTTGATTCCGATAAAGTAACTGGAACTATCAAGCTAGTAAAAAATATCAAAGCTAAACTTAAATCTATAATTGAGCTAGAAGAGTTCACGCCTTTTACCCCCTGGGATTCAAAGAGTCCAGCTTCTTGGTTGTGCAGATCATTTCCTAAGGAGCTTGAGATGCAAGATGCAGAATATTTTGTCGAACAAATCGGAGCAGAAGACAGTGGAAAGCTTTACTCAGAAATGAAACGCTTACTTACACTCGGTAAGCCTATTGACCAAAATTTAATTGAAAGAGAATGTGCCGGTAAAGTAGATATATTTAAGTTCACCAGGCTAGTTGCAGAAGAAAAGACAGAAGCAGCAAACAAAGAACTAGACCGAATCATACTCGCAAAAGAAACTCACCTGGGGCTACTTGCAATGATGGAGACAAGTGTCTCACGCTACTTGAAACTAAAACTCTCACAAGGAAAAACCAAAGAAGAAAAAGCAAAGATACTAGGAATCAGTCCTGGACGTCTTTACTTCCAAGAGCAAGAAGTTTCACGCATGCAGACTCCTTACTTAGAAAAGTTGCTCGATAAAACTATCGAGGCAGAGCGTAATGTAAAACGTGGTCGGATGAATATAAATAGGGCTCTTAAGTATTTGGTGAACAGTTAGAAATTTTCTTTAGTTATAAGCTCAACTGTTGCACCCTCATACTCATTCAGAAATACCTTTGGTGCTCTAAACTTGGAAGCTTTAAGCTCATACTTGATTTCATAACCCATAAGTTTTCCATCACGCTCCTCAATCAGGTCTATCTCCTGCTGATCATAAGTCCTCCAAAAATAATAATTTGCAAAAATTCTTTGGTTATTATTTGCTTTAATCTTTTCTGAGATCACAAAATTTTCCCATAATGCACCCTTATCACTTCTCAATTCTAGAGGATTGAAGTTCTGTAATAAGGAGTTCCTAATTCCCAAATCCCAGAAATATACTTTATATCTTTTCGAAATTTCTTTTCTAAGATTTCTACTAAAAGATCGTAATTTAAAAATTACAAAAGTTTTTTCTAAAATATCAATGTAGTTCCGAACTGTCTCCTGATCTACTTTTAATAACTGACTAAGTTCAGTGAAAGATACTTCATTACCTATCTGCAAGGCTAATGCTCTAAGCAAGTCATCTAGCACTGAAGATTTGCGTATATTATTAAATTCCAATACATCCTTATAAAGATAGGAACTAGCTAATTCAGAAAGTTCATCTCTTGCAGCTTCCTCTCCTTTCTCTAAAAGTAAATTAACGACCCTAGGATAAAAACCAAAACGAATAAAATTCTCATAGTTTGCTGTAAAACTTTCTAAACCAATTCTATTTTTCACTTCATTCTGTGCAAGTGGATAAAGGTAAAAAGTTTTTTTTCTTCCAGTAAGCGGTTCATTGACCTTATTTGCCAAATCAAAACTTGAAGAACCAGTTGCAATAATTTGGAGTTCAGGATAGTTATCTATAAGAAGTTTTAATTTCAGACCAATATTTTCTATCTGCTGAGCCTCATCAAGGACAATAAGTTTAGCTTCTCCAATAAAAGCTTTAAGTTCGCTTGGTGTTTCTTTAGATAGTAATTCTCTTACAGCCAGACTTTCACAATTAATATACTTGGTCTGAATATTCTGATTATCAGTTAAGATTTTTTTACTGAGAGTTGTCTTGCCTACTTGGCGAGGCCCATAAATTATTAACACCTGCTCACAAAAGAGCATTTCCTGTATTTTAATGTAAATTTGACGATTATAATCCATAGTTTTACGATTACAATCTCATCATACCATAAATTTAGTTAAATTTACCGATCACAATCAGTGGATTTGTCAATTCAAAAGAGCCGTTTCAATAGAAGTATCAGGCAATTCTTGGACTTTTTTAAGTTTAGACTCGATAGTTCTTGAACGCTTTCCAGCGTCTTCAATTACTCTACCTGCTTGCTCGACACGTTCATGTGCTTTATCAAGAAGATCACCAAAAGCACCAAAATGCTTCTTAATATCAGCAAGCAATTTCCAAACATCACTAGAACGTTTCTGAATACTTAAAGTACGGAAGCCCATTTGAAGACTATTTAGCAGTGCAGCAAGAGTTGTAGGACCGACTACATTCACTCTGAAGTCTCTTTGTATCCGATCTACAAGACCAGGACATCTAATCACCTCAGCATAAAGACCTTCAGTCGGTAAAAACATCAACGCAAAGTCCGTTGTTAAAGGTGGATCTATATACTTATCTCTAATACTTTTAGCTTCAAGTTTTATTCTATTCTCAAGCTGCTTCAAAGCAGCATCAGCAAGTTCAGGATTAGCTGCTTCTTGAGCTTCAACAAGTCTTTGATAATCTTCCTGAGGAAACTTAGAATCAATCGGTAACCAAACTGGTTCATCAGATCCTTCATCACCAGGAAGCTTAACAGCGAAATCCACTCTCTCTTGAGTCTTAGGTTTGGTAGCAACATTCGCTTCAAACTGTTCCGGTGAGAGTACTTGCTCGAGTAAGTTTCCAAGCTGAATCTCACCCCAAGTTCCACGTGATTTTACGTTGGTAAGAACCTTCTTGAGATCACCAACTCCAACTGCAAGATTCTGCATCTCACCAAGTCCTTGATGCACAAGCTCGAGTCTTTTACTAACTTGTTCAAAAGAAGCAGAGAGTCTCTTTTCAAGAGTGCTTTGTAATTTCTCATCAACAGTTACTCTCATCTCTTCGAGCTTCTTCGCGTTGTCGTCTTGAAGCTGTTTAAGGTTCTTTTCTATAGTCTCACGCATCTGAGTAAGATCTGTTCTATTATTTTCAGAGAGTCCTTTTAACTGACGAGCAAAATTATCAAGCTGTTCAGACTGTAATTTAGAAAGGTCACGCATTTGATTTGCGATAGTTTCAGAACTGTTCTTTAATGAGCTTGCAAGTTCTTCACGGTTACGAGCAAGATCATCACGAGTGTTTTTAGACGAAGCTTCAAGAGAACTAATCATTCCATCTTGCTTAGTACTCACTGCACTAAGAGAAGTACTCTGACTAAGTTCAAAACGTTGAACTATTTCTTCTAGATCTTTTATTTGCTTCTGTAATTCAGAGTTCTTAGACTCTATATCAGAGCTTGAGTCCTTTACCGACATCATCTGAGTGATCAAGAAGATACTCACTAGAAGAGTTATAAAAGAAATTACTAATAAAGCGATGGTCATCAGCTACAATGATAGCCTGTTACAAAGATAAGAGCAAGCCCGTCATTTAATTCTTACTTAAGCATGTACTTAAGCAAGATAGTTCTAAGTTACTCTGGGGCTAAATTTTCCAGATATAGTTTGACAGAGATATGCACGCAAAAGAAAAAAGGTTAGTGCACCTCGTATGTAAGCGTAATCTTGACACTTCAAGACCAGCTTTTTTCGTTGCGTGACTTATATCTGATCAAACTATCTTGAAAACTAGTGATCTTTGAAAGTTAAAGAGAGAATCTAATTAACAAGCCAAGTAGATCTAATTAACTGATCAAAGTTTGCTTTCTGATTATCAATAATTTGTTTAGGACCAACTGTTTTAAAGAACCATGCTCCATCGTTAAGTTCAATTATCGCTGTAAGCATTTTATGGTCTTCTTTCTCTGTTACTCCAGCAGCAGGATTCATTGGCTCAGCGGCTTCCATAAAAGTACCTTCTGCTTGATAAATAGTGACTGGTAATTTCCCTTGATTAAATTGTTCAGTAGACTCAGTGACCGCATCTTCTTTAAACTGCCCTTTCCATCTTTCTAAATTAGCTTCAACTATTCCAGGAATCTTTGGGAAAATAAAAATAGCAAGTTTTGTTTGCGAGATAGGATCAATAAGCAACTCATCCACCCTCATAGAGCTAGAAGGCTCTACTCGCTGCCATGAACCTGGAACTGTGTAATTTAAAATCCCCGTTGCAAGTTTTGAATTATCATAATCCGTTCTTTCTATAACTGTTTTCTTTGGTACTTTAGTGCAAGAAACAAAGATGATAATAGAAAGGAATAATATTATTAAACGCATGGCTTTATTCTAGCGTATTAAAAATGGCAGAGAGGATAGGATTCGAACCTACGGTACTTTGCAGTACATATCCTTTCCAAGGATACACCATCAACCACTCGGACACCTCTCCGCACCTTGAAGATTTTATCAGGTCTTTCTTTGAAATTACAAAACACTAGAGTATTTTATTAGTTTTGTTTAAGAGCGTCAGAAATGTCCACAAGGGACATTTCTTCCTAGGATGTGTGGAGCACAATCTACCTGGGGTTCGAATCTCCTCCTCGCTGCCATTATTCTTGCAATATTGCCAAATACATTCCCAGGCTATTGCCGTAATCAGAATTTAGAACTATCAGTTCTGTACTACTTGATACAAAACCAGTAATCTCTTCGTCTTCACCAATAGTAAATCCAATATTACCTGTCGCACCTAAAGTGTAAGCAATAGCAGCCTCGTCTGTAACGCTAGTTGAAGTATCTACACTTTCACTTGAACCTGTTGCTCTAGCATAAGCAGTTTTGGTAAAACCTGAAATTGAAGCTGTCCCTCCAGAGAAACTTAAAGTTCCAACTTCACCACTCTCAATAGTTCTTCCACCTTCGCTATTAAAACTATATCTGACGCTTAGTAATCTATAAGACTTACCATCTAGATTCAATTGTGAGCTAGGTTTACGAACTGCAAAAATCATTTGACGCTCAGCAGCTGAAATAACATTTCTACCATTTCTTGAACCTTGAACACCTTCATCACTAGCATAAGCCATAGTTAAAATTTCAGCATCACTATCAGCAAAACCAGTAAACAAAGGAGGTGTCTTAGAATTTTCATCATCCAATTCTATATTCACTCTATCTTTACTGAAACTAAGTGAAGCTCCTCCAGTTATACTTTCATCAGAAACTTCGACAGCATAACTTGAACCATCACAGCTAATATTCTTAAGCTTAATTTCTGTTTGAGCAAGATTATAATTTATAGTAGTATCTCCATTAAAGATCAAGTCTCCAACAAAGGCAGTCGCCCCATAAGAAGATCCTTCAACAGAATAACCAAGACCGACCATTCCATAAGTTCCATCAAGATCACTCGCTTCAAGATCTGATTTCTTAATAATACTTCCATAACCTACTGTGTATTCATACTCTTTAGTTTGATCAGGACCTTGATTATAACCAGTATTCTGAGATCTAGAAAGGAACATATCATCACCAACTGGAATCATATTCATAACAGAAGGCTGTGATCTAAAGATATAAGTACCGTCTGGATTCTCATGACTTTCTTCGAAAGCAGGCTCAGCAAAACTAATAATTCTATTACCATCAACAGTCATATAGAAGTTACCACTAGCGTCTGCATCTCTTGATTTTTCTTCTACTTGAGATTCAGCTTCTATTTCATAACAACTAAAATCATCTCCACCACCACTTCTTGTAGAGAAAGTTAAAGTAGAACCTTGACCACCTTGGTTGTCATCTTGACTATCATCCTGATTATCATCTTGGTCATCATCCAGACAGTCACCACCTTCGCATTGGTTGTCATCTTGACATTGACCACCTTCACATTGATTATTATCACCAGGACCATCTCCAAAATCATCATTAGGACCTTCATCATTTTCTGGTCCTTCATAACCTCGATTACCAAATAAAGAAGCTTGAGTCATAAAACCAGGTAAAGGTTTTACTATTAAAGCACCAACTTCATCAGGTTTAAACATACGACCAACAGCAAGATTCACAGAAAGATCTACTCTTTCCTCAGAGGTAATTCTAGTGTCAAAGAAAACTACATTATAATCACCAGCTATACCTTTAGCCACTTCTTGAAGATCTGTTTCTTCACCAAGAGTGTCGTCATCAGCTGCATAGCCAAGCATTTTATTTAAGAATTCTGAATATGAATCTTTTAAACTAGCTAAAGATTCTGCTAAAGTTTCTTCATATAAAGGACTAAGCTCTTCCATTTGTTGATCAAGCTGTTCTGCTTCTTGATCAGTAAAATTATCAAAACTAAGTTCTTGATCTTCAGGAAGACCAATCATCTCTGGATCACCAATAGCTTCCTGAGTTAAATCAAACAATACTTCTGTAGCTGGGTTTACATCAACCTCATCAGAGAATAAAGGCGCATGCATCTCTTCACCCTCTTCATCACCTTGCACCATGATCACAAACTCAGTACCAAAATCTACAGGATCACCTCCTGGTGTTTCTTCTGGCATATCCATCTCAAAATCACCACCAGCATCAGTAAAAGCAGTTGCAATCACAAGTGGTTCACCTGGGTTTTCAGGATCTGCAACAAGTTCCCCTGTCTCTGGTTCTATCTGAACCAATTCAACAAGAACACCTTCTGGATTCTCTGTATTAAAAGGAGTAACTCCTCTATCTCTCATACGAGTGAGCTTCTTACGAGTTCTAGATCTAAAACTATTTAAATTACCTGCAGGAATAGTAATCTTACCTGAAAGCTTAACTGCATCAGCATCTACACTTACAGTACTACTATAATTATTTATATTATATTT
>Ga0210044_10011224_pt1 | contig 10479 bp, 7 predicted proteins | sample CryGey13umfilter_2_FD_183959 | JGI IMG/M metagenome (GOLD analysis project Ga0210044, IMG submission 183959) | Groundwater microbial communities from aquifer in Utah, USA - Crystal Geyser 4/9/14 3 um filter (SPAdes) (version 2) | ecosystem: Environmental > Aquatic > Deep subsurface > Groundwater...
GTCTAACTCACGTGTTCCCCAGAGCATCTACAGCACGCCTGATGCTGCTCAATATCGCCACGTTGATCAATCCATTGCTCCTGCTTAAATATTGAGCAGGACAGTATCTATACGTGGGTCAGTTTTAAATCAGCAAACTACCTCTTGGTGGGTCAGTTTTCGGTCAGCGACAACAGGGTTAAGTCAAAAAGCCACGTGCAGCTATGCTGTCGTGGCTTTTTTATCGGCATGGGCAGAAGGCTGTTTGGGTTGTACGAGCTGTTGGTCTGGTAACCGCAACTCTATCAAATACTTGCAGTCCTTCGCGCCCTCTTTATGCAAAATTCAGGATAGGTAACGAAATGGATGCTAGGCTAAAATTATTTAGCCTCCGAATCACGCGCAGTCAGCACTGCACGCAAATCGCCAAGATGCTGCTGTGTGAAATATAATTCAACTTGGTTGCCTGCCAGATTTAACGAAATTTTCTGGCTTTCACATTCCAATACGGCGCGCTGAACGGTATCGGGAGTCAAACCACCGTTTTTATACATTGCGGCATGGTTGGGGCAGAGTGCCAAGTTGTTATGCTCATGGTGGGCATTGATTCCGCCCACGCAATCCACCGTTTCAAAATGTGGCTCGCCATTCAATATCACAGGCTGCGGGGCTTGGCATAGCTGGCAGAACATTGCCCCATCGCCATTCGTGTACTGATGCTTAAGGTAGATTCTTGCGTCATCTTGCGCACCACCGTAGTCTGGATCAACGGTTCGTTCTCTAGCTTCCCGTGTTTTTTCCGGGGAGCTACGGGCTTCATTGGCTATTTTCTCTGCGCGCCTTTCGGCGTTGGGAGATTCCTTATCGGGCAAATCTATTTTCTTATACTTCGCTAACACATCATCAGGGGATACTCCAAGCTTATCCAGTTCAGCCCATTTAGATGCATGATCCGCCGATTCAAAACCAAGAGCCTGCGCACTGGACTGTTTCTGGCGATACACCTCGGACTTCTTGACTGCTTCCTCTCCGAAGCGAATGGCTTTGAGCCATTGCCAGCCCGGATCGAACGGGAACCCTTCAGGCAGTAACTCACGAGTAGCTTCTGCCGGGCGGGCAAACGCGCTATCGCCCTGCGGAACCCATGCAGCCGCCCTCAATTGATGGACAAGTGTTGAGTCACTATCGTGATAACCTGTGCTTCGGTTGTTTTGATATATCGCTTTTAAGCGATCTGGATGCTGAGGTAATGAACACATGCATTGCCAGATGAGCTTAGATATTGGTAATGATGGTGCCGCAAAAATCTTTTCCATCCCTTCAATCACATAATCACGATTAATTGATGTGTGAGTCTGATTGCCGCCAACAGACCTGAGATAAGACCATTGTGGGTTTTTGAAGCAATTTGTCTCCGTAATCTCCAACCGAGTTTGCACACCAACTGCCTCAGCAAATTCCACCAGTTTTTTGATAGCAACGCCGCAATCTTGATATCTTTCCGCCAAAGCAACACGCTTTGCACCTTCCCCCAAGGCATTGTAGTAGGCACTGAGTCCTGTATCCGTGAAAGGCTGATCAAGGAAAATCTGCCCTGCCTTATCCCACTTACCGTCCTGGCGCTCAAAAATAAAATACGAAGTAAATAGTTTTGCCTTGTCAGGCTCTTTTTCGAGCAGAGCAATAAAGCGCTTCAAATCCTTCTTTGACGGGTTGAGGTTGATCTTCGTGTAACGCTGCTTCAGAATTGCCTCGACCTGTTCAGCTTCTCCAACCTCACGAACACCGATCTCTTCTAGGAATTTCCTCGCAGACTCCTGCTGTCCCTTTTTCTTTCCTGTCGTATAAGTTCGTACATCCACTCGCGGCAGTACATCATCCTGTTCGACGCCTTCGCTCGGGAAGTAGCATTCTTTGCCGACGCTATAATCGTTATTGCTCAGGCGAACAATTCGCAACGACTTTAGTTTGTTTTTTTGCCACCCAGCATTTGATAAATAGTCGGCGTGCAGCAGCGCATAAATCTCCTGATGCCATTCCACTGGTTTTCCTGACAGCCAAGTCATGAATTCAGCGTCTGGTTCAGTTGTGTAGTAGGGAGAATGGGGAATGCTGCGTCCGCCAACTGATGCTTTCTCATACAACAGTTCGGCAAATTGCTCGACATCCCAATCGGTTATCGCCAACCCTGTCATGAATCGCTCAATATTAGTGCCTTGTAGAGCACGCGCCGACGCCCATTGCGGCGGTTCGTCGTCGTAATCCACGAGGAACGCAATGTCATCGTTCGATAGTAATTCCTTGAGTGATGCTTTTGCCTGATGGAGATACTTGGCTGGCGCATGTGTCTTTGCGTATGTAGGCGTAAGTGGCTGTTCGTTCATCTCCTCGATGATGGCCTTGCGAATATCCTGATAGCGAGTGGGAATTGAATCTTGTGGATTAGGCAATACCGATAGAAAGTCGGCGGTGAGCAGACCAAGATCACGAACTTGAAGTAGTGATGCCGCCGCCAAAGTTGCGAGTTGCTGGAAGAGAGGCAGATTAGCATCTGTCTCCTTGATGCTGGCACGGCTAAGCTCAGGTACAAATGGGGCATGCAAGTGAAACCGAAGGCCAGACGTTTCCTTCTCTGCCGGAAAGAAAACCGCCACTCGTCCCGGTGTGGCAGGAATGATTTTGAGCTGTTTAGCCAGCTTTTTCTTTGGGTCGAAATCTTGCACTTTTGGCAGAAAATCGAGTGCGTAAGCAACCGCGACTCGTTGTTTCTCCAAGCCTGCTACTGCCACAGCTTGATCGAATTTCAGGAAGTGAGAGCTGGTGCTTATCTTGCCACCTGTTTGCTTGAGGACTTCGAAGTGATTGTCAGAGTGCTTGAACCGCAGAACCTCCCCAGACTCGCCAGTTGCGTTCTGCCAGCAGATTGATTCCAGATGAGAAAGAAATAGCGGCGTTGTTTCCGCCAGTTCGTTCAGGCCCGACTCGACTTCGGTGTAGGCATCTTTAGGTTTCTTATCGGGGTTATTGAATGGAAGCCAAAAGCGGGTTTTTATTCCGACATCTGGATCGCGCTCAACATGCTCAGGCAATATAAGCCGTGATATTTTGAATGCAAAATCGCCTGACCATATAACGGGAGTGAGCGTGTAAACAAATACAGACTTGAATCCGACGCCAAACTTGCCTATTTGATCTGCTGTCTTGCTCTTAGTGCTATTGTGAATTCCAGTTATTGCCCTGACATCAGCTTCGGTAAAAACACGTTTTCCATTGTGCTCAAACAAGCAACCTTCTTGAGTCAAACGAAAAACAGCTTCCGTCGCCTCAGCATCTTCTGCATTTTGAAGTAATTCGAAAACGAAGTGAGCTTGGTCTGGATAGAAATCCTCGAAAATACCCAGATTGATATCACCACCGTTTGCATCTAGTCCATCCAATAATGTCCGACGTTTTGACGCGAGTTCCTCAATAAAGCCCAGACTCATTTCGCATCCTCCACGATCATGACTCCAAACGCCACCACCTCGGCACGAATGTCAGCAGCTTCCTTGGCGGCTTCCAGCTTATCCTTTTGGCGGTGATAGTCAGACTTGATGCGGTCGTGTTCCGCTTGTTTCATGATGCGGATTTTTTCCTCCGTCGCCTTACTCAACTGGTCATTCACTTGGTGCAGTCGAGCTTTGGTACTGGCCATCAGGCTATTGAGGCGGTACGTCACCAGCTGCTGGTTGAATTCCTTGTGATTGGCGAGCGTGTCGCGCCAGCGCTGATGGTGGCGGGCTTCGAGTGCATCGAACACGGCTTGCGCGGGCAGTTCACTTTCCGCTACCGGAAGCGCGTCATGCAACAAGGAGAATAGCTTCGCTTCGATTTCTGGCGATTCTGCCACAGCTACCAGTTCGCAATCGGCGCGCACGCCTTGTTTGTGCCATTGGTAAAGTGCGAATGGATATACCCCCGCTGCCAGTTCCGCCGACTGTGCCAGACACTGGACATAAATCGGCTGACGTGGTTGCAGGTATAAGGCAGCTTGGCGCAGCAGCGGATGGGCGGGGTGCAGCAACGCAGCTTTTGGATTAGCGCTTGCGCAATCCTGATCGAAGGTGATCTCGATGTGCGGCGTATTTCCTTTGAGCCAGCGTTCCCAAGCTCTCGCCTCCTGATTGTCGGCGTTCAGTTTCTGAAAATCTTCCAGCAAACGGGTGCGCGCATCGGCATCCAGCCGTAAAGTTTTGAGGGCTTGATTGCCGAGCATAACTTCCTGCTCTTTGCTAAAGCGGTCACGCAGGTAAAGTCTGGCTGTTGATTGCAATGCTTCCGGCGTAAGCCAGCCGCTGGTCGGGGTAGTCAAGTCGTCGTTATTGGGTAGACTCAAGCCGAACAGTTCAGTGGCACGGCTTTCTAATGCTTCCTGCTCCTGAATCTCGCGCAGTTCGTTGTCCGCTAGTTGTTGCAGCCGCTCTTGCCGTTGCTGCGGGGACAGATCAAAGCTTTCGGAAATGGCGCGCAGTTCTTTGCTGATCTGGCCGAGGATTTCCTCGCTCGCGCCCAGCGCTTGCTGGAATACGCCGATGCGCAACAGGCAGCGTTCGTAGATATCGGCATCCACAGTGCCGGGAGTGATGAGGTTGTTGATGACCACCACTTCGCTTTTCTGTCCGTAACGGTCTATACGCCCGATACGCTGTTCGATGCGCATCGGGTTCCATGGCAAATCGTAGTTGACCATGCCATCGCAAAACTGGAAGTCCAGGCCTTCGCTGCCAACTTCCGTGGAGAGCAACACGTCCAGCGTGTCTGCCTGCTCCTTGGCTTGGGCAAAGCGTTGGCGGATGTCGCGGCGGTCTTCGTCCGCTACGCCGCCGTGGATCACACCGACGCGGATGCCCGCAGCAAGCAGATTCCGCTCCAGATAAAACAAGGTGTGGCGGAAACTAGTGAACACCAGCAGTTTATTGTTGGGCAAGGCTTGTTTGTCGCGGACGATGGCGAGGAAGGCATCCCGCTTTGGGTCGGCGGGATCGAGCATTCTTGCGGCTTGGCGCAATTGTTCAATTTCGGCCTGCAAACTGCCCGGCGGCAAAACCTCCACCTCGTCCGTTTCATTGTCGTTGATTTCCGCCAGACCAAGATCATCCAGCTTGCCATCCAGCCATTGATCTATAAATGGGGCCAGCGCGTAGAGGCAACTGGCCGCCTGTCGCCGCAGGGTAGAGAGCATGAACAACACCGCCTGCTGCCCGTGACTTTGTTTGAAAATCCGTGCCGCCGTAGCGATCAACTGGTCGTGGAAAGCACGCTGAGCATCAGTAGCCGAGATGGAAATTGTTTCCGGCTTGCGCGTGGTGAAGTTGCCGATGTCGCGCCGCCGCGTTCGATTGATGAGACTATCAAAAGTCGAAAATCGCTCGATTTCCCGAATCAAAGCAACCCGTGTAGCAGGGCTAATGTTCGGCTCGGCCAGCGTATCCAGTACACGCTGAAAATCAGGAGTTTCAATGAAAGAAAATGTGTCTGCCGCCGCCTTCAATTCCACTGCGGCTTGTTGCTGGCTACCTGCTGCCGCAGAGCGCAGATGATTCGCAGCCGCGTGGATATGAGGATTGGGTTCGGCCATAAATTCAAAGCTGGCCTTATCAATCACCAAGTCCGGGCGCAGTACGTTGAGCAGGGTGAATAAATCCTGATTGCCCATCTGGATGGGTGTAGCGGTCAGAAAAATCACCGCCTCGGCGTGGTCGCAGAAAAACTTTACGCCTTGATGCAGCCAGGTATTGACGTTGCGAATGTGGTGCGCCTCATCCACGATGACCAGATCGAAACGCGGCGGCGGATCGAGATCGAGCAGCCCTTTTGTTTTCTTGCCGCGTTTATGCGGTTTGCCATTGAGCAGGGTATCGTCAAACAGAGAAAACGGCAGAATGGTGCGACTGTGTTGGCGCGGCCATTCGCCGTCGAGGTCGGTTTCATGCAAGCAGTGGCGCAAGGTATCACCGTCGAGATGGGTGAACTCTTCGCCGAAACGCTTCATCTCGCTACGCCACTTGCCTTCTGCCACAAGTGATTTAGGGCATATGATCAGCACCGATTTAATTTCCGAGCGAGCTTGCAACTCTTTCAGTACCAACCCTGCTTCGATGGTCTTGCCGACACCTACATCGTCGGCAATCAGCAAGCGCGGGCGATCTGCTCGCAGCAGTTTGAGTACAGGACGGTACTGATAGGGCACGAATCGCACCCGCCCCGAGTGCAATGAGTAAAGGTTGGCGGCAGATGGCGCGGTCAACAGCAGCGCGGTTATGCGCGCATGAAATTCCGACAGAGCAAGTGTGGTTCGTTCATCCACGAACATGGGGTTTGCTTCGAGTTGGCTTGCATAATAATTCGTTGGCTTGCCATCCTCGAAAACCGAGTAGCGGCATTCGCCGCCCGAATTTGGCTGCACCGTGAGGATTGGAAAAATCTTGGCGTGGTTCGATTTCAGGCGTACTAACTGTCCGGGCGCAAATCCATCTTGGATAGCCGTTGTTTGCGGTACTGCTGCAACGGTAGGCGCAGCAGGTGCGGGGGATGACACAACAGGTGGCTGAGATGGGCTTGGAGCAACGGTTGGTGAAAGCAGCGTCAATTGCTGCTGTTTATAAGCGGCTATTTGGTTTTGTGCTGTATCGCCGACCCCGAGCATTCTTGCTAGGCGTTCCAGAGTATCGGCATCTCGATAGGCATCACGCGGCTCGGTTTCGGCAGCGGTGGCGTGCGCCCAACGGTTGCGTATCGTCTGCGTTTCTTTCAGCCAGTTGCGCGCATCTTTGGGCCAGTTTGAGCGGGAAGATAGTTCGTACCAGTTTTGATCGAGTACCCGCAGTAAAGCAGCCAGATCGAGGCCGGTCAAATTATCAGTGCGTGATTGCTTGACGCGCTCTTGTTGTTGATAGGTTAAAATTTCCAGGACGTGGCGCTCCCACCAGTCGGCGGATAATTGAGGCAGCCACCCAACAAGGAGACTCCTAAGCTCATCAGTGAAAGACCGTAGCAATATATTCATTCAGCACCTGCTGTTCATTTTATTTGATGCTAACACGAAGCGGGAATAGCGCTAGATTGCCCATAGTTGACTCGTAACTTGGAAAACTACTACTTGCTTCTGACAAAACCAGAGAAACTATCAAACCTATATTGAGCAACATGCGCAGCTTCACTTTAGGGGCAAGCCTAATCAGCCTGTTAAGTAGGTCAATACCACGCAAGAGGGTATGCTGGAAGTCGACTTATAGATATGAATTCCGCATGGTCTCGATTTCATTCTTCACCCGACTGACAAGTTCTTTAGGTGCAAGCACTCTAATGCCAGCGCCATATTTCATGATATCCATCAAAAGCTCCTTGTCATTGCTGTAGGGGATCTTGAGCTCGTAGCTGCCATCATCGTTGACCGTGCCTTTCTGGTTAGGATGCCAACGTTCGTGAGACACCCATCTTGCCATTTCCGGAGTGAACAGAAGGGTGGCCCACTGTATCTTCTTCCCGGCAAAGATTCCATAGCCAGACCCAAGCACCTGATCAAGACTCATTTCAGCTATGTTTTTGGCTTTCTTCTCTAATATTTCTGAATGACGGATCGAGTCGACTGAAAAACTACGCAGATCATCCCTGAGATGACACCATGCATCCAAGTACCAATTTCCCCGGTAGTTGATCAGGCGCTGCGGGGATACCTCTCTTCGGGAAGTCTGGTCTGTTCCACGCGCGTAATACTCAATTAACAAACGCTTCCTCTTGATTAATGCAGAACCAACTGCCTCGAAGTGTGGGAGTTGTACTGGCCGCACATTCATCATTTCAATTTTGATACGCTTCTTCACTTCGTCGGCAGGAGCATTGGTTTCACCGAGCAAAGCTGTCAGGCGAGATAATAGTGGCTGGATGTGAGGCCCTAACAAACCGCCGGTGTCGAGTTCGGATAGAAGGCGATGCATGGTCAGCAGCGCGTGTATCTCCTGGGCAGAAAACCATAAACCGGGGAGTTCGTAAGGGGCTCCCTTTGTGCCTGTGTCAAAACGGTAGCCGCCCAACTCTTTGTCAAAAACAATAGGTGCATTCAGCCTGTCGCGCAGGTAGGTAAGGTCACGCTTAAGGGTGGCCTTGGACACCTCCAGCTTGTCCATCAACTCAGAGGCTGTCACAGATCGCCTCTCGGCGAGCAATTGGTCTATTTTGTAGATACGCTCGTTCATGCTCATCAGTATTTCCCGACACAGGCTCACCAGGTGAGCTCGAAGTGTGGCACAGTGGTCGCACATGTTCAATCAACCGAATTAGGAGGCGATATGACAATTGATATTATTGCGAGTTATCTGGCACTGAACGAATTCTTGGAGCCGAAAGGGTACGAGATAGTCCCCGAGGGGCATTTGCTGAAAGTTATGGACAAGGCCAAAGGGCGCGCTACATTTGTAGGCGATACCATAAAAGAAGTCAGCAATTGGGTAAAAGACGAATTTGGCGTCCTCATTATCGTTGATGGGAGCTAGACCATATGAATACAATGATTGCCAGACTGTTTCAGCGCACTGTAAAGCAAACACCTCCATTCGATATCGAAAAAGCGGTGGGCCATTACCTGCTCACATTGTCGCGCTGCACCGCCAGCGTTGCGGCCGTCAGTCGCAGTTACTTGGATAAGCGTTTCAACTGTGAGCTGACTGTTGATGCCGTTGACTTGGCCTCATGGCTTGATTCGCACACATTCTTGCAGGATGGCGCTGCAGGTAAGGCTTTTCTATTGTGGTTGCGTGGCGCCGACAGGTCGGATGAATCTATTTCATACATCCATGAATCATTCTTCGCTGTTATTGAGCCTTACTCCCAGGATTTGTTGCAACTACACAGCGCCAAAGTGCATTGCCCAGAGTGCGGTCAAGTGGTCGCCAAAGTCTCAGAACAAACAACAGATTTACCAAGAGATGGGATATACGAACGCCGCCGCTTTGAATGGATCTGCCCTAGTGGTCATGTGCTGTACCGTGATGAATGGGGAATGCACGTACATAAGTCCAAGATAGAGGTGCCAGAGTTTTTGAGGAAGCTATAAGTTACTCACCCCCAAACTGGATAGATCAACAGAATGAAGAATTTTATCTCCAGCTTTTTCCTGGCCTACTTCGTGTGGATAAGCTCTGGCATGGGTGTGCTTTTTGTCATTGTGTTTGTAATGGCTCTACCTGTGGGTGATTTACCGTATGGAGCGGTACGTCAGGGGAGACAAGGCGGAGATTACATTTTGTAAATAGCTCTGGGTACCTGCTGCCATCATGGTGAGCAGTGTATTCATATCATTGAACATTTGAATGTAAGCCATAGGATGAAGCGGAATAGGAATGGCCAACTTAACACGTGATGAACAAGATGCGCTTTACCGACAAGCCAGGCTGGCTGTGATCCAGAAAATCGACTATTGGAACAAGGTAAGCAATCCGTCATTGCTTAGTGCTTTCAATATCTGCCAGCAACTGGCTATTCAAAAATACGGGAAAGCCTATTACCTGCTGTCATTGCTCTTTGACGCCATGAAAGATACCGAAGGGCAAGAACGCGCGCAATACTTCGCGGGGTTGGCTTTCGATTGGAGTTGCGCCAACCAAGGTAATCAGGATGCGGAGTTGTGGTGTGACCTTGGCGAGATGTATATGGCGGCTGACGGCAATTTTGAACTGGCAGCCTTCTGGTTTAGTAAGGCGGCTGAGCAAGGTTACGCTGAAGCTCAATACAATTTGGCGGTCGCATATAGATTTGAGTTTGGAGTCCCAGAAAATCTCAACGAGGCGTTGAGGTGGTGCCAACTGGCGGCAGAACAGGGACATGCTATGGCAATAGCTAACCTTGTGCACATAAAGGAACAGATTGAATCACGTCTGAAGAGGGTGTAAGAATTTTTGTGTAAACGGTCATTTGGCAGGAAACTGCCGCCACTTTGAAAGGAGTCGCAATGACCGCAGCAAAAGCACTACCCGCAGACCTGATTGGCGGCAAACTCGACATAATTTCAGCGGTGATCTGAAAAACGGCTCCACTTAAGGAGGCCGTTATGAAACCCACTTCTTCGCAGGCCGGGGGTTGACATCAACGTCATCGCGCTCTGGCTTTGCCATGAAGGTCCAGCCACCGCGCACCACCACGTCGAGGCCAACTTGACCATGAAGGAGCGTGCCTAGGCCTAGCTCCATGAACCAGTCGACAAGATTCAACGCTATGTGCGCCTGACTCGCTGATCGACTTCCTGAAGACGTTGTGATTATGTGGAGAACAAAATACGCGTTGGCCACTACACATCAGCGGTTGGCGCGTATCCACAGGATCAATTCCACATAATCGAGCGGTCTACATAATCGGCCTTATGTAGCGCGCTAGTGCGACCTGAAAAGTCGCTTTTATTTCTGTTTCACAGGAGGAACTATGAACTGATGAAACCGGTTGTTCCATCAACCGTTCCCTACCCAGACA
>Ga0210044_10011228_pt1 | contig 10476 bp, 6 predicted proteins | sample CryGey13umfilter_2_FD_183959 | JGI IMG/M metagenome (GOLD analysis project Ga0210044, IMG submission 183959) | Groundwater microbial communities from aquifer in Utah, USA - Crystal Geyser 4/9/14 3 um filter (SPAdes) (version 2) | ecosystem: Environmental > Aquatic > Deep subsurface > Groundwater...
ATGTTGGTAGAGTTATGGGCTATAGTTATGGCTATTGCGATAGAATTGCTAAATTGATACCAATGTTTACAGATTTAAAAGGAGCATTGGAGGACATACCAGAATTAAAAGAAATGTATAAAAATGATCCAGAAGCAACTAAATTAATAGATATGGCTAAAAGAGTAGAGGGTGTCGCCAGGCATTCATCAACTCATGCCTGTGGGGTATTAATAACCGAAAAGGAATTAACAGAATATGTACCTGTTCAATATGCCAGTTCTTCAGACAAATCAATAGTCTCCCAATACTCATTACATCCAGTAGAAGATTTGGGATTATTAAAAATGGACTTCTTGGGGTTAAGAAATTTAACCTTAATTGAAACTTCTGTTGAAATTATTTCTAAAACAGTCGGCGATGTAATCAATATAGATAAAATACCTTTAGACGATAAAAAAACATTTAGCATATTTAAAAAGGGAGATACAACCGGGGTATTCCAATTTGAATCTTCAGGTATGCGTCGTTATTTAAAACAATTAAAACCTAGTGAATTAGAAGATATTATTGTGATGGTTTCGCTGTATCGTCCAGGTCCAATGGAACTTATTCCTGACTATATTGATTTAAAGCACAAAAAAAAGAAAGCTACCTATTTACATCCTAAACTTGAAGAAATTCTTGGTAAAACCTATGGCATTATTATCTACCAAGAACAGATTATGCAAATTGCTCGCAGACTAGCTGGCTTTACTTATGGTCAAGCTGATGTTTTACGTAAAGCAGTCGGTAAAAAGATTAAAAAATTAATGGATGAACAAGAATCTAAATTAGTTGCTGGCATGGTGGAAAATGGTATCAGCCAAAGTGTAGCTAAACAAATTTGGCAATTTATACTCCCCTTTGCTCGTTATGGCTTTAACCGTTCTCATGCCGCTTGTTATGCTATGATTTCTTACCAAACGGCATATCTTAAAGCCAATTATCCACCTCAATTCATGGCTGCCCTATTAACATCTGATCTTCATAATTCAGATAAAATATCTATGGAAGTGGCTGAATGTGAAAAAATGGGCATTAAGGTATTACCACCAGATATTAATGAAAGTTACAGAATCTTTACTGTAGTTATGGATGAGGAATTTAAAACATCACCTCGAATAAGATTTGGCCTTGAGGCAATTAAAAATGTTGGTAATAATATAGCATCAGTCATTATTGCGGCTAGAAAAGCTGGTGGCACATTTACATCATTAGAAGATTTCCTATTAAGAGTTAAAGATAAGGATTTAAATAAAAAATCATTAGAAAGTTTAATTAAAGCTGGTGCCTTTGACAGGTTTGGGGAAAGACAACAATTATTACACAATATTGAAAAAATACTAGATTTCGTTAAAAAGAATAATACCAATACAACTCAAAAAGATTTATTTGCTGGTACTACAATTGCTAATAAACCAAAATTAATTCTGGATCCAGCAGATCCAGCAGATAAACAAGAAAAACTATCTTGGGAAAAAGATTTATTAGGTATTTATATTTCTGATCACCCCATTAATGACTATAAGCAATATATTGGCAATGACTTTGTAACATCTAGTGAACTTGTGCAAACTAAAAATAGGGAAACAGTTAAAATTGCTGGCATAGTATTGAGCATCAAACGCATTATAACTAATAATGGCAAACCCATGCTCTTTGCCACCATAGAAGATCAAACTGGTTCATGTGAAATTATTGTATTTGCCGATACACTAGACCAATATCGTACTTTGTGGGAAGAAGGCAATGCTTTATACATTGAAGGTAAAATTTCTAATAAAGATGGTCAGAATAAAATAATATGTGAAATTGCAAAACTATTAAACACTCATACGCCAGTCCAAACTAAAGTTAATATTAGTGCTATCACAATTATCCTACCAAAACAATTAAAAAAATCGATTATAGATGATTTAAAGGATTTATTACTAAATAATAAAGGCAATTGTCCGGTCACTATAAAAACTGAAGATGAGAAAATTTTATCTACAGATTACAAAATTAAAGCCGACCATATAGTAATAAATAAACTACAAAATATAATTCCAAAAGAGAATTTAGTTCTGGACAAAGATAGCTAAATGTCTTATAGTATCATAAGAGATTATTAAACTATATATCCAATAATATGGTTCAAACCAAAACAACGAAAAGATCACCCAAGAAAAAGGCTGATTCAATTAACATTCAAGTTGCTAAGGTAAAAGAAAAGCCAAGTGCAAAGCCGATTGCCCTGGATGAAATGAGATCAACTCGCAATTCTATACCTAAGCTTTACCGTAAAATAATAATTACTGGCATTCTTCTAGTAATAATACTAGGTATTTTAGTGGTGCATTATTCATTTTCTAAGGCATTTATTACCATATCCCCCGAATTTTCAGACCATGATATATCTTTTTCAGCTCAGATTGTTGATCCGGAACAGAGCGATTTGAATATTGATGAAAATGATTATCTTATAGGTAGAAAACTAGAAACTGTGATTACACAATCTGGCACATTTACCCCATCAGCTACCACAACAAAAGGAGACAAAGCTTCAGGAATAATTACAATTCATAATGAGTATAGCAAAGATCAAACTTTAATTGCTACAACCAGATTATTAACACCAGATAATAAATTATTTAGATTAACAGAAACAGTTACAGTACCAGCAGGCAGTCAAATAGACGTTAAAGCTAAAGCCGATGAAACTGGTGATCAATATTTGATTGGTCCATCCTCCTTTATTATTCCTGGTTTATGGGAAGGCATACAAGATAAAATATATGGAAAAAGTTCCGTTGGCATGACTTATCAGGAAGAAACACAAAATATTATTACAGCTGAAACTATAAATAATGCCATTACTAGCCTGAAAGAACAAATATTAGATAAAGCAATTGCTGAATTCGAACCACAATTGACCGCTAATGAGTTTATAAACAAAAGCGCTTTAATTGTTCAAGAGATAAGAAGATCAACTAGTGCTGTTATTGGCGATGATGAGTCGTCCTTTGATGTTGAATTGGAACTAGCTATCAAAACATTAACTTATGATGAACAAAAATTACTCACTAAAATAGAAAATGACATTAGTGTATTGGCTGAACAAAACCAAGGCCTAATTAATTTCTCAGACAATGATATCAATGTAACAATATCCGAGAATGAAGAAATTGTTAATGGTGTAATTGGCTTAATTCAGGGTAAATATAAAATACAACTTGCTAATCCAAATATAGATTTAGAACAAATAAAAGGTAAAACGCCAGCCGAAGCTGTACAATATTTAACAAATTTATCTGGCGTATCAACGGCTAGCATTACTTTAACGCCTTTTTGGTTAAAAACTATTCCAAATTTAGACAATCATATAAAAGTAATTTTAAATAAATAATATTTGGCGATTGCTTGGTCTACCAAACCAAGGTTATCCAATATGAGCTAAGGCTCATCTAAGCCAAAATAACTAAGTGCTCCATCTATGGAGAATTAGGGTGGAACCGCGAAATAATCCTTTCGTCCCTAAACTGCTATGATATAATAGTAGTTAATGATGCAAGGATTTTTTAATTATTATTCCAAATACATGTCAACAGAAAACTTAGAAAAAATGCGCCATTCTTGTGCTCACTTAATGGCTACTGCTATACAAAAGCTTTATCCAGAAGCTAAATTTGGTATTGGACCAGTTATAGAAAATGGTTTCTATTATGATATTGAAATACCCAATGTTTCTTTATCTGAGAATGAATTGCCAAAAATTACCAAACAAATGAAACGCCTGATAAAGGATGCTATAGACTTTAAGAAAGAAGAAATGTCTATTGAAGATGCTATTAAACTTTTTTCAGATCTAAAACAAACATACAAAGTTGAGCTATTAAAAGATCTTAAAGAAAAAGGTACAACTAAAATGGATGATAGCGAAGCTGAAGTATTGCCAGATAAGTCATCTAAAATAACTATCTATAAAACTGGAGAATTTGTCGATCTATGTCGTGGACCTCACGTAGACAATACTAAAGAAATAAAACTAGCCTTTAAACTGGATAGATTAGCTGGTGCTTATTGGCGTGGTAGTGAAAAAAATCCTATGCTTACCCGTATCTATGGATTAGCTTTTGTTGAAGAAAAAGAATTAGAAGATTATTTAGCTATGATGGAAGAAGCCAAGAAAAGAGATCACAGAAAATTAGGTAAAGAAATGGAGCTTTTCCATATTGATGACATGGTTGGTAAAGGATTACCATTATGGTTACCAAAAGGAACTATTATTAAAGATGAAATAGAAAAATATGCTAAGGAAATGGAGAGTAAATATGGATATTTACGAGTCACTACACCTCATTTAGCTAAAAAAGAATTATTCGAAACATCTGGTCATTTACCATATTACAAAGACGATATGTATCCAGCTATGGAAATGGATGATGGTACATATTATTTAAAAGCTATGAACTGTCCTCATCATCATATTATTTATGGTGCTAGACCTCATAGCTATCGTGAATTACCAATGCGCCTTGCTGAATATGGTACAGTGTATAGAAATGAGTTATCTGGAACGCTGGCTGGACTATTAAGAGTAAGAATGCTTTCCATGAATGATGCTCATATCTATTGTCGTAAAGATCAGATTAAAGATGAGTTTAAAAGTGTACTTGCTTTAAATATGGAAGAATTTAAAACTTTTAATTTAAATGATTACTGGTTTAGATTGTCTAAATGGTCACCAGACCACACAGATAAATATATTAATGAGCCAGCTAACTGGGAATACTCTGAAAATATTATTAAAGAAGTTTTAAATGAAATGAAAGTTAAGTTTGTCGAAGTTGAAGATGAAGCTGCCTTTTATGGGCCTAAACTAGATGTTCAATTTAAATCTATTATTGGTCGTGAAGAAACTATGTCTACCATTCAATTAGACTTTGCTGCTAAATCTCGTTTTAAATTACATTATGTAGACAATGAAGGTAATGAAAATAATGAAGTATTTGTAATACACAGAGCACCTTTATCTACTCACGAGAGATTCTTAGCCTTTTTACTTGAAACATATGCCGGTGTATTTCCAACTTGGCTTTCACCTGTTCAAATTTCTCTACTACCAGTTGGCGCCGATCACAAAGATTACTGTCATGAATTAGCAAGTAAATTTAAAGCTCAAGGTTTTAGAGTTGAAGTTGATGATGCTAATGAAACAGTTAGCAACAAAATACGCAAAGCAGTTGGCCAAAAAATACCCTACATGCTTGTTATTGGTGATAAAGAAATAGAATCGGATAAATTAAATATTCGCTTGAGAGGCACAGATGAACTTCTCGAAATAACTGAAGCTGAGTTTATAGATAGAGTAAAAGAAGAAATTAATAATAGAAAGGATAAATAAATGCCAAAATATCACAAAGCATTCTATCTGTTACATGCTATTGGCTTTTTATTAGCCCTTAGCACAGCTTTACCAGCCTATGTGCAATCTTCTTTTTTAGAAGGCTTTATGAACCTTCAAATGTTAAGTTTGTATTTAACTGGAATAATGTTATTGACACTAATAATGTTAATGATTTATCCACATATAATTAATAAACTAACTAACCTACGTAGTCAATTATTAGTAACAATTATTTCTATTATTGCTTTATTGATTTTGGGTGTATCCAAACAACCAATAGTAATACTCATAATATTTGCTGTTCAATATATTGGTTTAAATCTACTATTTATTAATTCGGACGTGGCTTTAGAAAATATCTCAGATGATGCACATACTGGTGTTATTCGTGGACGCCACTTAACAATATTAAATATTGGCTGGCTAATTTCACCATTATTTATGGGCTTAATAGTAAGTTTGGGTAATTACCAATTAATATATTTTGTTGCCGGACTAATAATGATACTAAATTTATTCGTTGTTTACTCAAAGAGAGATTCATTATCTGATCATAAAGAGTATAAAGTACATAAGATTAGAAATTTACTCAAATCCCTTTATCGTAAAAAGAATTTAAGAAAAATATTTACTTTAAGCTTTGTTTTAAATTTCTTTTATTGTTTAATGGTTCTATACATACCAATATATTTAAATCAAAATATTGGTCTAGAATGGTCAGCTATTAGTCTAATATTTACCGTAATGCTTTTACCATTTGTAATATTTGGCTTACCAGCTGGTAAAATTGCAGATAAATGGCTGGGTGAAAAAGAAATAATCATAACAGGTATTATTTTAATGTTTATAACTACTGGTATGATATTCTTTGTAAATTCTAATAGTATTGTGCTTTGGGCTTTATTACTATTTATAGGTAGAACTGGAGCTGCTATATTTGAAGCTATGCAAGAAGCCTACTTTTTTAAACATGTTACTGGAGATGATTTAGATTTAATTAATTTATTTCGTGACTTAAGACCGATGGCCTGGCTTATTGGTACTGGCATATCTGTAATTATTTTACATTTTTATCCTGTTCAATATATCTTTATATTTTTAGCATTAATATTGTTTTTCAGTCTTTGGCCGGCAATTACCATTAAGGATACAAAATAAATCAAAAATCCCTCGGTTTCCCTCGGGATTTTTATTAATTTCAATATCAAGTCTATTGAAATATTAAGGGCAGAAGAATTCTTGCAGGACTCATATCTTTTCAAGTGCTAACATCAAACCACGGGTATGCATATTGTTATCAACAATGGTCTGATAACATCTCCGAGGCATTAAGGTTGTTAATCCTACCGTCTTCATTGCACTATCGCAATCTTTCGAATTGAATCCGCTTAATGCAGTTAAAACATATACGGTTTCGTTTTTTTTCGTTGAAACGAGAACAATATAATAAGTCCTATTACGTTCGTTAACAATTTTCAAAATTTTCAATAACTTAAATTCACTATTTGAAACATTTGAAACAGATGCCACATGTTTACTTAAAATACTAAGCAACTGTGGATCATTTCCTGATTCCATTGCTGCAAAGTAATTTTTAAGGAAAACTTGCTTAGAATCATCTGCTGATGCAGTTGGTTGTGCCTGAAGATTCAGGCTAGCAATTAACACAAAAATTGTAATAATTGCGTAACTTCTTGCTTTCATCTTTTCTCCTTCCTACAACTTGCTTGTAGATTGGTATTGTTAATGTTCATTGACTCGATTTCAACCCGTCGGATTGAAATTTATTATCTTTATGATAAGATAGAATCATGCACTATTTAAACTATTTTGTCAAGCTTGATTTTTTAACCCGTCGGGTTAAAGTACAAATACAGGGTCTATTTAATTAAATAACCCTGTTTTTTTATGTTTACAATTAAAAGAGAGTTTATTTTAGGGTCATATTATCATGTGTTTAATCGAGCGGTTAATAAGTCGTCAATTTATTAAAAAAGAGATTAAGGTGTGTTTTTACCCATTATTAATAAACAGATGTTAGTACATCTATTTATAGAAATTATCAATAATTCTGTTTCATAACTTTACCACATCGTGATGACTGCTTTCTCTCATGCCACCACTAGTAATTTTTACAAACTCAGCATTTTTATGAAATTCTTCAATCGTTTTAGCTCCACTATACGTCATTCCCGATCTAAAACCGCCAACCAATTGATCAATAATATTTTTAACTGGTCCTTTATATTCCATCAATGACTCTACGCCTTCTGGAACAACTCCATCAGTAGCATCTTCTTGCCACTCACCCTTTTCTGTTTCCGCTCTGCCAGAAACAGCTCCAAAAGAAGCCATGCCTCTATATATTTTATATTGCTTCCCATCTTTATATAATACTTTACCAGGCGTCTCTTCTGTACCAGATAATAAATTACCAAGCATCACCATGTCAGCACCAGCCGCTATGGCTTTAGTCACATCTCCTGAAGTCTTAATACCCCCATCTGCAATAACAGGAATATTGTGTTTTTTGGCAATGACTGCACATTCCTGTACGGCTGTAAACTGCGGTACTCCAGAACCCGCTACAATTCTAGTTACACAAATAGAGCCAGGCCCGACACCCACCTTAATTCCATCTGCGCCCGCTTTAATAATCTCTGTTGCTCCATCAGCGGTAGCAACATTACCACCAATAATATCTATATCTGGAAAATTTTTCTTAATTAACTTTATTGTTTCAATGGCTGCAATTGAATGCCCGTGAGCAATATCTATTACTAAAAAGTCTGCTCCGGCTGCCACCAAAGCTTTTGCTCTTTCTAAGACACCATCTTTAACACCAATAGCAGCTCCTACTATTAGTCTACCCTTCTTATCTTTAACAGCTAAAGGAAAATCATTTCTCTTTTCAATGTCTGATGTTGTAATTAAACCAACTAATTCACCCTTACTATTTACTAAAGGAAGCTTTTCAATTCTATTCTTATGTAATAATTTTTCTGCTTCTTCTAAGCTGATATCTTTAGACCCGGTAATGAGTTTATCTTTTGGTGTCATCATCTGACGAACAGATGGATTATCTCCATTTTCAAATAGTGTATCTCTTCTGGTTACAATACCTAATAGTACATTATTTTTATTTACCACCAAAAAACTTGAAACATTATGTTGACGCCTTAATAGCTTAATATCCTCTAAAGTATTTGTGACTCCCACAGTATACGGGTTGTCTATAATTAAACTCTCTGCTCTCTTCACCTTTTGTACTTCAATGGCCTGTTGACGTGGAGATAAGAATCTATGAATAATACCAACTCCACCAAGTCGTGCCATAGCAATAGCCATCTTATGTTCAGTGACCGTATCCATATTAGAAGATACAATTGGTATATTTAATTCAATATTTTTTGTAATTTTAGTCTTTGTAGACACATCTGACCTAGATAAAATTGGAGAATATTTTGGCTTTAACAAAACATCATCATAACTCAAAGCTTCTTGTATTACATTTTGCATAAGTATATTTTATTTAAAAAACACATTAACAAATATACACCTAAACGGAAATATGGTAAACCCTAATTACGCCTTGATTTTTTCCTTAAAATATGCTATTATACTAATATTCAGTAAAAAACAATTTACTTTAAATAGTTAATTAATTAACAAAAAAATATGATAAAATCTCATAAATTATTGTGGCTTGGTTCAATATTAACGGTAGCTTTCCTATTAGCTACTTTTTTTGTTCCCACTACAATGGCTACAGACGAAGTAACAAGTGTAGACGAAACAACAATTGAAGCGGAAGCTGAAGCTTTAGGCATAAGGGTCCCCGGTACTTTCTATTTCCTCAAACAATTTGGTCAAAACTTACAAAAGGCTTTCACATTTAATTCTGTTAAAAAAGCTGAGATTGACTTACAGCAAGCATCCGAGCAATTAATCAGAGCTAAATCACTATCCCAAAGTAGTGAAGATCCAACAGTACAAGCCAAAATTGATAAAGCTATAACAAAGTATGAAGAAAAGATTGCCGCTATTCAAGCAAAGTCAGATAAATTTCGTGCAGATGCTCCCGAGCTAGCAGATAAGTTTATGGATAAATTAACCGATAGACAAATTAAACAACAAGACATAATGTCTAAACTTGAAGATAGTGTTTCTGAATCTGCCTGGGCAAATTTAAGCCAAGTCCGCGAAAGAACTATGGAGTATTATGGAGAAGTTGTTGGAAACTTAATTGAGGATAAGAAAAAAATAGCGGAGCATATGCAAAAGGCTTTTGAAAATCAAAATGAATCTGATTTCAATAGATTAAAACATATTGAAATATTAAAAAGCCTCGAAGATAAGGTTCCAGAAGAAGCAAGAGCAGCCATTATAGCAGCACAAGATAATATCTTAAATAAATTTAAAGAAGAGTCAGATGAATTACCAGAGGAAATTAGAAACATGAATTTCCAGACTTATCTAGAAAAGGCTCGCCTACATGATGATGAACAATTAGAAGTGTTGGATGAAATATATGAAGATAAAATGATACCAACTTCACTGAAAGATAGTTATGAATTAATAAAGAAAGAAAGAGAAATGAAAAGAGAAGCTCTAAAGGATGGCATTGAAAACATGAATGAAGAAGCAAAGCAGGCAATGGAGCAAGTCCGTGAACAAACTAAACAAGAATTAAAACTACAAAGAAATGGTTTTGAAAATAAGCTAGATGAAAATAGACAACAATTACAAGAAACTCATCAGGAACAGCTTCGTGAAGCCGAAGAGAGATTCAAAAATCTATTAGAAGTAAACAAAGAAAATGAAGACGATGATGAAAAAAATGAAGAAGATTCTCCTGAAATAACTGACACTAAACCAGAATCAAACAGAAACTAAAATATATATAGAAACACCCACCAATTCTGGTGGGTGTTTTTTCGGCTCCCCGTCAATTAGTGTGATAGTTTAGTATCCAAATCAGTGGTAAAAAGGCTAAAGTAATTTTGGCAATATAGTGGTCAATGTTTCTAAAACCAAAAGACACTCTCTTGATCATTTTGATTTTA
>Ga0210044_10011229_pt1 | contig 10476 bp, 12 predicted proteins | sample CryGey13umfilter_2_FD_183959 | JGI IMG/M metagenome (GOLD analysis project Ga0210044, IMG submission 183959) | Groundwater microbial communities from aquifer in Utah, USA - Crystal Geyser 4/9/14 3 um filter (SPAdes) (version 2) | ecosystem: Environmental > Aquatic > Deep subsurface >...
TAGTGAATATCTCGATTTAAAAATTTCAGGAATGGCTTTTACTCCATGAGAAACTAATACGTTATCCGCTACCATATCATCATCTAAGGCATATTCATTGTTGAGGCTATTTCCGTAAATAATGAAGCATAGTATGACTATGTAAAAATAAATTCTAGTGTTGGTAAGTTTGGTTAAATTTAGTTTCATTTAAAGAGATATGACTTGATAACAAATATATAAATATTAATTTTACTTTGATATATATTTGTTTTCACTTTTCATTGAATGAAAAATTCTTTAGATAAAATACCACTTTTTTTTATTATTTCTAAAGCAAGATCTGGATCTACATTGGCACAAAGTGTTTTAGATGCTCACCCAAACATCTGTGCCACAATTGAATCAAGATTTGTTTTGCATCTACATTCCAAATATCACTCAATTACCAATTGGAACGACACCATTATTAATAATTTTATTAAAGATGTTTTTACTGACCGAGCATACCGGCTTTTTTGGGGTACGAATGAAATTGAATTAAAAAATTTATTCTCCAACTATCACATTACCAATTTTTCTGATGCATGTAAGGTTGTCTATTTATCATACCATTCCATGTTTGAAAAAAAAGAAATTAGAGCAATTGTGGACAAAAATCCTTCTCATGCCAAGTTTATGCCTGAATTGATGAAAATATTTCCAGACGCAAAATTTATTCATTTGATTAGAGATCCAAGAGCTGTAATTACCTCTAATAGAATAGCTTTTGGTGGTAATGTAGTAAAAATTACCCAATCATGGGTACTATTAAACGGACTTATTGAATCAAAAAAAAACGACATAAGTTTTTTAACCATTAAATATGAAGATTTAGTAAAAACACCAGAAATTTCTTTTGAATTAATTTTTAATTTTTTAAATGTCGCATTTACTAAAGAAGTATTGAATGCTCATTCAACGGTAAAAAATTCAATCGACCAAAATAATTATTACTCCCTAAAACATCATTCCAATGTAAGCACTCGTATTAATACAAAAAGTATTGACAGTTGGAAAAGCAAATTATCGGAAAAGGAATTGAATTCAATTAATTATATGACCGCTAATGTTGCAAACAAATACGGATATGATATAATAAAACCAATTTTAAATACAACTGAACTAAAAGAAATTAATAAATCAATAAAACCGTTATTATTAAATATTAAAATTGTAGTCCTCTTTTATAAAATACCTTTTTTAATTAGAAAAAATATTTTAAATTTAAAGAGTTTATTTTTTGATAAAAAATACAAGAAATAAAAGTTTCAATTAAGAAAATAACTTATGGATATAGATGAAATAGAAAAAATTCCTTTTGTTTTTATTGTTGGAAGAGGACGCTCAGGAACAACACTATTGCAGAATATCTTAGACGCTAATGAACAAGCCCTCTTACCAAGAGAATCAAAACTAATTATTCATTTAAAGCAAAAATATTTTAAAACCTCGTTTTTTACCGATGCTATTATTGACACCCTAATTGTTGACTTATATAAAGATCGTTTTTTTAAAAACTCTTGGAAAGTTGATATGCAACAACTTACCAAACAATTAAAATCTTATCCAAAAAATAAATTGGATTTTTCCATTGTTTGTAAAATAATATATCTGAATTATTCTTCTTTATATGGAACTGGTAATCTAAAAATAATGGGTGATAAAAATCCTATTTATTCTATTTTTATTCCTGAACTCTTAGAAGTGTTCCCAAAAGCAAAATTTATTCATCTGATTAGAGATTATAGGGACAATGTGGTTTCTAATAGGAAGGCATTTGGAGAAAAATCTATTGCATTTCTAGGATATGGATGGCTTTTTTTTAATCAAGCGATTGAAAAAGCAAAACGCACTAATAAATCTAATTTTTATACCATAAGGTATGAAGATTTAGTTACTCATCCCCAACAAAAAATCATAGAATTATGTGAATTTCTATCATTAGATTTTAATGCGAACATGGTTCATTTCAATAAAAAACTTAATACTCTTTTTAATGAAAATACAACTAATACGATTGTAAAGAACCATAAAAATTTGATAAATCCGATTAATACGAGCCAAGTGGAAAAATATAAAACGAGTTTAACCGAAAAAGAAATAGAGACACTTGACTATATTTGTAATGATTACGCAAAACAATATGGATATTTCCCATTTAAAAATGATTTCAAACCCATATCAATATTAAAACGTATATTTTATTCATACAAAAACTATCGTGTTATTATGGTTGTTAAATTTTATTATAATTCCTCATTTATATTAAGAGATTTAGTGCGTTATGTTTCTGAAAAATTATTTAAATGGTTTAAACTAACTACAAAATACAATAAAATTGAGTTAATGTTACAAGTTGAAAGAGAACGAGTTGGTTAATGTTTTATCTTAAAAATAATCTAAATTACTTATCCTAATGGACACTACTGCTAAAGAAATATCAATTGTAATTCCGGTTTTTAATAGTGAAGCATCACTACCTGAACTGGTAAATAGAATTATCGATACCTTAAAGAAAATGAATACTTCATACGAATTGATATTCGTTGATGATTTTTCTATTGATAACTCTTGGGGGGTTTTGAAGCAAATTCAGGCTAAAAACGGCAATATTTCCATTTTTAGGTTATCAAAAAATTATGGTCAACACAATACTACCATTTGCGGAATAAAACAGAGTGTTGGCAGAGTAATAATTACTATGGATGATGATTTAGAACATTTGCCAGAATCAATACCTACAATATATCAGCGTTTTATAGATAATCAATACGATATTTTATATGCTTGTCCAGATAAACGACAAAAAAGTTTTTTCAGAAACTTTTTAGGAAACTTTTGGAATTATTTATTAAAGCTTTCCAACAAAGGGCTTAGCGATGCTTCTTCGTTTAGAATAATGAATAGAAATTTAGCTGAAAATTTTGCATTACACCAAGAACCATTTGTTTATATAGAAGCTATCGTTTTATGGTACACCAATAATATTGGTCGATTTACTATTCCGTATGGAAAAAGAAAATACGGCACCTCTAATTATACAGTTTCACAACTATACAACCTAAACCACGATTTAGGTATGCATTATAATACGCATGTTTTGAAGTTTTTGAGAAATTTTGGTGTTACCGTTTTTTTATTCTCGTTTATATTAATTCTATTTTTTTTACTTAAAAAAATATATGGCAGTCCTGTTCCAGGATATACTTCTTTAATAATTGTAGCATTATTTTCTACAGGAAGTATTTTATGGGGTTTAGGGTATTTAGGTACATATATTGGCAAAATGTTTAGGGTGTTAAATAAAGAGCCTCAATTTTTTGTTAAAGAAAAAATAACTCGTTCTTAAATTTGAAATTATATAGAATTTAATTTTAATTGAATATTAGAAATTGTATTAATAATAAATGGATTAGAAATTTTTCCATTGAAATAATAATAACTTTTAATATTTTTATTCTTATAAAAACCAGGGCAAACACAATAAGCATTAAAATTTTGCAACATCTGTGAGTTAAAGGTTTTAATTAAATTATTTGTTTCTTTTTTCACAATCTCATTATATACTTCTTCATAATTCGATTGCAACACAATCTTTTCATCATTAGATGAAGAACCAGAGTAGAAGCCTTTTCCAATAACCCATTCGATACTTGGAACAATAGCTGTATTGACTCCAAAATCATCACCAATTTTTTGTTTTAAATTTATATCCCTTACATAAAAATAGTCTTTATAGTGCTCTTCTCCATTTTGATTAATGAGTGTAAAAATTCCTTTTCGATTTAAGATAGGCAACGTATTATTATTTTTATAATACCCAACTATTTTTGGCAAAGAAAAAAATAAATCGTTCGACATAATTTTAGGCATCATAAAATGACCTATTGAAGCATTCATATTTTTATCAATCTTTAAGGCAAAAGAAACTCCTGTTGGATAATAAGGATGCCATTCGTATTCACTTTTTGTTAAAAGGCGTTCTATGTTATAAAAAGTGTTTGGATTTCCAAAAATGTGTAATTTTCCAACCTCGTTAGCTGTAAGCTGATGATGAAAACCATAATATAATTTAATACTTTCTATTCCATTTTCAGAAAAATTAACACCTAAACCATTATTGATATAATTCGGATTTTTTTTAGCAATGGACTCGCAAATTGAAATAAATTCTTTGGTTATTTCTTGATTAAATATGTGCTTAAGTAATTCCAATGATTTTTGTATTTTTATCAAAAATAATCAAATGAAAAATTATAAACAACTCCCTTGGCAAACAGAAGAAGAATTTTATGACTTACATGCAGAAAGTTTTTTTTCTACAGGTAAATTTTATCATTCAAACATGATTGGTAATACTGATGATTATTTTTTAAACTATATTATTTCAAAATTAAATCTAAAACCGACAGACAATGTGGTAGATTTAGGATGTGGTAGCGGATATCTTGTAAACGAAATTAATAAAATTTGTAATTGTGAAGGAATTTCAACTAGTAAAAAAAGCATTGAAATTGCTAAAAGAAACTTTCCTGATTGTATCTTTAATGTTGCAGATATGGAAAATTTTAAAGCTAAAGATGCAGTAACTCATTTTCTATCTCTTGAATCAATAGGATATTCAGATATTAAAAAAACATTGAGTAATGTTTTTAGCCAACTTATTGACGGAGGCATTTTTTATGTCAAAGATACTTCTATTGTAAATAATCCTTGCAAAGAAGAACAAGAAAATTTAGTATACTGGACAAATTACTGGAAATATAAAACATATACGGTGCCTGAAATGATTCATGAAGCATATCTAACAGGATTTAAACTTAATACGTTTAGAGATTTGCATCTTGATACTAGATTAAATATAAAATCATTTATGGACACTTTGAAAAACAATATTATTCCTGAAAAATACCCTTATCCAGACTATGTTGTTCATATCGGCACTGAATTTATATTTCAAAAAAAGAAAAGAGAAAAATGGGTTAACCCTTATACTTAGAGCTTAATAAAGCATTTTTTAGTGCTATCTTCGCTATTAATTGAAATATATAAAATGAAAAAGTATTTGTTTTTTTTGGAAAAAGAGCGTTAATGCCAACATTAAAGTTATGCTTGATTTCTAACTTTCTTATTGTTTTACCATACCTAAAAAACCTTTTATACATCTTTATAATATTATCGTTGTAACAATGATGAACAACAGACTTTTCTACATATAAAATAGTATTGTTTTTTCTTAGTCTTATGCCTAAATCAATATCTTCGCCACTTGCACGTTTAAAACATTCGTCAAAACCACCTACATTAAAAAATTCAGCTTTATTAATTAAACAATTTGCAGTTATAATAAACTGAGCTTCGTTGTTTTCATTAAAGCTTGGGTTCAATAAGTTTATAGTTTTATAGAAATTTGAAATTTTGTCATTTTTTAAAGGCATTACTTTTCCTACAAGTACGTTTGAGTCTTTATTTAGATTAAAATATGCCTGCAATGTGCTTTCTGTAAACAAACAATCACTATCAGTAAAAAACAACCAATTTCCTTGTGCTAAATTAGCACCTAAGTTCCTAGCTGCGGCAGGACCTTTTTTAAAACATTTTTCTAATCTAATTGGTATGGAGAGTTGTTTCGTTGTTTTAGGTAAGAATATTTCAGGACATGAATTATTATCTACTATAATAATTTCTTTAGGTAGTAATTTTTCTTCTATTAAACTATCAATAAATGAGTTTAACAACATATCAATCCCATTTTGATTATTCTTAACGGGAATAATGATTGAGATATCTGATATCAATAATTTGTGTTTACTCATTTAGCTTTCTATTAATTCTAACGGCTTCTATTATTTCTCTTTCAATTAATTTATCAAAGTCGGTTTTAAAATTTAGAGGATGTTTTAATGGAAAATCTATATTGTTATTAGTTAGTGTATTAAGTTTATTGTTGTGGTCTTTTGTAAAAGTAGCATCTTTTCCAAATCCTATGTTTTTAACTAAATTCTTTTGAGGTATAATGCCTAACGCATTGTTCTTCCATAAATCTACATTCCATGCAACATCCCAAGTTTTTCTTAACGTTCGGGCGCCTTCAAACAAGTCTGTCCAATCTGTAAAATATTCCTGACTAATATTTTTGTATGCCCATATTTTTATTTGTTGCCAAGTATCAAAATTGTTGTTTTGTAGTTTCCAAGCTCTTTTCCATGTTGCCCAGCCCCAAGGAGGTAAAATATATTTTGAGAAAAAATAACTTTCATTAATTGGAGAATTACCCATAACATTAAAACCTGAGATATGCATTATTTGATTATCATCTTTGTATTTAGCTAACATTTCTTCACAAAATTGAAAAAAAGAAGGGTGAGGCAAACAATCGTCTTCTAAAATAATAGCACTATCTATTTTCTCAAAAATAGTATTCAACCCAGATACTATCCTATCTGAGCAACCCAAATTAATTTCAGAAAAATCTAAGTGTAACTCACATTCCCAATCAATTTTATTTACAATGGTTCTGGTTTCGGCAACCAATTTCTCATCTTCTAAATTTTTAGCACCATCTGCCACAATAAAAAACTGAGTTGGTTTAATTTTTCTAATTGCATTAAAAACCTCATTAGTAATTTTAGGTCTATTGTAAATAATTAATATGACAGGTGTATTAAATGCCATCGATTTAGTTGGCTTTGATTTGAGCTATTACATTTAAAATATCATCAGGTAATTTGGTGTACAACAACTGCATATCTTTTTGATTATCATCTTCGAAAGAAATATCTTTAAACGATAGTAAATCAGCATCTTTAGAAAGAACTTTTAATCCTTTTCTAATTTTTTCGATTTTTTTGAAGTAATTTTCCTTTGTTAAATGCATCACTACAAAACCATTTTTTTCTTCTATTTTCTGATAACCTATGTTTAAATTGAATTTTAAAGCATGATGATTGTTTGTTACTATTTTTGCTGTTATGAGTTTGAAATTAGTGATGAAAAAACTACAATCGTTCATTACAATAGATGCGATAACTGGAATATGAGTGTTCCAATATTCTTTTTCCCATAAAAATATACCTCCTTCCATGGTTCTATTTTCGAAATCAGCATCTTTACCATTTACCAATCCAATAAATCTTCCCTCATACTGTATTAAAAAATAATAATTATATATATTATTAATGCTTCTGAACCATCTCCGTTGCTTCCACTTAGAAATTTTTTTTTTGTAAATCATTTTTTCTTGAATATACTCCAAATTCCGTTTTTGTCGAAGCATTTCAATGTGTTCCTTTTTTAATCGGACTAATGTGATTCCATATTTTCTGATAATCATAATTTATAGACTTAGAATCCATTTAAACTAAAGCCACCATCCACAACAACGCTTGTTCCTGTAATCCACTTCGAAGCATCGGACAAAAGGAATACTGTACAATTTGCTACATCTTCAGGAGAACCAACCCCTAGTGGATATTGTTTAATATGAGCATCCATTGATTCTTTTGTTACTGTTTTCTCCAAATCTTCATACAATGCAGTTTTTACCATACTTGGAGAAATACAATTTGATCTTATTTTAAGCTGAAAATTCTCTAACGCTAGTACTTTACTAAAATTTTCAATTGCTGCTTTTGTTCCGCTATACATTGCTCCACCAATAGGAGGTAAACTACTTGAAATAGAAGAAATAAATACAACAGAAGCTGCTTTATTTATTTTTTTTTGTCTGGTTATACCTGCCATTAACAAAACAACAGCATTATAATTCACATTAAAGGTTTCTTGAATTTTTTTTACTGTCAAAAATTTAATGGGATAAGCAGATGAAATACCTGCATTCATAACAACTCCGTCTAATTGCGGCAATTTGCTTACTAAGTTTTCTATTTGTTCTACTTCATTCAAATCGGCAATAAAAGATAAATGTCCTGTTCCTTTTAATAAAGAAAAAGTTTCTTTTAATCTCTTTTCATCTCTACCTGTAATTATTAATTTACCACCCATTTCTGCCACAGAAATAGCTATTTGCCTCCCAATACCTGAGGATGCTCCTGTAACAAAAATTATTTTATCAGTTAAATGAAATGGCGTTTTATTCATATTCTATGATGTCTGTACAAATTAGATTTTCTGTAGTAATTAAGGCAGATCCCCATGACAATCCAACACCAAAACCACTCAAAATTAATTTGCTTTTATGATTTTTAAGTTTTCCATTCAATTCAGAAATTATAGTTAAAGGTATTGAAGCAGAACTTGTGTTTCCATATTTACTAATTGAATAGGGTACTTTTTCAGATTCAAATTTTAATTTTTTCCGTATGGATTCATTCATTAGTTTATTTGCCTGATGCATGATAAAATAATCTGTATTCTCTATGTCAAACTGAGCGAATTCAAGTAGATTTATAATGTTTGTAGGGACTTCTCTTAATGAAAAATTAAAAATATCTTCTCCATTTAATTTTAAACTTCGATTAGATCTTACGATGCCTTTTGTTACCTCATATTCTTTAAATGAATCAGGAGTTATAGGATTTCTTATACCTCCATCAGGAATAATAATAGATTCAAATCCTGCTCCATCGCTTTGTATATTAAAATACATAGGAGCTGCTTGTTCGTTATATTCAACTAAAGTAGCAGAACCAGCATCTCCAAATAGTGGGTAAGTACTTTTATCTTTTTTCCCAACAGAAAACGAGGAAACATCGCCCGTTAATAACAAAGCTTTTTTCAATTTTGTGGTAGCTAATAAACTACCAATAACAGATAATCCGTAAACATAACCAGAGCATCCTAAATTAATATCAAACGCAATGGTTGTTTTAGGTAAGCCAAGTTTATTTTGTAGAATTATACTGGTAGCAGGTAAAAAATAATCAGGCGATTGAGAAACAAAAATGAGGATTTCAATTTCATTGATATCGCAATTTGTTTTTTTGATAATTTCTTTAGCGGCAGTATAACATAAATCGGAAGTTGTAGTGGAGTTATTGGCTATTCTTTTGGTTACTACACCAGTAGTTTTTATTAGTAATTTTTTTTCTTGTTCAGTTAACGCATTATAATCCCAATTGCTTTCTTCTTGTTTGGGAACACAAGCACTCATTCCTTTTATTGATATGTTTTCAATTTTAAATAAAGCCATTACAACCTGCTTTTAATAATCTCATATAAATCTTTAACTGTGCTACATTGCCTTAAATCATCACCAGTAAGGGTTACATCAAATTCTAAATCTACATAAGCAATTATAATTAAAGCGTACATTGAACTCCAAGACTCTAAATCACGATAATTGATTTCCGCAGAAAGGGTTCCTGGCTCTAATTCATCGAGTTCTGTCTCAATATTTTTTACAAATTCGTTTAAGCTAATCATATCCAATTTATTATATATAAAACAAGTAATATTTAGACGCTAACAATAGTCCCTCCCCAAGTTAAGCCTGTTCCAAATGCAGCCAAAAGTATTTTATTGTCTTTTTTAAGTTTTTTGATTTTCATCAAATGATTTAAGGCAATTGGAATGGTAGCGGCAACAGTATTTCCAGTTTCTTCCATGTGAATAATAAATTTTTCATCAGGAATTTCAAGTTTTTTTTGAAGTGTTTTAAGTAAAAATTCATTTGCTTGATGAAATACAAAATAATCTATTTCTTCAAAAGTAGCATTATTTTTAACCAATATTTCAGTAATTAATTTAGGAACTGTTTTTAATCCAAAGAGAAAAACTCCTGTATTATTCATGTGAAAATTAGCATTACATGTAACATTACCGTATTCATTTTCTTCTTCTATAAAGGATTCTTCAGTTAATTTATTTCGTCCACCACCATCTCTTACTATAATATAATCACTTCTTCCACCATCTGTTCCAAAAACGAATTTACCTATTCCACCTTCTTCTTTATTACTAATTAGTATGGCTGTGGCTGCGTCTCCAAACAATAAATGAGAATTTGCATCTTTCTCATGAAATGTTTTTGTTGAAGTAGAAGCACATAACAAAAGTACATTTTTATAATCATTAGCTTCAATCATTCCTTTGGCAAGCGATAATGAATGAATGAATCCCGTACAACTTGAAACAATGTCTATAGCTGCTATATTAGTGGAAAGGTTTAATCGGTGTTGCAAAATTACTGATGTTGATGGGGTGTAATAATCAAACTCTGTTGAACAAAAGAGAAGAACATCAATATCTTTTCTATCAATATTAGTTTCTTCAAATAATTTATTTGCCGCATAGAATGAAAGATCTGAGGAAGTAACATCTTTATCAACAACATGTCTATTAGAAACACCTACTTTTAATAATGTATCTTCCTTAGCTTTTAATTCAGGAAATTTTTTAAAAAAGTCTTCATTGGAGAATTTTTTTTCGGGATAATATTCAGCAATATGTTTTATAAATGCTTTCAAAAAGTGATTACTTGTAACTAATATTTAA
>Ga0210044_10011230_pt1 | contig 10476 bp, 7 predicted proteins | sample CryGey13umfilter_2_FD_183959 | JGI IMG/M metagenome (GOLD analysis project Ga0210044, IMG submission 183959) | Groundwater microbial communities from aquifer in Utah, USA - Crystal Geyser 4/9/14 3 um filter (SPAdes) (version 2) | ecosystem: Environmental > Aquatic > Deep subsurface > Groundwater...
ACAGCCGAGCGAGGGAACAGCCGAGCGAGGGAACAGCCGAGCGAGGGAACAGCCGAGCGAGGGAACAGCCGAGCTACTGAACGGCGCCCGGATTCTCGAGCGAGATGATCTTGAAGCCCTCGGGGAAGAGGCAGGCCGTGACCTTCGCTGTGCCCGAGGTGTAGCGGTAGCATTGGGTGATGTCGGCGCCGAGCGAGGTGGCGAGCGCCTCGTCGTCACTGCCGGCCGCACCGTGAGCCTCGGAGCGGTTGTTGTCTCCGAAGGCGGCGATGGTGTCGTCCGTCACCTGGCAGGCCGTGCCTTGCAGCTGCGGGAAGACCTGCGCGTGGAAGCTCTGGGACGTGCCCGAGCCGCTTGGATCGACGCGACAGCTGGCCTTGATGCCCGTGAGCGTGAGCGTGAGCGTGAAGCGGTTCAGCTCGGCGGCGATGTCTTGACCGCCAGACTGGACGGCGTTCTTGGCCCTGTAACAGAGCCAGCTGCCCAGGGCGCAGCTGACCATGATGATGAACAGGCAGCCGACGCCGACGCCGATCAGGATCTTCTTCTTGCTGCCGCCCGAGGGAGGTGCGCCACCCGGTGCGCCGCCTGCGGGAGGTGCGCCGCCTGCGGGTGCGAAGCCTCCACCCTGCGCGGGCTGGCCGCCCGCGGGCGCGCCGTACCCGCCCGCTGCGGGCGCACCGAATCCGCCCGCTTCGGCCGCGCCGAATCCGCCGGGCGTGGGAGTGCCGGGCGCGGGAGTGCCTCCGCCGAATCCGCCCGCTGCGGGCGCACCGAATCCGCCGGGCGCGGGAGTGCCGGGCGTGGGAGTGCCGGGCGTGGGAGTGCCGGGCGTGGGAGTGCCTCCGCCGAATCCGCCCGCTGCGGGCGCACCGAAGCCACCGGGTGCGGGAGTGCCGGGCGTGGGAGTGCCTCCGCCGAATCCGCCCGCTGCGGGAGCGCCGAAGCCGGCCGCGGGAGGCGCGCCGAAACCAGCAGCGGGAGGCGCGCCGAAGCCGGCCGCGGGAGGCGCGCCGAAGCCGGCCGCGGGAGGTGCGGCAGCGGGAGGCGCACCGGGAGGCGGCGTCATGGGTCCGAGCATGGTCGCTTGGAAGGCCATGTCCTTCTTGGCGTGGGGCGCGCCTGCCTGCACGGGACCACCTTGCACGGGACCTCCGGGTGCCGCGGGGGGCGGAGCCGCAGGGGCCGCCGGCGCGGGCGGGGCCGCCATGCCGGTCATCATCATCGTGCCCTTGAACTTCGGCGCAGCGCTCTTCTGCGGCTTGAGTTCAGTGCTACACGACGCGCAGCTCTGGGCTTCGTTCGTGTTGGGCTTGCCGCAGTTGGGACAGTAGACGGTCACGGAATTCCCATCCGCCCGATCGAGGCGGGCCTAGAGCGGCGAGCGGACCACGACCATGGAGTCACCCCGCCACCCGTTGAAAACGTCCGGACCTTAGCCCGAATGCGCACGTCTGGGAAGGCCGGCTTCGTGTGCCTGCTCATGGACCCCCTGTCGCGCGTCGAGCCCCCTGTTTTTGGGGATTTCCGGCGTCCTCTATAGCTTGACAGACGCGATGTCGGGGCCTAGCGTCCGCACGCCCAAAGAGCCCCTCGGGGCTAGCCTTGGCGGGGCGAACGCCCATACGGCGAGCGCTGCGCTGGGTTGCTCACCGCATGGCTGGTCCACCAGGCATCCGGGTCGTGGAAATCAGCGACCCATCCACTCCGAACGCAGTCCACTCCCGAACGCAATCGACGTCCCCGGACCGGCAAGAGCTCGAGAACATCATGCCATTTGCCCTCACAGCCGAGCGAGACAAGCAGGTCGAAGCACTGCTCGCGCGCTATCCCAATACCCGCGCCGCGCTCATCCCCGTCCTCTGGGTCTGCCAGCGCCAACACGGCTGGATCAGCCCGGAGGTGATCGATTGGGTCGCCCAGCGCCTCGATCTGTCGACCGCCAGCGTGAAGGGAGTCGTCACCTTCTACACGATGTTCTTCGACAAGCCGGTCGGTGAGCATGTGATCTGGGTCTGCCGCACACTCAGCTGCGATCTGCGCGGCGGCAAGGCGATCCAGGAGCACCTCGAGAAGCGCCTCGGTTGTCACGCCGGCGGGACCAGCGCCGACGGCAAGTTCAGCCTGATGAAGGCCGAGTGCCTCGCCGCCTGTGGTCAGGCACCGATGGTTCAGATCGACGACGACTACCACGAGAATCTCACCGTCGAGTCTCTCGACCGGATCCTCGACAGTGTCACCTCAGCCAGTGTCACCTCAGCCAGTGTCACCTCAGCCAGTGTCACCTCAGCCAGTGTCGGCTCCACGCCGGCGCAGGAGGCCTGAATGGGCGCCGACCTCGAACCCATCCTGTCGTCGCGCTACGGCGTCACGGATAGTCACCGCCTCGCCGTGGCCGAACGCCACGGCGCCTACGCCACGGCCCGCAAAGCCCTCACCACGATGCAGCCGGCCGCCATCACCGAAGAGGTCAAGAAGGCCTCCCTTCGTGGTCGCGGTGGTGCCGGTTTCCCCGCCGGCATCAAGTGGGGCTTCATCAACGCCAAGCCCGGCGACGACATCTACCTCGTGGTCAACGGCGACGAGAGCGAGCCCGGCACCTTCAAGGATCGCACGATCCTCAACCTCGATCCCCATCGCCTGATCGAGGGCGCGCTCATCACCTGTTACGCCATCGGCGCACACACGGCCTACATCTACATCCGTGGAGAGTTCGCGCATGCGATCGCCATCCTCGACGCCGCCCTCGAGGAGGCGCGCGCCAAGGGCTACGTCGGCGCACATCCCTTCGGCAAGAACTACCCGATCGAGATCTTCACCCACTCGGGCGCGGGCGCGTACATCTGCGGCGAAGAGACGGCGCTGCTCAACTCGCTCGAGGGTCGCCGCGGCGAGCCTCGCCTCAAGCCTCCCTTCCCGGCCATCAAGGGCGCCTTCGGCATGCCCACGATCGTCAACAACGTCGAGACCATCTCCGCCGTGCCGGACATCATCCAGATGGGCGGCGAAGCCTGGTGCAACCTCTCCCGGCTCGCTCTGCGCGACGGCGGCGTGCGTCTGTACGGCGTCAGCGGCCACGTGAAGAAGCCCGGCGTCTACGAGGCGCCCGTGGGCATCACGATGCGCGAGCTCATCGACGTCTACGGCGGCGGCATGCTGCACGACGATCGGCCGCTCAAGGCCGTGATCCCCGGTGGATCCTCCACGCCCGTGCTGCGTCCGGATCGCATGGTCGACGCGCCCGCGGAAGATCATCCGCTGCACGAGTGGCACGGCAAGAGCGAGATCGACGTGCCCATGGGCGTCGACACCTACCGCGCCCTCGGCACCATGCTCGGCACCTGCTGTGCCACGGTGATGGACTCGTCGGTCAACATGGTCGACGTCGCCCGCAACCTGATGCGCTTCTACCGGCACGAGTCCTGCGGTCAGTGCACGCCGTGCCGCGAAGGCTCGGGTTGGTTGCAGAACACCCTCGAAGAGATCTGCGAGGGACGGGGTCAGCCCGAAGATGTCGCGCTCCTGGTCGACATCGCCAACAACATGATGGGCAACACCATCTGCGCGTTCGCCGAAGGCACGGCGATGCCGATGCTCGGCCTGGTTCGACAGTTCCTCGAGGAGTTCGTCGAGGTCGCGGCCAAGGGCTTGCCCGAGGGCTACCGGCACGACGACAGCACGCGCGCCGCAGTCGAGACCAACGAGGTGACTTCATGAGCACACCCAACATGGTGCTGCTGATCGTGAGCGGTCTGCTCGCGCTCGGTGGCGCTCTAGGCACCGTCGCCGCCAACCGCCCGCTCCGCGCGGCCGTCGCCCTGCTGGTGAACATCGTGGCGTTGTCGGGGATCTTCCTCTCCCTCCACGCGCAGTTCCTGGCGATGGTCCAGCTGATCGTCTACGCGGGCGCCGTCGTCGTGCTCTTCGTGTTCGTGATCATGATGGTCGGCGCCACGGAGAAGGTCCCTCGGACCCTACGCGGTCTCACGCCCAGGACATTGAGCCTGGTGCTGATGAGCCTGGTGGCGCTGATGCTCGTCTTCGGCGTGGTCTACGTGGCCATGCCGGCGCAGGACCTGCCCGAGGACTACGGTACGGTCATGGGTCTCGGCGCCGTGCTCTTCACGCAGGCGGCGCTGCCCTTCGAGATGGTCTCCATCACGCTAACGGTCGCGATCGTCGGTGCCTTGGCGGTCGGCCGAGGACGCACCCCCAAGGAGGCCGAGGCGGCCAAGGCAGCCGAGGCTGCGCGGCAGCTCGAGGGTGCCGAACGCCTGGCCGAAGAACGACGCATCTCCGCCGAAGTCTCGGCTCACGGCGGGCATTGAGCCCCTAGGAAGGCATTGGCTGTGGAATTCCCCATCGGTATCTACATCGCCTTGGCATCAGCGCTCTTTGGCATCGGCGCCGTCGGTTTCCTGATTCGGCGCAACGCGCTGATTCAGCTGATGAGCATCGAGCTGATGCTCAACGCCGTGAACGTCTCTCTGGTCGCGTTCAATCGCGCGCATCCGGAGACTCAGGCGGGGCAGGTCTTCGCCTTCTTCGTCATCGCCGTCGCGGCCGCGGAAGCGGCGGTCGGGCTCGCCATCGTGATCAGCCTCTACCGGCTCAAGCAGACCGTCGAGACCGACTCGGCAGACGAGCTGAGGTACTAACCCATGAATGAGCTTCTCTACGAGCGCGCGCTCGTCTGGATCATCCTCCTGCCGCTGATCGGGGCCGTCCTGAACGGCCTCTTGGGTCGCTTCGCGGACAAGAACCTGGTCAGCGCCCTTGGTGTCGGATCCGTGGCGGGCTCCTTCTTCCTCGCGCTGGTCTGCTTCGCCCACCTCTTCACCGGCATGGACGCGGCCAACGAGCACGGCGCCCAGATCGCCGTGACGGCCTATCAGTGGTTCCACCTCTCGCTGCCCACGTTCGGCGGAGGCGTCCACGAGGTCGGGATCGACGTGCGCTTCCTGATGGACGCGCTGAGCGGCCTGATGACCCTGGTCGTCACGGGCGTCGGTCTGGTCATCCACGTCTACAGCCTCGGCTACATGAAGGAAGATCCGGGCTACGCGCGCTTCTTCGCGTACCTGAACCTCTTCCTCGCCTCGATGCTCATCCTCGTGCTCGGCAGCAACCTGCCCGTGATGTTCGTCGGCTGGGAAGGCGTCGGCCTGTGCAGCTACCTCTTGATCGGCTTCTGGTACCAGACGCCGGCCTTCGCCGCCGCGGGCAAGAAGGCGTTCATCGCCAACCGCATCGGTGACTTCGGTGTGCTGATCGGCATGTTCATCCTGGTCAGCGCCGCGGGCTCCTTCGAGTTCGCCGACATCAACAGCGCCGCGCCCTCGCTGACGCAGCCCTTCTTCCTCGGCACCTGGCAGATGGGCACGCTCGCCACCGCGGCTGGCCTCTTCCTCTTCCTCGGCTGCACGGGCAAGAGCGCGCAGATCCCACTCTACGTCTGGCTGCCCGACGCCATGGCGGGCCCCACGCCCGTCTCCGCCTTGATCCACGCCGCCACCATGGTGACGGCCGGCGTCTACCTCACGTGCAGGCTCTCGCCCGTGTTCATGCAGTCTCCCGTCGCCATGGGCGTGATCGCGGTGATCGGCGCCTCGACGGCTCTGCTCGCGGCCAGCATCGCCGTGGCTCAGAAGGAGATGAAGAGGATCCTGGCGTACTCCACCGTGAGTCAGCTCGGCTTCATGTTCGCGGCCGTGGGCGTCGGCGCCTTCTCCGCGGGCTTCTATCAGGTCTTCACCCACGCCTTCTTCAAGGCCTGCCTCTTCCTCGGCGCGGGCTCCGTGATGCACGCCATCGGCTCGCATACGGACGCGGACATCTTCAGGCTCGGCGGCCTGCACAAGAAGATGCCGAAGACGAGCTGGACGTTCTTGCTGGCGGCTTGCTCCATCGCGGGCGTGCCGCTCTTCGCGGGCTTCTTCTCCAAGGACGGGATCCTGCTCGGCGCCTCCGAGCTCGCCTATTCGCCCGAACCCCTCAGCGCCAACTGGGTCGGCGGGTTCGTGCTCGTCGCGCTCACCCTCGCCGCCACCATGACGGCCTTCTACATGTTCCGCATGTACTTCCTCGCCTTCACTGGCGAGTACCGCAGCACGGGTGAGGAGGGCGCCGCCCATGGCGCTCACGATCACCACGCCTACGATCCGAATCCGCACGAATCGCCGGACACCATGACCTGGCCGTTGATCATCCTCGCTGCGGGCGCGGTGTCGCTGGGCCTGCTCGGCCTGCCCACGGAGTGGCACCTGACCAACTGGTGGCAGGGCTGGATGGGCCACTCCATCGCGAGCGTGCACGCCGCGGCTGAAGGCGCCGAGGGCGCGGAGGAGTCGGGTCTCACGATCGCGTACTGGACCGCGCTCGCTTCCGGTGTCCTCGCCATGGCGGTCGGCATCGGCGCCGCCTACAAGCTCTACTACAACCGCGCTGACGATCGCTTCCGCGACGCCATGCCGGGTCGGCTCTACCAGCTGATGGCGGACAAGTGGCGCGTGGACGAGCTCTATCAGCGCGTCATCCTCGGCCCGCTGGCCGGCCTCGCCACCTTCGTCGGTTGGATCGATCAGACCTTCGTCGACATGCTGCTGACGCGCATCCCGAGCAAGCTCGCCTTGCTCTCGGGCTTCGTCGCCACGCGCATCCAGAACGGTCGCGTCTACGCCTATGGCGCGGTCATGACCGTCGGCCTGGCCGTCGTGAGCTGGTTCTTCGTCACGCCGCATCCGAACCTCGAGGGCCAAGCCGAAGGCGCCACGGCCCACTTCGAGGCGGCCGCCGGCATGGGCTACGCCTATCGCTGGGACTTCGACTCGGACGGAACCTGGGACGCACCCACGCAGGGAAGCGAAGAGGGCTTCGGCGCCGAACGCAGCCCGAGCCACGAGTACGCCTTCTCCGCGCTGCGCGGCCGCGTGCTTCTGATCGCCCAACCCGATGGTGACGACGCGCGCGTGCTGGTCACCGAAGAGCCGCGACCCTTGCCTGCCTCGCTCCTGCCCGCGGGCTGGATGGAGGATCCCACCGGCGACGCCACGCTGCCCAGCGTGCGCCTGGAAGGCACGGAGATCGTCTTGCGCCGCAACTCGGCCGTGTTCTCCACGCCTCACGGCGCGATCGCGGACGAGGAGGTCCACCTCGGCATCGGCGATCACGTGATCGTCGGACGTCCCGAGACGTCGCGCACGGACATCGCCGTTCGAGGCCTGGTCGAGGCCACGGTCGAGGTCGAGAACGCCTTCGGCAACCGCGCCCACGAGAGTCTGGAGTTGGTGGTCAACGTGCCCCCTGAACGCAGCGAACCCGCCCAGGCCCGGCTCACGACCGCGACGGACGAGGTGCTCCGATGAACAGCGACCACTTGTTGAGCCTGCTGCTCGGCGTGCCCGCCCTCGGCGCATTCGTCGTGTTCTTCATGCCGCGTCAGTGGGCGCGCGCGCTGCGCCTGACCTCGGTGGGCTTCATGCTCGCCGAGCTCGGGCTGAGCTTCTCGCTCTTGAGCGCCGACTACACAGACGGTGGCTACCACTTCGTCGAGAAGGTCAGCTGGATCGAGACCTGGGGCATCTCCTACCACCTGGGCGTCGACGGCATCTCGCTCTGGCTGGTGCTCCTGACCACCCTGCTCACGCCCATCGCGCTCTTCGTCTCCTGGACGAGCATTACGACCAAGGTGAAGGAGTACGCGCTCTCGTTCTTGCTGCTCGAGCTGGCGATGCTCGGCGCCTTCATATCCCTCGACGTCTTCCTCTTCTACGTCTTCTGGGAGCTGATGCTGGTGCCGATGTACTTCATCATCGGTGTCTGGGGCGGACCGGAGCGCGTCTACGCGGCCGTGAAGTTCTTCATCTACACGATGGTCGGCAGCCTCTTGATGCTGGTCGCCATCCTGTATCTGGTCGGCGCCTATCACGAGGCGTCAGGGCACTACAGCTTCGACCTGCTCGAGCTCAGGCATCTGATCATCCCGCGCGCGACGCAGATCTGGCTCTTCCTGGCCTTCATCCTCGCCTTCGCCATCAAGGTGCCGATGTTCCCCTTCCACACCTGGTTGCCCGACGCGCATACGCAAGCGCCGACGGGTGGCTCGGTGATCCTGGCGGCCGTGATGCTGAAGCTCGGCACCTACGGCTTCTTGCGCTTCGCCATGCCGCTCTTCCCCCTGGCGAGTCAGCTCATCGGCCCGACGATCGCGCTCTTCGCCATCATCGGCATCATCTACGGCGCCTGGGCGGCTTGGGTTCAGAAGGACGCCAAGAAGCTCGTCGCCTACAGCTCGGTGAGCCACATGGGCTTCATCGCGCTCGGCCTCTTCTCCATGACGAACCACGGCGTCAACGGCTCGCTCTTGCAGATGCTCAACCACGGCGTCTCCACCGGCGCGCTCTTCATCTTGGTCGGCGTCATCTACGAGCGTCGCCACACGCGGCTCTTCAGCGAGTTCGGCGGCCTGGCCAAGGTCATGCCCTGGTACGCGCTCTTCTTCGTGGTCGTCTCCCTCAGCTCCATCGGCTTGCCGGGGACCAACGGCTTCGTCGGAGAGTTCATGATCCTCGTCGGTACGTTCACCTCGAACGCCGAGGTCGGCTTCGGTCCCTGGGGCCGCGTCTTCACCCTCTTCGCCGCGACGGGCGTGATCTTCGCGGCTGTCTACATGCTGCACGCCGTGCTCAAGATCTTCTGGGGTCCCATCACCCACAAGGCCAACGAGACCTTGAAGGATCTGACCTTCCGTGAGGTCGCCGCGCTGCTGCCGCTGATGGCGCTGATCTTCTGGATCGGCCTCTACCCCGCGACCTTCCTCGATCGTTCGGAGGACGCCGTGAACGGCTTCGTGCAAGACTTCAACGCCAAGTACGAGGCGAGCAAGAGCGACGACTCCCTGAGGCTTTGGGGCGAACCCGAGGCTCCCGCAGACGCTCCGCCGGCGGACGCCGTCGCGCAGGGGGATGACGCCCCAAGCGTCGCCGCCGCCGCGGCTGGAGGTGCGCGATGAACGAGTGGCTCTTGCTCGCTCCGCTGGGGATCCTGGCCCTCACCGGCCTGGGCATCATGCTGGTGGACGCCTTCGCGCCCGGTCGAGCCGAGCTCGCGAGCGTCACCACGACGGCCCTGTTGATGGCGGGGCTGATCAGCGTCGTCGCTCTTGTGGCGGGCGTGCAGCCCGACCAGATGCCCGCCACCGTGCGCGCCTTCCTGGCCGTGGACCACGCGGGGCTCTTCTCCGACGTCGTCATCTGCGGTGGCGCGGCGCTCTCGACCCTGCTGGCGGGTGGCTACCTCAAGGAGCATCACCTCGAGCGCGGCGAGTACTACGTGCTCGTGATCTTCAGCACCCTGGGCGCGATGATCCTCGCCCGTGCGTCGGACGTGATCACGCTCTTCATCGGTCTGGAGACCATGAGCCTGGGCGTGTACTGCATGATCGCCTATCGGCGCACGAGCACTCGCGCCACCGAGGGCGCGCTGAAGTACTTCCTGCTGGGCTCCTTTGCCGCAGCCATCCTGCTCTTCGGCACCGCGCTGCTCTACGGGGCGACGGGGCATACGGAGCTGGTGGAGATCGGTCGCGTCCTCGCCGCGGGTGGCGCCGACGCGCGCCTCGTGCTGCTGGCCCTGGCGCTGATCGTGGTCGGCCTGGCCTTCAAGGTCAGCGCCGTGCCCTTCCACATGTGGACGCCCGACGCCTACGAAGGCGCACCCACACCGACGACCACCTTCATGGCCGTGGCCGTGAAGACCGCGGGCTTCGCCATCATGCTGCGCGTGCTGATCACCGCCTTCGGTGATCCCATCAGCGCCAACCCCAGCACCGGCTGGCCGCCCCTGATCGCCGGTATCGCCGTGATCACCATGATCTACGGCAACGTCGCCGGGCTCGCGCAGACGAGCGTGAAGCGCATGCTGGCCTACAGCTCCATCGCCCACGCCGGCTACATCCTGGTGGCCGTGGCCGTCAGCTACGCCGCGCGCGAGCAGGCGGTGGCGTCCGTGCTCTACTACCTGATGGCCTACACCGTCTCGAACGTGTTGGCCTTCGGCTCCCTCATCCTGCTGGGCTCCTATCGCAAGGAGTCTGTGAGCTACGAGGATCTCGCGGGCGCGGGCCGTCGTCATCCGCTGGCCGCATTGCCGCTCGTGTTAGGCGTGCTCTCGCTCATGGGCTTCCCGCCCACCGCGGGCTTCTTCGCCAAGTACTACGTGCTGACCACGGCCCTCTCGGTCGGTGGCGGCATGGTCTGGGTCGCGATCATCCTCGTGCTCTCGAGCGCGCTGGGCGCGTACTACTACCTCGAGGTGATCGTCTATCTCTTCATGAAGGAGCCGCAGGCTGGTGCCCCCAGGGCCGTGCCCATGCGCTCGGGCTACGTGGCCTTCGCGCTGGTCCTGGCTGGCTACTTCGTGATCAAGATGGGCGTGACGCCGGAGCCCTATCTGCGCATGGCGGTCGACGCCGCGCAG
>Ga0210044_10011232_pt1 | contig 10473 bp, 10 predicted proteins | sample CryGey13umfilter_2_FD_183959 | JGI IMG/M metagenome (GOLD analysis project Ga0210044, IMG submission 183959) | Groundwater microbial communities from aquifer in Utah, USA - Crystal Geyser 4/9/14 3 um filter (SPAdes) (version 2) | ecosystem: Environmental > Aquatic > Deep subsurface >...
TCAAGAATTGCTTTTCTGTATGCGGCTTTATCTGAAAAAAACCATCTTGACGACCAGTTGTAAACTGGACCTAGTCTAAGACCGTGCGGATGTACTTTTTGACCCATATAGTTTTTTTTAGTTAAATATCAATAATTAATCTATTTTTTATCCTGAACTTTTTTCAAAGTCTTTTTTTTGACCACTTTTACCACTTTATCTTTCTTATCTTCTATTTTCTTTGATTTTGGGGCACGAATATCTGTAGATAAAATTATCTTCAGGTGAGAAAATTTCTTCAAAATAGGTTTTGCCATTCCGCGTGATCCTTCATGATGTCTTTTCAGCACTCTACCTTCTTCGACTGTCAAAAGCTTGAATTTTAGCACATCTACCTCGACATTTAAAGCGCGCGTCGCATTTGCAATTGCTGCATTTACCGACTTTAGGTAAATTTGTCCTGCTTTTGTTGTTACATATAAAAGATGATTAACCGCTTCCTGTGGTGACAACTTAGCAATAACACCTCGAAGCATTCTCAACTTCTTTGGTGAAATTTTTAGATTTTTTTGATAAGTTAATGATTCCATATTATTTTTTTCTACGTACAACAATCAATTTATTACTCCATTTTTTCTTTCTTCGTGTTCGAGTTCCACGTGCTGATTTACCCCATGGCGTCTTTGGATTCATTCCCTCTCCAGATCGGCCTTCTCCTCCTCCATGCGGGTGTGAGCTAGGGTGCTGAGCAGTACCTCGAACAGTTGGCCTGATTCCCATCAAGCGTTTTCTACCTGCTTTTCCAATTACCATGTCTTTGTGCTCAATATTTCCGACTCGCCCTACTGTCGCACAACATTTTTTATTAAATTTCCTCACTTCGCCAGATGCAAGTTTCAGATGGACATAATAACCATCCTTGGCAACTACTACAGCATAAGTTCCAGCGCCTCGTGCCATAATTCCCCCCTGACCCTCATAAAGTTCAATATTATGAACCTCAATTCCAACTGGAATATTGTCGAGAGGTAATGCGTTTCCAACTACTATTTCAGCTGTTTTTGATGATAATATTTTTGATCCAATTTCAAGTTTTACAGGGTGCAAAATATATCTTTTTTCTCCATCCTTATATTCGATCAAAGCTATGTCTGCATTTCTATTTGGATCATACTCAATTTTAGTTACCACACCCTCAACGTCATACTTATCACGTTTAAAATCAATTATTCGATAATATCTTTTTTGACGGTTTCCTTGATGACGAACAGAAATTTTTCCACTACGATCCCTGCCTGAATGTTTTTTCAGGATTTTAATCAAACTTTTTTGTGGTTTTTGAGAAGAAATACTCTTTGCCATGTTCAATAATAATTATTTATCTAAGATTGTGGAAATAAATCAATAGTTCCTTCACTAACTGTAATATATGCCAACTTTTTATCACTTCTTTTTTTTGTCATCATCTTTTTCCCCACTCTTTTTTCTTTTCCTTTACGAGTTATTGTTCTTACAGAAGCTACTTTGACTTTGTAAAGTTCACTTATTGACTTTGATAATTGATGTTTATTCGCATTAGTATCAACCTCAAAGATATACACTTTATTTTGTGATTTCTGTGTTGACTTCTCGGTGATTAATGGCTTCTTAATTAATGTTTTTACTTTCATAGTTATTTTTGCTCAGATGTAATAAAATGCTCTGAAAATGCTGAAAGCGCATTATCTACCCAGAAAATTACATTATTATTCATGATTAGATAAGTATTTATAGTTGATGATTGTTCAACGGTAACTCCTTGAATGTTACGAGCTGATAAAAGAAATGCGTTTTTTTCTCTTTTTGCAACAATAAACATAACTTTTTTTCCTTCAAGTTTTAAAGTTGACAGTAACGATGCAATCAAACTCGTTTTTGGTGTTTTCGAAATACCAGTAGTACTTAATCCAAACATACCTTTTTCACGATACATCTGACTAAGAGACGTAAATAATGCTAGTAGTCGTTGTTTTTTATTTAGTCTTGTTTCAAAAACTCTTGGTTTTGGTCCAAAAGTCACTCCACCACCTACAAAAAGATTTGCTTTGGCTGATCCATGACGAGCACGACCGGTACCTTTTTGCTTCCAAACTTTCTTCGTTGTTCCAATGACCTCAGCACGTGTCTTTACAGACACCGTTCCTTGTCTTTGATTTGTTCTGTAGACATGTAGATAATGAGCAATTAGTTCATCATTTGGTTCTTTTCCAAAAATATCTTTATCCAAAGTTATAGTTTCAGCCTCAACACCCTTTATTGAATATACAGGTATCACGAACTTTGAAACCTTTTTGGCTACTTTAGGAGCTTTTGCTTCCGTAGCTATTTTTGACTTTTTTTCTACTTCTGTATTTTTTTTAGTTGTTACCATATTTTTAAATTAAAGGCCTGAAGTTCTAACTTCGACTAATCCGCCTTTAAAACCTGGAATCAATCCTTTGATCGTCATTGTCGTTTCATCAAATGAAATTACTTCAAGATTTTCAATAGTTGCACGTGTTCCACCCATTCGACCTGGCATTCTTTTTCCTTTAAATACACGTCCTGGGGTAGCTGAATTACCTATTGATCCTGGGGCGCGCTCTCTATCTGACTGACCGTGAGTTTTTGGTCCACCGGCAAATCCATGACGCCGTACTACTCCTTGAAATCCTTTTCCTTTGGAAAGAGCTGAAACATTAATTTTATCTCCAATTTTAAAAACCATTTCTGGTTTAATCTCTGAACCTTTATAAAATATTTGTTCTCCTATTTGAATACCTATTTTTTCACTATCTTCAATTTTTTTAATATTTTTTCCGTCTAGTACGAAACGAATTTCTCTTAAAAACTGGAGCGAATCTTTTATCCCTGCTTTTTTCAAAGTTCCTTGAACTGGTTTTGGCGTGTGTTTACCTAGCTTCGTACCAAGAACAATAGATGTGTAACCTTCTTTTTCTAACCATTTAAAATCTACGACATAACAAGGCGCCGTAAAAACTGAAGTAACCGGCATGAGAACGCCATCTTCATTATAAATCTGTGATTGTTTTGTTTTTATTCCGAGTATAAAACCTGACATAAAAAAATAGCCCCAGATTGGGGCCTTTTGTAAAGGACATCAATCTGGTTAAATTAGAAATACTTTATTTCTTACTAACCAAATAATAAATAACAATTTGTCGAAACTGAATTATATAACACTATATACTTTACTTCAAGTAAATCACATCTTCACTGCAACCTCCACTCCAGCTGCAAGTTCGAGATGCATAAGTGAGTCAATTGTCTGATTTGTAGGATTTACTATATCAATAAGACGTTTATGAATAATAAGTCCAAAGTGTTCTCGTGAATCTTTATCGACAAACGTTGACTTATTCACTACATAAACCTCTTTCCGTGTAGGAAGTGGGACAGGGCCAATTACGGAAGCGCCAGTTTTGATCGCGGTATCAACCAACTTCTGACATGTCTCATCAATGAGACGATGATCATAAGCTTTCAATCTGATTCTAATTCTTCCTTTTGGCATAATTTAAAAGTGCAATTATGATGTGGACGAGTAAACCCTCGTCCACATCATTTTATTAATTTGTTATTTAATGACTTTTGTCACAACTCCAGCCCCAACTGTGTGTCCGCCTTCACGGATTGCAAACTTCAGTCCTTCTTCAAGAGCAATAGGTGCGATTAATTTTGCTGAGATTTTAATATTATCTCCAGGCATCACCATTTCGACTCCATCTGGTAAAGTAACTTCTCCAGTTACGTCAGTTGTTCTAATGTAGAACTGTGGACGATACCCTTTCAAAAATGGAGTATGGCGGCCACCTTCTTCTTTTTTAAGAACATAAATCTCTGCTTCAAATTCTGTGTGTGGTTTGACTGAACCAGGTTTTGCGATCACTTGACCACGTTCTACCTGCTCTTTTTCAATACCTCGAATAAGAAGTCCTGTGTTATCTCCAGCACGAGCCTCATCAAGCGTCTTTCGGAACATTTCAATTCCAGTAACTACTGTTTTCTGTGTATCATGAAGTCCTACAATTTCAATTTCTTCATTTAATTTTAGAACTCCTCTTTCTACACGACCAGTCACTACTGTTCCTCGACCAGGAATTGTGAAAACATCTTCGATAGGCATCAAGAAAGGTTTATCAGTATTACGAACTGGCTCTGGAATATATTCATCTACTTTATTCATAAGCTCTTCGATCGCTTTGATAGCGTCAGGATCATCAGCGATAGCCTTTAGTGCTGATCCACGAATTACTGGAACATCATCACCAGGATAATCATATTTCTTCAAAAGATCACGGATTTCCATCTCGACTAGATCAATAATCTCAGGATCATCAACCATGTCAGTCTTATTTAAGAAAACTATAATTGAAGGCACGTTGACTTGATTTGCAAGAAGAATATGCTCTCGAGTTTGAGGCATAGGACCATCTGGAGCGGAAACGACTAAGATTGCTCCATCCATTTGAGCAGCGCCAGTGATCATGTTTTTGATGTAGTCAGCATGACCTGGGGCGTCAATATGTGCATAGTGTCTCTTTTCAGTTTCGTATTCAGTGTGAGAAATATTAATTGTCACTCCTCGTGCTTTTTCTTCAGGAGCTTTATCAATTTCTTCATACTTCAGATCTTGTGCTAAGCCTTTTTTTGACAACACGTGATGAATTGCTGAAGTTAAAGTAGTCTTTCCATGGTCGACGTGACCGATGGTTCCGATATTGAGATGGGGCTTGGTTCGTTGAAATACGCCTTGTGCCATATGATTATAAAAACAAATAATAATTAGTTAGTTACCACAATCTTATTAAGCGATGATAAATAATCTTGTCTGAAGAATACGTTTCCAAACAGGATCCCTCCAAAGCTAATAACCTGTGATAACCAATTACCAAAAAGCTATTATAAATGATCCCACACAAATTACAACCGTAACCGTATTTGATCAACTTAAACAACTAGTTGAGTAACAGTAAGTAATCATATCTGTTTAAGCACAAAATGTCAATAACATAACATCTTAATCTTAATCTTTTTGCAACAACTTCTGATTGTGTTTTGAAATTAATACCAAGATGTGGTCTTTCAGTGTGTTGAAGAAATGGAGAAATGATAACAAGTGTGTTTCAAGAGCTCCTAAAAATATGCTAGAAATCAGGACAGTTGATCCTTCGCCGCTTTTTATAAAAGCTTGATAAAATCACCCTTTCTAATAGTCTGTTTTATTCTATCTTTTGGAGATTTTTTTCCTTTCATATGAAGTATTTTTCTTATCTATAATAATTAAATAACCTTCAATGATATCTTTATTTATGGTTGATACTATATTTGAAAATTTAGCCAAATATTCTGAATCTTCATCTGCACTTACTTTCCCATCTATGTAAATATAACCAATAAACCCTCGACTTGCATTATGAGTATGCGCTGTTTTGTCAGTTGTTAAAAGCGCTCGTCTATTTTTACCGTAAATTTCTGAAATTTTTTCATCGCTAGATTCAGAATGAGTATCTTTTACCTTTATTACATACCATCCAGCTTCTTGAGTTTTTTGCCTATAAGGTAACGGTACTCGAGCATCTGTGACTATATGTCCAAGAACTCTCTTTTTTGGTTTCGTCATTTTTAAGATAGGTAATTTCATCAGAAAGAAATGAGACAACTTTTCGAATATGATAAAAATTTAATTCAGGATGCCTTTTTTTAATATCTTTTAAATTCCATCCTAAAGATAGTTGTTCTACGACAAATGACACTGGTATTCTAGTACCCTTAAAGAGAGGTTCACCATTTACGACGTTCCTATTGATGGAAATATAGGGTCTAATTTTGTTTAATAGATTTTTTTTCATGTTTTTTAGTAGTCTCATTAATAGCGTTAGCTAATTCTATTGCAACGTTTTTAGGTAGTGTAACTCTTGAAATGACTTGCGCCTCTTTAACACTTTCGTTAGGATGTATGTATATAAAATCTAATGTCACATCGGAATCCGTAACTGTTACTGTAGTAGTTTGAGAATACTGAGAACCAAAATAAGTTAATGGTTTCACTTTTATTTCTCTAATTTTTTCTTTTACCATATAATTTAATATTAACTATTTGTCAAGTGCTTGACAAGTGCAATATTATACGATATATCCTATAGTTATGCAATACCCTGTATCTTTCCAGACAGTCGAAAATTTTTGCTTGTAATTTTTTTTACAAACACGTCTATATGAAATTATTTTTTCATTTCAGTTCTAACATTCATCCTCATTTCATATAAAGTTTTTAAGGATTTTTCAATTTGATCTTTGCAATCTACAATTCCGAAAGCTTTTAAAATTGTAATATCAAAATCTTTTCTATCTTCTAGCCTTAATTCTTCCAAAATTGGTAGAATTTTTCTGTTTTTCAATATATCAAATTTTGCTTTTATTTCTTCTTTTTGTTTATCAGATAATAAATCAGTATTCAACATTTTTAGATTTTTATTTATTCTTGTAGCACTTAAATCTAAAGCTCCAAGACCTCTCCCAAATCCGATAGATTCAATAAAAAATATGCCAAGAATACTATTTAATAAAGCATGTATTAGTTCTAAATCTAAGTTATTATTTTTTGCTGTGAATCTTATAAGTCGCTGATTGACAAACGATCTTTTATTTAACCTTGCAATAAAAATTCTTTTATCAAAATTTATACTTGCAACAAAATCTGCAACAGTTGAATCACTCATTGCATACCAATATTTATCATCTTTTTTTCTAGATTTTTCTAAAACATCAGGGAGTGGTTCTCCTTTTCCATTTGCTTCATGTTCGAATTTTTTAATCCATTTCAGAGCCTTACTGTGTCCAAGTTTTTTTAATTCTTGAAGCTTTTTATTGCAACAAAAAGCTTCTGATTCAGCCGCTGTTATTAAATTTTCAATTTCTCTTGAACTTTTTAATACTGGTCTAATGTAGGAGCTTTCAATGTTATGGTTTTTTTCTGGATAAAACATAGAATCCCAACCACGCCTTTCCCCTCTATTGATTTCAAATAAAGTATTCGCCTGTATTAATTTACTTTCTATCTTTGAAAACCAAGATATATCACTGAATAGAACGTTCCAGTTTATATTTAAATTAAATATTTTTTTTGTTTTATATTTTTGAAATGAAATGCTATCATCGGGAATATCTGCAATAATATTTTCTATAATCTCTTGAACGTTTGTTTCATTTTTACTTAAATCTTTATTAATTGTGATAAAATTTATTTTTTCATCTGCCCCTGTTTCATTTATAGTCTCTCTTTTATTTAGAATCAGAATTGTTGTAATCACATCAGCATTATTAAACCATCTTCCTTTTCCTGAGATTATAACTTTCTCAATGTGATAAAATTTATTTAGTGTTTTTCTAAAAACCTCTCCCCATTCAGTGGCAAGCCAAGAATTAGATAGTATAACGCCGAGTCTCCCATTTATTTTTAATAAATTCCAAAAATAAAAAGGCAAATAAGAATATAGATCACTTTTTGAAAAAGATATTCTTTCTTCAGTGTATTTAAAAATAATATTTTCTGTTTCTTCTCTTATATTTGGATTTAAAATATTTAAATCTTCTTGCTGTATAAAAGGTAGATTTGAAGTTATATAATCAACTCCTTTGTACTCTTTTTTAATGTTTTTCCCTGAATATGGATCTTTAAGATTAATATCACTTCCAATATTTATTTTTGTGCAGTCCCCTTTATATATCTGGATAATTTCACCGATATTTTGAGGATCCGTTAAGGCTAATGTTGCAATTTGTAAAGGAAAAGCAACTTTATCACTACAATAAATTGATTTGATAGCTTCTTTAGAATTTATTCCAAATTCTTTTTTTAAATCATAAGCAGCTTTTGCAATTGTTCCCGTTCCACAACAAGGGTCATGTACCAATAACTCCTTATTTAACATTGTGAGACTTGTTAAAAATCTTGCCAAAAACATAGGGGTTGAATATTGTCCAGCAATTTTTCTTTTTGAAGAATAAATTATACTTTGTAACAAATCTTGCAATAACTCCTGACCAATTGATGATAATTCAATATCATTTAATAAAATATTAAATTGTTTTATTTCAGACCATGTTTGGTCGTCTAAGTACTTCTCTCCAAGTTGTGGCTGAAAAATATTCCAAAAATTACACTCTTTTGAAATTTCTTTAAAAATATTTATTGCATCATCAAGTGATGTTTCCATCTTGATAGTTTCTACTTTTTTTGCTGGGTCAAAAAATGCAATGAGGATATGAGCAAATAAGAATTTATTTAGCCAATTCACAAGAATAATTTTTGATAAAACTTCCCACTGCCCTTGTTTAGGATAATCTAGTTTTGCAATTCTCCACCAAATATTTGCTTCTGCAAGAAATTTTGCGTTTTTTGTGGCTGATTTTTGTAAACTTCTGGCAACCACTTTGTTATTTCTTAGTATAAAATCAATAATCGCACTATCCTTAAAGGATTCTACAAAAGTTTTTTTCTCTATTTCTCCGTTATCAAAAAAACTATTTAAATCTTTCAAAATCTGATGAAGAATTTTTTTCCATTCATTTTTGAGGTCTTCAACTTGATTTCTTTTTGTGACTAGAGTTATTAAAGAATCCCATGTTTTAACTGGAGTAAAATATTTTTCTTTTTTTATATATAAAACGGCTATCCCAACATTCCAAAGAATAAAACTATTCAACCCAAGAATGTTGGCTTTTAATTTTGCATTTTCTATAAACTCAGTATCTGTAATTGAAGTATCTGGCATTTTTAATTCCCACCCCATAATTATTTCACTATTCTTTCCGTACAAAAGAACATCAGGAAACAATCTTTTTTCTCCTGTATTTATCGTAGTCTCACCACCCGCACGATAAATAGTCTTATCATTTTTTGATGTAAATAGATTTATTTCTGTAATAATATCTATTGCCCAACTTCTTTCATTGTAAGTAATTTTTGTCATGTTCTATAAATTAGGTTTGAAAGTTTTCCTTGCGTTATTTATCCTTTCTTCACAAATTTTTATGTAGTCAATTTTCTTGTTTTTAAATAAATGCACATCAGAATTTTTTTCAATTCCAATAAAATTTCTATCTTCTAAAACCGCAGAAACAAGAAAACTGCCACTTCCGCAGGTATTATCTAAAACAACATCTCCTTGCTTCGTGAAAGTTCTTATTAAATATTGACCAAGTGCTACTGGCTTTTGTGTAGGATGATAAACAGAGCCCTCGCTTTCAGCTGTTTTAAAATAAATTACATCAATTGGATATCTTCCACCATTACTTTTAACTTCAACGGGCTTAAAATCTCCGTAACTTCCTGTTAATTGATCTTTTCTAATTCCTTTATTGTAGGCTTCACCTTTCCTCATTTGTGGGTTGTAGATGGGTTGTCTTTTGTAAAAAACACAAATATCCTCATGTTTTCTTAAGGGTTGTCTCCTTGCATTTAAAAAATTGGTAGATTTTGATTTTTCCCAAACAATTTTATATTTAAAAAGTCTTTCATTACTCAATGTCAATTTTGCAGTGAAAACACCTTGGGCAGTTAAGACTATTGCGCCGTTATCTTTTATAATTCTTTCGTATTGGTTCCATAACTTATCTAATGGAATTATGCTATCCCATTTATTTTGAGTTGTACCGTACGGCAAATCACATAAAATCATATCAATAGATTTGCTCGGAATTTGTTCCATAACTTCTAGACAATCTCCGCAATGAACTTTATTTATCAACTCTCTCATTTCTTTCTTTACCTTTAGTTGTTTTTTTGGTGTTTTCAGAGGACTTTCCTGAAATCCTTGTTCATCAATACTCGCTTCGTAGGCAGGTCTTTCTGTTTCTAAATATTCAAAAAGCATTGCCTGCTCTCCATCTGCTACATAATCGAAACTTTTGTTTTGTTTTTTTAACTTATCAAAAAAACTATAATTTCCACTTGATGAAACAATGATGAAATCAATAACTGGGATTCCCATTATTTCTCCTGCATTGGCTATTTTATTCACGATTTGGGTATCTTTTTCGCTTGGAGAAGAATCACCTGAAGGGTGATTATGAATCAAAATTACACTTGCCGCATTAAGTTCGATTGCGGGATAAAAAATCTCTCTTGGATGTAATAGTGTTTTATCAAGTAGTCCAACGCTCACAGTTTCTTTTCTGAGCAAGACATTCCGTGCGTTCATGTAAAGGCAAATAAGGTGTTCTTTCTTTTTTTCTCTTAAGTCGTATGTTAAAGCAAAAACATCTTTGGAGTTTTTAATAGTAATCTCATTGCTATTATTTTCTTTATAAAATCTTTTAACAAGTGAAATTGCTGACGCAATTTGCAATGCTTTTGCTTGCCCAATTCCAGAAACTTTTTGTAAATCATCAACCGTAATATTCAAAAAATCCATTCCAAATTTCTTGATGATTTGCTGTGATAATTTTTGA
>Ga0210044_10011233_pt1 | contig 10473 bp, 9 predicted proteins | sample CryGey13umfilter_2_FD_183959 | JGI IMG/M metagenome (GOLD analysis project Ga0210044, IMG submission 183959) | Groundwater microbial communities from aquifer in Utah, USA - Crystal Geyser 4/9/14 3 um filter (SPAdes) (version 2) | ecosystem: Environmental > Aquatic > Deep subsurface > Groundwater...
CGGCATCCAGTTTGAAATTCAGGGCGCTCCCGCTGCCGGTGATACATTCGATATCAACCCCAGCAGCAACCAGAGCATGTTCGACACCCTGTCCAGTCTGATCGGCACGCTCAATGCCGCCCCCGCAGCCGGGGACGCGGTGGCGACTGCCGCCTTCCAGCAAGGACTGCAACAAAGTCTCGGCGCACTCGACCAGGACCTGAACAAAGTGTTGGGTGTGCGCGCGACGGTGGGCGGACGGCTGCGCGAACTGGATGCGCTGCAAAGCACCGGCGAAGACCTTGGCCTGCAATACAAACAGACCCTGTCCAAAATTCAGGATACCGATTACCTGCAGGCGATCAGCCAGCTCAACCAGCAACAACTCACGCTGCAGGCGGCGCAACAATCCTTCGCCAAAATTTCACAGTTGTCGCTGTTCGACTTCCTGCGCTGATCCCTGGTGTTGGCGTGAACCTCGCGCAGCGAGGGCGCATACCGCACTTTCAACTCTTTCGGGCATAGGTCTCTCTTCCATTCTGGTTTCCATTTTGAAAATAAGCCCCGGCCTTATTTTAGTTTTTCACGAAAATCTAAAATAATGCCGGGGCTGCTTTACGTTTCTGTATAGATAGCTTTACAATTATGTATATTTCTCTTTACGTTTATTACCCTGACAGCCGCCCATGACCGCCGATCTGCACCGCGCCATTCTCGATGCCATTGCCCAAGACGGAGGCAATGTCGCCATGCGCCTGGCAGCGCGGCATGGGGTGTCGCGCCAGTCGGCCAGCGCATGGCTGGCGAAGCTGAAAAAAGAAGGCGTCATTACTTCGTCTGGCGTGGGGCGCGGCGTGCGTTATCAGTTGGCGGTGCTGGCCGATGCGCGTCAGGTGTATGACCGAGCCGGGCTGAACGAAGACCGGGTATGGCGCGAGGAGATCGCGCCGCATGTGGCCGACTTGCCGCCCAACGTGCGCGACATCTGGCATTACGCGGTGACCGAGATGGTGAACAACGCAATCGACCATTCAGGTTCGGAAAAAATCGGCGTGGGACTGGTGCGCGATGCGCTGAATACTTCGGTGTATGTCGCCGACGAGGGCGAGGGCATCTTTCTGAAGATTCAGCGCGCGATGAATCTGTACGACCCGCGCGAGGCGATCCTGGAGTTGGCCAAAGGCAAGCTGACCACCGATCCGGTGAACCATACGGGCGAAGGGATTTTTTTCTCGTCGAAGGTGATGGATGCTTATGTCATCCGTTCCGGCAAACTGCATTTCGTGCATGACGACTGGGGTACGGATGTGCTGCTGGAACGCGCCGCCGATGCGCCCGGCACGGTGGTGCTGATGCGTCTGTCGAACAACAGCCAGCGCACCTTGCAAGAGGTGTTCGACCAGTTTGCCGCACCGGAGGAATACACATTCTCCAAGACCATCGTGCCGGTGAAGCTGGCACAGCATGAAGGGGAAAAATTGGTTTCGCGTTCACAGGCCAAGCGCCTGACCTTGCGATTCGAACGCTTTCAGAAGGTGGTGCTGGATTTTGCCGGGGTGGAAGAGATCGGACAGGCGTTTGCCGATGAGGTGTTCCGGGTATTCCAGCAGGCGCATCCGGGGACAAAGCTGTTGCCGGTCAACCTGACGCCGGAGGTCGGGAAGATGGTAAAACGGGCACTGGGGCGGCGCGAGTAGTCGTGATCAATAAGGGGTGGGACGAGTGCAATCGGGCAGACAGAGCGCGCAACACAAAACCGCGTCGGCGCGCTGTTTCGCGACCACCTGATTCAGGACACCGACTACCTGCAAGCCATCAGCCAGCTCAACCAGCAACAACTCACGCTGCAGGCAGCGCAACAATCCTTCGCCAAAATTTCACAGTTGTCGCTGTTCGATTTCCTGCGCTGATCCCTGGTGTTGGCGGGAACCTCGCGCAGCGAGGGCGCATACCTCACTTTCAATTCTTTTTGCAGAAGCCAACATGCGGGCGCTGACTTTATGTTCGCGGCTGCCGAATTGGCCGCGAACTTATCCCATCCATGAGGGCTTTACTTGTGTAAGGCGTCGCTTTACAGTTGCGTCATGATTGAATCGTTTGCCCACAAAGGTCTGCAAGAGCTATTTGAGAAGGGCAAAAGCGCCAAGGTGCAGGCGTCTTTGGTTGATCGGATCGTTAGGCGACTGGATGCCATTGATATTGCCAAGACTCCTGAAGCATTGAACTGGCCAGGCTTCGACTTCCATCCATTGCAAGGCAAGCCTAAACGCTACAGCGTTCATGTAAACGGCCCGTGGTGCATCACTTTTGAATGGAATGGCGAGAACGCGTTGAAGATCGATTTGGAAAACAATCACTAGGAGTCATCATGCGCAAACGTAAACCAACTCATCCAGGTGCAATCCTGCGCGAAGACGTTCTGCCCCACTTGGGAATGTCTGTCAGTGAATTCGCCCGGAATCTTGGCGTATCTCGCCAGACACTTCATTCGCTATTGGCAGAGCGGAGTAGCGTTTCTCCAGAAATGGCGCTTCGCTTGGGCGCGCTATTGGGTAATGGTCCGCAGCTCTGGGTCGATATGCAAACGAAATATGACCTCTGGCTGGCAGAGGAAAAGCTTCACGATATTTTAATGGGCATGCACCGCATCACAAGTCCTGCAATCGTCTAGATTCGAAAGTCGGTTCCTGATTAAGGTGCCGACGTTTGAGTTTTATTCATCAATCGGGCACAGGCTCGGCCTCAACGGTCAATCGCGGGTTATCAGATTTTGTTGGCCGCGAAGGTCTGCTTTGGCTAGTCAAGTTAATTTTAGGTCGAAAAATAACGCTGTATTGCTTCCAATCAGAGCGAATATCTGATGGTTCGAGCCTGTTGATAATTCGCTGCAATCATATTGCCGCACATATAATGCGCAACTCGGGGATAAGAGCAAAGAAATCAATGGATCAGGCCACACATAACAAGATTGTTTCTTTCATTTGGGGCATAGCCGACGACGTGCTGCGCGATTTGTTCAAGCGCGGTAAGTATCCCGATGTGATCCTGCCCATGTGTGTGCTGCGGCGCATGGATGCCGTGCTGGAGCCGACCAAGCAGGCGGTGCTCGACAGCAAGAAGATGCTGGACGACGCAAGTATCACCGAACAGCGCGCCGCGCTTTGCCATGCAGCAGGGCAATCCTTCTACAACACCTCTAAGTTCACCCTGCGCGACTTGCGCAACCGGGGTAACCAGCAGCAGTTGCGCGCCGACTTCGAGGCGTATCTCGACGGCTTCTCGCCCAACGTGCAGGAGATTCTGGAGAACTTCAAATTCCGCAACCAGATTTCCACGCTGTCCAAGGCGGATGCGCTGGGTACGCTGATCGAAAAATTCCTTGCGCCCGACATTGACCTCTCGCCTGCCGCCGTGGACAACCACGCTATGGGTACGGTGTTCGAAGAACTGGTGCGCCGCTTCAATGAGGACAACAACGAAGAGGCGGGCGAACACTGGACACCGCGCGATGCCGTCAAGCTGATGGCCGACCTGATCTTCCTGCCCATTGCCGATCACATTGAATCCGGCTCGTACCTGCTGTACGACTGCGCCTGCGGCACGGGCGGCATGTTGACCGTGGCCGAAGAGCGTCTGCTGGACATTGCCAGTAAACGGAAGAAGAAAGTCGTACCGCATCTGCACGGTCAGGAAATCAACCCCGAAACCTACGCCATCTGCAAGGCCGACATGCTGCTCAAGGGCGAAGGCGAAAACGCCGACCAGATCATCGGCGGCGCGGAGTGGAGCACGTTGTCGCACGATGCCTTCCCCGCGAAAGAGTTCGACTTCATGCTCGCCAATCCGCCCTACGGCAAGAGCTGGAAGAAAGACCTCGAAGCCATGGGCGGCAAGGACGAGATGCGCGACCCGCGCTTCAAGGTGCAGCACAAGGGCGAAGAGCTTTCGCTGGTGACACGTTCGAGCGACGGGCAGATGTTGTTCCTCGCCAACATGGCGCACAAGATGAACCACAAGACGCCGCTGGGCAGCCGCATCGCCGAAGTACACAACGGCTCCAGCCTGTTCACCGGCGACGCGGGGCAGGGCGAGAGCAACATTCGCCGCTGGCTCATCGAAAACGACTGGCTCGAAGCCATCGTCGCCCTGCCGCTCAATCTGTTCTACAACACCGGCATCGCCACCTACGTCTGGGTGCTGAGCAACCGCAAGGCCGCACAGCGCAAAGGCCAGGTGCAGTTGATTGATGCCACGCAATGGTACAAACCGCTGCGCAAAAATCTGGGCAAGAAAAATTGCGAACTCGGCGAGGACGACATCGCCCGCATCTGCCAAACCTATCTGGAATTCAAGGAAAACGAACAGAGCAAGATTTTCGACAACGCCGCCTTCGGCTACTGGAAAGTTACTGTCGAGCGCCCGTTGCGCCTCAAGAGCCAGCTCACCCTGCCCGCCATCGAGACGCTGCGTTTCGCCTCCGGAGATGCCGAGATACGCGCTGCACTCTATGACGAATACGGCGATGCACTGGTGAACGACTACCGCAGCATCCAGAAGAAGCTGGAGCAACGCCTGAATGAATGGGGCGCGGAAGAAGAAGCCGAAGACGAAGGCGAGGATGCACCCGCGAAGAAAGGGCTGCCGGAAAAGAAGAAAAAGAAACTGCTCGATGCCGCCACCTGGGCGCGCGATGCGGCGCTGGTTGAAACCGCGCTGTATCTGCGTGAGCAACTCGGTGGCGAAGTATTTGACGACCACAATATTTTCCGCGAGCGGGTCGAGGCTGCGCTCGAAGAAGCTTCCCGCAAGGTTGGTAGCGCCGATCTCAAGCTCATCTACAAAACCGTAAGCTGGCGCGACGAAACCGCCCCGCCCGTCATCGCCAAAACACACAAGCCCGGCAAACTAAAAGCCGACCCGCTCCATGGGCTTTACGAAACCACCTTGCAGGGAAAAAAAGTTCTCGTCGTATACGAACCCGACACAGACCTGCGCGACACAGAACAAGTGCCGCTGCTGGAACAAGGCGGCATCGAAGCCTTCATCCGCCGTGAAGTGCTGCCCTATACCGCCGATGCCTGGGTAGATGAAAGCAAGACCAAGATCGGCTACGAAATCAGCTTCACCCGCCACTTCTACAAACCGCAGCCCCTGCGCACACTGGAAGAAATACGTGCCGACATATTGGCGGTGGAGAAAGAAGCCGAGGGCATGTTGGCGGAGATCATCGGAGGTGGGTTATGACCAAAGCGAAGAAGAAGCCAACAATTCTCGTGTCCTCGACTGTATATGGCATCGAGGAGCTCCTTGATCGTATCTACACCATCCTGACCACTTTCGGTTACGAAGTATGGATGTCTCACAAGGGAACGTTACCGGTACAGTCGAATAAATCGGCATTCGCCAACTGTTTACATGCGGTCGGGGAGTGCGACCTGTTCTTGGGCATCATCACCCCCACCTACGGCACCGGCAAGGAGGGCAGTGATCTTTCCATTGTCCACAAGGAAATTAATCAAGCCATCAAACTCAACAAGCCACGCTGGCTACTGGCGCACGAGCAAGTCGTTTTTGCCCGACGCCTGCTGAGTGATCTTGGTCACGGCAAACCTCAACAACGTAGAAAACTCCAATTAAAAGATAGCGCCAAGTCCATCACCGATTTGCGTGTTATCGACATGTACGAAGAAGCGATTCTTCATGCAGAACCTCTGTCTGAACGCAACGGCAACTGGGTTCAGAAATTCAGTACCGACGAAGATGCTCTGCTTTTTGCCTCCGCCCAATTCTCGCGCTTTCAGGAAGTCGAACGGTTCATTCAGGAAAACATGGCGAATCCTGATTCGGCCAATACACAAACCAAGATTCGCAAAGGGGATGTGAAATGATTCGCGCAGACCTGCAACGCTTGCTCTCTCTGGGCGAAGGACAGAGCGTCGAATATAAGGCTGTTATCGACACGAACTCGATCGGGCGCAACATCTGCGCATTCTTGAATACTGACGGCGGCTACCTCATCATAGGAGTCAAAGATGATGGGAAAGTGTTAGGAATACCTCCCGGAAAAGACCTGCGCAAGCTGGAGCAAACCATCGTATCCGGGCTAGTACCCCAAGCACTGGTTTCGTTCGAGGTGCAGACATTGGAGGGCAAGCCAGTCTGGGTAATCGAAGTGCCTGCTGGGCAGGATGTGCCCTACGGCTACCGGGACGAAATTTTTATCCGTGAAGGTGAACACTCTCAGCGTGCAGATGTTGCCACGTTGCGCGATATGATACTTCGGCGGCAAAACGAACCCGAACGCTGGGAGCGCCGTTTCTCCGATGCCGATATTGAGCAGGATCTGGATGAAAAAGAAATTCAAGCAATGACCATGAGCGTGGCGGCCCCCCGCTTAGAAGGCCTGCTCGATTCAGTTGGTAGCCCCCTCAAAGTGTTGGAACAACTGGGGATGATCAAATACGGTCGCCTCACCAATGGGGGCGACGTGCTGTTTGCCAGCCACCCCGCCCAGCGCCACCCTCAGGTGCGTGTGCGTGCCGTGTGCTACACCAGCGACAAGAGCGACGACACCTATCGGGACTTCAAAACCTTTGAAGGCCCGCTCGTGCAAGTGCTTAAGCAAGCGGATGCCTTCATTCAGCGCAACACGCCCAGCCGCAGCCATTTCCCCAAAAACAAACTGGCGCGGGAAGAGCAAAGCCTCTATCCCCCGGAGGCCATACGCGAGGGGCTGGTCAACGCCTTCGCCCATCGCGACTACGCGGATTTTCGCGGCGGCATCGTGATAAACATATACCCGAACCGGCTGGAAATCTGGAACTCGGGCAACTTCCCCGAGGGCATCACAGCGGCATCCCTCGCCAAAGGTCACATCTCCATCCTGCGCAACCCCGACATCGCCCATGTCCTCTACCTGCGCGGCATGATGGAAAAATTGGGCCGGGGCAGCGTCATGATCCGCAAGGCCTGCAAAGCGTATAAATTGCCGATGCCTTTCTGGAGCGCCAGCGCCCAAGGCGTCACCCTGACCTACCCCGCCCCGGAAGTCACCCCGGAAGTCACCCCGGAAGTCACCCCGGAAGTCACCCCGGAAGTCATGAAGGTGATCGCCGTCCTCGTGGGCACCATGGCGCGCCGCGACCTACAGGAAAAGCTCGGCCTCAAAGATGCGGAAAGTTTCCGCAAACGCTACCTGTTGCCCGCACTGAATAGTGGCTTGGTGGAAATGACCATGCCCGACAAACCTAATAGCCGCCTGCAAGCCTACCGCCTCTCCGCCGCAGGCCGCTCGCTGCAAAAGCGAAGCAAAGCATGACGGACGTCACATCGACTCCGCTCGGTGCAGGCCTCAAGCCCTATTCAGAGTACAAGGATTCCGGCTTGCCTTGGCTGGGGCGGGTACCGGGGCATTGGCAGACAGCTCCCGGCTTTGCCGCATTTCGAAAGAAGCAGATCAAGAACATAGGCTTGAAGGAAAAGCGTGTGCTGTCCCTCAGCTATGGGCGCATCGTCGTCAAGCCAGAAGGGTTACGCGGGCTGATGCCCGATTCGTTTGAAACCTATCAAATCGTCGAGCCGGGTGACATCATCATCCGCTCCACTGATCTTCAGAATGACAAGACCAGCCTGAGAATCGGCATGGTGCGGGATCGGGGGATCATCACTTCAGCCTACATCTGCATGAAAATCACGGCGGCGGTACTCCCTGAATTCGGTTATCAACTGCTAAACACATACGACCTATGCAAGGTGCTTTACGGCATGGGATCTGGACTTCGCCAGAACTTGGCATGGACGGATTTCAAGAGGATGCCGGTATTTCTTCCTTCGCTTGAAGAACAAGCTGCTATCGTGCGCTTCCTCGATCACGCTTTGCTGCGACTGGACAAAGCGATACGCGCCAAGCGCAAGACCATCGCGCTGTTGAACGAACAGAAACAGGCCATCATTCACCGCGCAGTCACACGTGGCCTTGATCCCGATGTGAAGCTCAAGGATTCCGGCATACCCTGGCTAGGACAGATTCCTGCACATTGGGAAATCTGTCGTGTGAAGGATCAGTTTCTTTGCCTGAACCCACGCCGTATTCCTTTGAGCTCAGTCGATCGTGGTGCAATGACCTCTCATCAATACGACTACTACGGCGCATCAGGGGTGATCGACAAAGTGGAGGATTTTCTGTTCGATGATGAACTGCTTTTGATTGCTGAGGATGGAGCAAATCTCGTATTGCGAAATCTGCCTTTGGCAATCATCGCCCGAGGGAAATTCTGGGTTAATAACCACGCCCATATTCTGAAACCGAAAGGCTGCAATTTGGAGTACATGGCTGGCTACATGGAAACGCTGAATTACCAACCTTGGATTTCTGGAGCTGCACAACCAAAGCTGACGAAGGATCGGCTTATGGCAATTGCAATTGCAGTTGCGCCAGCCACAGAGCAATCGGCAATTGTTCAACATTACACTGAGCAGACACAGCCCTTAATTTCCACGATAAAAACGACCGTACGCGAAATCGAACTCCTCCGCGAATACCGCACCCGCCTGATTGCCGATGTGGTCACCGGCAAGCTCGACGTGCGCGATGCCGCCGCGCGACTGCCTCAAGTCGAAGACGCACCTGCCGACGAGATTGAGCTTGCAGATATAGAAGGGGCTGGAGAAGAAATGGTTGAGGAGGATGCCTGATGACCGTGCCCGCCCAACCCAAGCTTTATCACATCACCCATGTGGACAATCTGCCCGCCATTCTGGCGGCGGGCGGTCTCTGGTCGGATGCGGCGATGAACGCGCAGGGCGGGCCAGCGGCTACCATCGGTATGGGCGGCATCAAACAACGGCGGCTGGGGCTACCGGTAAAATGCCATCCCGGCGATCATGTGGGCGACTATGTGCCCTTTTACTATTGCCCGCGCTCGATCATGCTGTACTTGATCTACTGCGCGAACCACCCGGAGATGACCTACAAGGGCGGCCAAGGGCCTATCCTGCATCTTGAGGCAAACCTGCATGAGGTGGTGCAATGGGGCGTGCAGCAGGGGCGGCGCTGGGCTTTCAGCCTTTCCAATGCTGGGGCGTACTACACCGAGTTTCGCAAGGATTTGGGGCAACTCGACGAGATAGATTGGGCAGCGGTGGCGGCTGCCGATTTTCGCAATTCGCAGGTAAAGGAAGGCAAGCAGGCAGAATTCCTGCTGCATGAGTTTTTTCCGTGGCATCTGGTGCGGCGCATCGGTGTGATGGATGCCACGGTCTATGGTAAGGTTGTCAACGCTACACAAAACGCGACGCATCGGCCTGTGGTGGAAGTGCGGCGCGAATGGTATTACTGAATAAGGAGAAAGCGATGATTCGCTATACGACGGGCGACATATTGAAGGCCGAGGCTGAGGCGCTGGTCAATACGGTCAACTGTGTGGGGATTATGGGGCGCGGCATTGCGCTTCAGTTCAAGGACATGTTTCCGGCCAATTTCAAGGCTTATGCAATCGCGTGCAAACGCGAGGAAGTGCAGCCGGGGCGGATGTTTGTGTTTGATACCGGGGAACTGACTTTTCCACGTTATATAGTCAATTTTCCTACCAAGCGCCACTGGCGCGGCAAGAGCCGGGTAGAGGATATCGAAGCCGGACTGGTGGCTTTGGTGGATGAGGTGCGGGCGCGGGGTATTCGCTCCATCGCCATTCCGCCACTGGGCAGTGGCTTGGGTGGGTTGGATTGGAGCCAGGTCAGGCCGCTGATCGAGCGCGCCTTTGCAGCATTGCCGGATGTGGAAGTGCAGATATTTGAACCGGCTGGTGCGCCTGCCGATAGCCGCGCCAACCGATCGACCGAGGTACCGAAGATCACCGCCGGGCGGGCGGCGCTGGTGGCACTGATGCGCCGCTATCTGGGCGCGTTGCTGGATCCGAGCATCAGCCTGCTGGAGGTACACAAACTGATGTACTTCCTGCAAGCGGCGGGTGAGCCGTTGCGTCTGCGTTACGTGAAAGCGCCCTATGGCCCCTATGCAGAGAATCTGCGCCATGTGCTGCTGGCAGTCGAAGGGCATCTGGTCAGCGGTTATGCCGATGGCGGCGATGCGCCGGACAAGCCGCTATCCTTGGTGCCCGGCGCCGTAGAGGAAGCAGAGCGATTCTTGAATGCGCATGCTGCCACGCATGCCCGACTCGACCGCACCGAGGCGCTGGTTGAAGGGTTTGAGACACCCTACGGACTTGAGTTGCTGTCCACGGTGCATTGGGTGGCTACCCAGGAAGGCGCTGCAAGCGTCCCCGAAATTACCGAGGCTGTTCACCGCTGGAATACGCGCAAACGTCAATTTACGACAGATCAAATCAGCTTGGCTACCGGGCGGTTGCGTGAGCAAGGGTGGTTATCTGGTAACGCCTAATCTGCCCCCCAATGAGAGCTTTCGGTAAATGACATCGGACACTAGCGAAAAGGGGCTAGAAAGCCTGATAGTCACAGCCATGACTGGCCGAGCAT
>Ga0210044_10011234_pt1 | contig 10471 bp, 10 predicted proteins | sample CryGey13umfilter_2_FD_183959 | JGI IMG/M metagenome (GOLD analysis project Ga0210044, IMG submission 183959) | Groundwater microbial communities from aquifer in Utah, USA - Crystal Geyser 4/9/14 3 um filter (SPAdes) (version 2) | ecosystem: Environmental > Aquatic > Deep subsurface >...
AAAGCCGGCGGTTTTGGAGGTGAACCCCTTTATATCCGTCAGCATGATAGTTATGTTTCTTGATTCCATGTGTTTATGGCCTCGGGCCCGCTTTATATTTTTACGCCGGGTTGGGGATGTCGATGAATTCCGTTTTTACCTTAAATTTCTTTTCCAGCACCCCGGCCAGGGCCATCACTCCCGGCTTTTCCGTATTGTAGTGCCCGGCTGAAATGAAGTTGGACAGGGTTTCACGCGCGAATTCCTGGGCCGGCTCGGCCGTCTCCCCGGTTATGAACAGGTCCAGCCCGGAGGCCACGGCCTGTTCGAACATCCGTGCCCCGCCGCCGCTGATGATCCCAGCGGTTTTTATCTTTTCTGTGCCGAACCTGAAGCAGAGAGGTTCAGCGTCCAGCTTTATGGCCAGCGCCGCGGCTATGTCTCCCATTGTGCGGGCCTTCGGGAAAGAGCCGCTGAAGCCGATGGTTTCGCCGTCATAATCCCCGAAAGGTTTCAGGCTGACGGCGCCCAGCATTTTAAGGAGCCGGGCATTGTTGCCGCAGACGGGGTGTTTATCTAGGGGTAAATGCCAGGCGCAGAGCGAGAGCCCGCTCCGGAACAGGGCTTCCAGTTTGCGTTTTAAGGGGCCGGCGAAAGGCCGGGAACGGCCCCAAAGCAGGCCGTGATGGGTTATGAGCATGTCCGCGCCGCAGGCCGCCGCGCGCTTTATGCATTCCAGGGAAGCTGAAACGCCGAAGGCGATCTTGTTCACCTCTGCCCGCCCTTCGGCCTGAAGGCCGTTCTGGGAAGCGTCTTTAACTTTTTTTGACCCGAGGTAGGAATCCGTGAAAGAAACTATTTTATCCCTGTCAGCCATGTGACCTCCGTAATCTGGTTTTATCGCCGGCCGGCCTTTTTAAGGCCTGAGGCCGCGTGACGGCTGCACCGCATAAATATAACCCCTGTTTATGCTGTCGGCAATATAATCGGTAATATCAAAATCCCCTGTTTCGTTCGGCGCCAGTAAAAGAGCCGCGTAGCTCCACAGTTCCGGCGTTCCCTTAAGCAGGGAGGCGGGCACGAGCACCGAGATCTTTCCGTCTACGGTCTTTACTTTAAGGGTGCCGGCGGCTACCGGGCCTTTGGGCGTGGTTTTATAAAGCGTGGCTCCGGAGGGGGCCACGTCAAGCGCATATTCCCAGGCATTATCAGGGAAGATCCGCAATGGCCGGCCATCGAGCGGCCGGGTCATCCCGGCGCGCGGCCGGTGGTTGACGTCAATATAGAGGTCCAGCCTGATATGGCTGAAGCCGGAGCTGTTTTTATCGGAATTATCCAGCTCCAGCGGGATAAACCGGAAAAGGATACCGTCAGGCCCCGCCGTCACGCTGAAGCCGTCCAGTTTCCAGACGCGGTTCGGGTCGGCCGCTGCCGGGAGGCCGGGGGTTTTTGCGGGGGGCTGGGCGGGCCTGGAGACGTTTTTAATTTCAAAGCCGCCGGGCACCGGGAGTATTTTTAGCTGGCCCGGGCGTTCCGGGCCCGTGCCGGCATCGGCCAGGCTTGAAAATACCCAGGGCGGGGGCGTTTTCTGCATCAGGCGGTAGGCGTTTCCCAGGGAATTCCTGATTTCTATTTCGGCCTCACTGGAAGTCTCCGGGTCGGCGGAGGCCAGGGCCCGCAGTTTCCTTCCTTCTTCCGAGGAAAAATATTCCTCAAAGGCCGGTGACGCTTTCGAGTAATTTCCCTGTACCGAGTTGAGGTGCAGCATAAGGTCGGACCTTGTCCGCGCCAGGGCCTCAAGCGCGCCGGCCTGCAGCGGGGCCGAGGCCCAGGGCGTATAATCGCCGCCCCAGGGCGCAGCGGCTTCCGCTATTTCGGAAGGGGCGGAAGCGGAGGAGAGCGCTGTTTTAAGCGCCTCGGAAACGGTGAGCTTTGCTTCAAGGGAAAAAGTTTTAAGCTCCGTCAGCAGCTGCGCGCGTAATGCTGCGGGGTCGGCGGAGGAGGTTTCGTCAAAAAGGGTGAAGGCCGGTCCCGCCGGGGGCGCGGCAGTTGAAAAATTGACGAAAGGCACGGCGTAAATGCCTTCATGCTCCATTACCGCGGCGGCAGAGGAAGCCAGCGGCCCGGTAGCCAGCCATTTAACTCCGAGCGCTTTAGCCAGCGGGAAGTAGTCAGCTGCCAGGCCGCCGGGAGGGCTGACCAGGCCTGAGGGGGATTTTTTCAGCGCTTTAAGCGCGGCGTCGCGGGCCAGTCCCAGGCGCAGCGCCAGGAAATACTGGTCGGAACGGGCGGGGGCGGATGAAGTCTTTCCTTCCCATTTTACCTGGGACGCCGCGGGGTAATAGAGCAGCGGCAGAGGCGGGTCGCCGGCCGGGCGCAGCGCAAGTTCAAGGCGGCCTTCCTGCTCAAGCGCTTTAACGCGTTCCGCAAGATCTTTGGGAAGCGGGCCGAGAGCGGCGGTGAGCCTGAGAGCGGGGTTGAATTCCAGCGCGGCGATTATATCTTCGGCCCCGGCGGCTTCTTCCGGCACCCAGAGCAGGGCCTGCTGCGCGGCCAGAGCGGCCGGGAGGAGCACGGCCAGGGCAAGCGCTGCAAGTGTTCCCGTAGTCCAGGCCCTGAAATTAATGCTTAATTTGTTTTTCATCGTTTTGCTTTGAGGCCGGCTGTAAGGCGCGGAGCGCGCATGAAAAATAAAATTAGCTGCGCCCTTGAGCTTTTTTGCGGCTGCAGCCCCCCGGCTATTTTACGGTCAGCACCGAGACTTTCCTGCCGGCTTCAAATTCGGTGTCGGGATTCATCGGGTCCAGCAAGTCCTGACCGTCAATACGGCAGAGGTACCGGTACCTGCCGGGCGGCAGCGGCACGATGGCTTCCCAGGTTTTGGCGCTCTTTTTCACCAGCACCAGACCTTCCGGATTCCATTTATTAAAATCGCCGGCTATCATTACTTCTTTGGCTCCGGCAATGGTTATTGAAAATTTCGCGAACCGCAGCTCGGGCTGGGGCGGGATGTCCGGCCTTTCGGCCCTGGCCCTGGCCGGGGGGATTATGGCGGTGCGGGAGGGTTTTATATTGGCCACGCTCCAGTGGCCTACAAAACTGAAATATTTATTGATGGCGTTATTGAAGAGCACGCTCGGGACGCTTACCAGCGCGAACGCGACAGCGGCGAGGATTAGCAGCAGCGCTTTCCTTTCTATCACCGATTTTCTCCCTCTTCCAGTTTTGGCCTTAAGCGCGGCTCCGCTCCGAGCCGGCCGGCTAGGGCTTTGAATTTTTCAAGGTCTATGCCTTTGTCCTCCACGGCAGTCGCGAAAGCCTCCGGCAGCAGCAGCGAGGCTTCCCTGATGAATTCCTTTACCTTCTCAAAGCCGGTGGGAGCCCAGGGCGCCATAGGCCTCATCAGCGCGAGCCACTGCTCCGGGTCGGCTGTATTAAGGCTGACATGAACCGAATCTATCAGCCCTTTCATTTCGGGGACCACGTTGCGCCCAAGTACGGCGTTCGCCAGCCCGTTGGTATTGAGCCTTATTTTCAGAGTGCACGGCAGCGGTTCGGCGCGGCCGGTTTTTATGAGCCGGGCGCAGGTGAGCAGGGCTTCAAAGCGCATGGTGGGTTCGCCGTAGCCGCAGAAAACAAATTCTTCAAAAGGAGCCGCCGCCCATTCAGCCTTGGCCAGTGCTATTACTTCGGCAGGGGACGGCTCATTGCCCTGCAGGTTCAGGTCGCTTCCGCGATAGTCCATCTTCCAGGTGTTTTTAACGCAGAAAACGCAGGCAGTGGGGCAGCTGTTGGTCAGGTTGACGTAGAGCGCGTTCTTGTAGCGGTAGACTATGCTGGGTTTTGAATTTTCCATTGTATGTACGATAGGCCGCCGGCATTTATTCGCCATCAGCTTTCTATTATTCTATCATTTAGAGATGAAGATTTTGATAGCCCCTAACGCTTTCAAGGGAACCCTGACCGCGGCAGCCGCCGGAGCGGCCGCCGGAAGAGCGGTCGGGCGGGTCTGCCCCAGCGCGGATATAGAGGTTCTGCCTATAGCCGACGGCGGGGACGGGCTGCTTGAAGCCCTGCGCCCGGCCCTTGGCGGCAAAATAATGAGGAGCCGGGTGGAAGGTCCCCTCGGGGAAAAAATAAAGGCACGCTGGCTTCTGGCGGGCCGGACGGCCGTTATAGAAATGGCCGAGGCTTCAGGCCTCGGGCTGATGGGCGCGCGGAAGCTGCGGCCGCTGGACGCTTCCACCTTCGGAGTGGGGCAGCTGATAGCGGCCGCTGTGCGTAAAGGCGCCCGGGAAATTATCGTAGGGCTTGGAGGCAGCGCCTCGAATGACTGCGGAGCCGGCTGCGCGCAGGCCCTGGGTTTCTCCCTGCTGGATTCCGGCGGGGAGCCCATAGTGCGGGGGGCGCGCGGGCTTGCCTCCCTGGCAGCGATCCTTCCCCGCCGGGCAGCTTCACGGCTTAAACGCGTAAAAATAACCGGCCTCGCGGATGTAAAGAATATTCTTTGCGGCAGGTTCGGGTCCGCCCGCGTTTTCGGCCCTCAGAAGGGGGCCGGTCCGCGGGAGGGTGATTTTATTTCCGGGGCAGTCCTGAATTATTCCAGATTAACAAAGGCCTGCCTGGGGGCCGACGTTTCCAGGCTGCCGGGCGGGGCAGCGGCTGGGGGGCTGGGAGCCGGACTGGCGGCCTTTTTCGGGGCTGAATTGAGAGATGGTTCGGCTTTTGTGCTTGAAAAAGCGGGGTTTGAAAGAAAACTTGCCCGGGCCGACCTGCTCATAACCGGGGAGGGCTGTTTTGACTCCCAGACATTCTACGGCAAGGCCCCCGGCGCCGCTCTGGCCGCGGCTGTCCGGTTCGGAAAGCCGGCCATAGTGGTTTGCGGAGTTTCGCTTATTAAAACCCGCAGGGAGCTCAGGAGGCGCGGGGTATCTGGTGTGATAATGGCCGGCAGGGACCCCTCTCCCGCGGCCGCAATAGAGGCCGCGGTTATAAGAGACCTGCCGGGATTGCTCGGGGCCTGAAGAGCTAGTTACCGCAAACCATGACATTTCTACTTGCCGCCACCATGACATTTAAAAAAATCGTTACAATTGAACTGTAAATTGAATTGCAGCAGTTTGAGTTTAGCCTTAAATTTAATAATATATATATTCTACATAGTCCGGCCAAATGGCTGGCTAAGTCTGTTTTTTAAAGAGAGGCTTAAATGAGTTCCCACCAGTCAAACCATATTTCTTTCGGTACGGATGGTTTTCGGGGTATTATAGCCAGGGATTTCACCTACGATGTGGTCCGCAAGGTCGCTCAGGGGATGTCGGATTACCTGTCCCATAAGCATCCGCGCGCCGACAAACCCAATATCGCCATCGGCTACGACAGGCGCTTTATGTCCGATCTTTTTGCCAGAACGATGGCGGAGATCATTTCCGCGAACGGCTTTTCAGTTACGCTCAGTTCCACCCCCCTTGCTACCCCGGCGGTAAGCCTGCTTACGGTAAAGGGCTACGGGATAGGGGTCGTGGTAACGGCCAGCCACAACAATCATTATTACAACGGCATCAAGGTAAAACAGAACGGGCGCTCGGCTCCTCCCGCGGTTACGGCCGAGATAGAGAATTATATCGCCAAGGCCGTGCCTATGAAGCCCAACGGCGCTGCGATACCGGTAAAAGATTTCCGGCCCGCATATACGGATTACCTCAATTCCAAGGTGCAGTCCTCCAAGGTGCAGGCGAAGCTGCCCCGTCCGGTAGTTATAGACTTTATGTACGGAGTGGGCGCTGAAACGGCCGGTACGGTCTTTAATTCCAGGAATGTCATAAAGATCCGCGAAAGGCATGACCCCCTTTTCGGAGGTATTTCCCCGGAGCCGGTGGAGAAGAACCTGGGGGAACTTGTTGCCGCGGTCAAAAAACACAAGGCGCTTTTCGGCGTGGCGCTGGACGGGGACGCGGACCGCTTCGCCCTGGTTTCGGATAAGGGTCAGTATATGACCCCCTGCCAGACCGCCCCGCTGATGCTGGAATACCTGCTTTCTAAAGGCCAGTGCAAGGGAAAGATAGTCCAGGCCGTGTCCATGGGCTACCTCACCAAGCGGATCGCCCGCGCGGCTAATTTACCTTTCGAGGAAACCCCGGTCGGCTTTAAATATATAGCGGAGAAAATGCTTGCCGGCGACGTGGCTTTCGGAGTGGAAGAGTCCGGCGGTTACGCCTGGAAGGGCAATTTGCCCGAGCGCGACGGCGCCCTGACGGCGCTGTTCGTGATGGAGATGGCGGTTAAGACCGGCAAGACCATTTCCGCTCTTTATTCGGAGATAGAGAAGAAATACGGGAAATCCTGCTTTATCCGCAGGGACTTTAAGATAGAGAAGTCCATCCCCAACAAGCATTCTTTCGCCGTAAAGATAAAAAAGAAACTGCCGAAGCTGCTGCTCGGGCACAAGATCACCGAGACCAACACTATCGACGGGCTCAAGATAGTCCTGGCCAACGACTGGTGGGTGCTGATGCGGCCTTCGGGCACCGAGCCCCTGCTGCGCACCTACGCGGAGACCGACAGCCAGGAGAACACCAGGAAATTCCTGGACCTGGCCCGCAAGCTGGTGGAGCCCAAGTAGGCCGGCCTGTTGCGTGCGGGGAGCGGCGGGAAAATTGTATAATTTGTATATAAATTCAGGAGGGAAAACATGAACTTCAAAGGTAAACGGTATGTGAGCTCGGAATCGGTGACGGAGGGGCACCCCGATAAAGTTTGTGACCAGATTTCGGACGCAGTGCTTGACGAGATAATGAAGAAGGACCCCGCCGGCCGCGTCGCCTGCGAAACCTTCATAACCCGCGGCATGGTGGTGGTAGGCGGCGAAATAACCACCAGGACCTATGTGGACGTGGATACACTTGTCCGCAAGGTCGTAAAGGACATAGGCTATACCCATTCCAGATACGGTTTTAATTACGAGACCTGCGCCGTCATCAACGTTATCGGCCGCCAGTCGCCCGACATAGCCCAGGGCGTGGATACCGGCGGAGCCGGCGACCAGGGCCTGATGGTGGGCTATGCTTCGGACGAGACTCCCGAACTTATGCCCCTGCCGCTGCAGCTGGCCCAGCGCCTTTCTATGCGCCTGGCCGAAGTGCGCAAGAAAAACATCCTTCCCTACCTTGGCCCCGACGGTAAGAGCCAGGTAACCGTAGAGTATCATGACGGCAAGCCGGTCCGGATAGAGACCATCGTGGTTTCCACCCAGCATACCGAGGAAATCCTGGACAAGAGCGGCCACCAGATAACCGAGAAATCCAGGAAAGAGATCATAGACGCTGTCGTTACCCCGGTTATAAACAAGAACCTGATAGACAGGAAAACCAGGATCCTGGTTAATCCCACCGGGAAGTTCGTAGTTGGAGGCCCGCAGTCTGACTCCGGGGTAACCGGCCGCAAGATCATCGTGGACACTTACGGCGGCGTAGCCCCGCACGGCGGCGGCGCGTTCTCCGGTAAGGACCCGACCAAGGTAGACCGCTCGGCGGCCTATATGGCCCGCTACCTCGCTAAAAATATAGTTGCCGCCAAACTTGCCAGCGAGTGCACCGTCCAGCTGGCCTACGCCATAGGCGTGGCCGAGCCTGTCGGCCTCTATGTGGACACCCACGGCACCGGCAGGATAGCGGACGAGAAGCTCTCCAAGATAGTGCGCGACAGCTTCGACCTGACTCCCCGCGGCATCATAAAGACGCTGAATCTGCGCTCGCCGATATTCCGCAAGACCGCCGCCTATGGGCACTTCGGCCGGCCCGGTTTTTCGTGGGAAAAAACCAATGCCGCGGACCTGCTTAAGAAAAAAGCCGCGGGCGCGCCCAAGAGCGAGTGCGCCTGCTGCGGCTGAGCGGCAGGGCTTGATTATTGCGCCCGGGGCGATCGGGGGGTCGCCGGGGCGCGGCGGTTGTTAAGGCCGGGGCAGGCGGCTCCGAACGAAGTTCCTACAGGGGGAAAAATGAGAGTATTGCTGGTTGAAGATAACGCACTTACCAGATACACCATCAAATCGCTGCTTGAAAAACTGGGGCACGAGGTGGTGGGCGAGGCCGAGGACGGCCCCAGCGCTGTAAAACATTTCAGCGAACTGAAGCCTGATATTGTTTTCCTGGACCTGATACTACCCGGCAAGTCGGGCGTGGAGATACTCGGGGACTTGCGGGCCGTAGACCCTGCTGCGCGGGTGGTAATTGTCACCGCCGTAGAGCAGGACGAGATAGACCGCCGCCTGAAGGACAAAGGGGTCAGTGCTATACTGCGCAAACCTTTCTCTTTCGACGACTTTAAAGCCCTTATGAAGGAACTGGAGTAAGCTTGATATGGAAGTAAAAGCCAGCCAAATGTTGGAGAGGATAGCCTTGGCAAGCCTTGAGAAATGCGTGTCAAAGCTTTCCCGCATCTCTGCGGGAAAGTGGAGCGTGGAGGCCGCGCGGGTAACCTTTCGCAGCATGGATGAGGCGGTCGGCGAGCATTCCTCCGGGGCCGGCGGAACCGGGGCGGCCGTGTATTTCGAAGTCCGCGGCGAGTATCCTTTCACCTCCATGGTCGTCTTCCGGCCGGAGGATATAGACACTCTTTCCCGCGGTTTCCTCGGTTTCTCTTTCTCAAAACTCCCGAACCTTAATCAGGCGCAGGAGCTCCTGCTTTCCGAACTGGGCAATATAATACTGAACGCGCTCATAAGCTCCCTTTCAAACACCCTCAAACAAAGCTTTCTTCCTTCCGCCCCCAAGTGCGTGCAGGGAGAGACGAGGTTTTTGCTGGAAGCTCTGTGGACTTCCCTTGACCAGACCAAGAAGCATAGCCTGGTGACCGTGATATTGGATCTTCAGTGCGATAACAAGGTTACGCGCAGCGAAGTGATAGCTGTCATGCCGGAGAACATGGAGGCTGCCCTGTCAGCCGTTCTTGAGTCCGCCGGCTGAAAAGTTTTAGAACGGAGACTTATTATGAGGATAAACTTTATCCCCCGCGCCCTGGTTGTGATACTCTTTCTCGGTTCCGCCTTCGCGGTTCCGGCTTCCTCACAGGTAAGTCTTGTTAACGTGAGCTGGGAAATTTCCAAACTCGCCGGTAAAAACCGCCTGCCTTATGTTCCGGTCGAGGACCTGCGCGCGGCCCCGGAATTCAAGTTTACGGATAATTTGCGGGCTATAGTGACGCTTCACAACTTCTCGTCCAAAGCGGCTGAGGGCCTGGTTTTGCGCTACGCACTGAGACTGCTCCTCCTGAAAACGGGGGACGCGCCCGAGCAGGCTTTCTGGGGCGTGCCTTTCTACGTGGAGGAGGTCCGGGTCTCCAAAATAAATCCGTCTTCTGAAAGAAACGCTAAAGTTATACGTTTTGAGATACAGAGCCAGTTTAATAAACTCAAGGGCAGCGGCTTCTCTCCTTCGGCGCTTAAGATGGAGATAATGCTGAGCCCACACCAGGGCGACGAGCCCTCTGCGATAATCCGCGAATCCATTATAAAAATACTTAAACCGTAAGCCCCGGAGGCCGTCCGGGGCGCATAGCGCTTTGGCCGTCCGATGAGCATGGCTCCCGATACGGCATGACCATAGGTCTTATACGGAACCTATAAAGGAATGTACCATAATGCTTGACATCAAACTTATCCGCTCCAATCCGGAGCAAGTTAAGGCCGCTATGGCCGACCGGAGCGGGAATTACCTCCCGGTGCTGGAGGAAATAATAGAGATAGACTACTCCTACCGCGCCGCTCTCGCCGAAATAGAGGAACTGCGCTCAAAACGGAACGAGGTTTCCAAGAAGATACAGGTAGCGAAAGTGTCCGGCGATGAGGCCGCCGCGCGGGCCGCTATGGCGGCGGCCAACGCCGCCAAGGAAGCCGTCAAGGCGCGCGAAGAAAACACTTCCACCCTGGAGAGGGAGCTGAACGCGCTGCTGCTCAGCCTGCCCAACTTGCCCGACGAAAGCGTGGGCAAAGGCGGCGGCCCGCAGGATAATAAAGTGATTTTCGAAGATGTTTCCTGCAGAAAGGAGTTCTCTTTCAAACCCCTGGACCATCATGCCGTGGGGGAGAAACTGGGTATACTGGACTTCGAGGCCGCCACCAGGCTTTCAGGCTCGCGCTTCGCGCTGCTCAAAGGCCAGGGCGCCCGTCTTGAGCGCTCCCTCACGCAGTTTATGCTGGATATCCAGGCCGGCGAACACGGCTATACAGAAATTTTTCCGCCTTTCCTGGTGACCGCGGAGACCATGACAGGCACGGGCCAGCTCCCTAAATTCGAAGAGGAGCTTTACAAGATAGCCTCCGAGTCGCCGATGTATCTCATTCCTACCGCCGAGGTTCCTCTGACCAATATGTACCGCGGCAACCTGATGAAAGAGGACGATCTGCCCGTAAAACTGACAGCCTGCACGGCCTGCTTCAGGCAGGAGGCCGGAACCTACGGTAAGGATACCCGCGGCCTTATCCGCAACCATCAGT
>Ga0210044_10011235_pt1 | contig 10471 bp, 8 predicted proteins | sample CryGey13umfilter_2_FD_183959 | JGI IMG/M metagenome (GOLD analysis project Ga0210044, IMG submission 183959) | Groundwater microbial communities from aquifer in Utah, USA - Crystal Geyser 4/9/14 3 um filter (SPAdes) (version 2) | ecosystem: Environmental > Aquatic > Deep subsurface > Groundwater...
GCGCCAGCAGCCAGTGCCAGAGCGGGATCTGCCACGCCACGGAGAAGGTGTGCTGCGACAAGACGTGCGGGGCCGGGCCGTGCGAGAGCTGCGCCCTGGCCGGCAAGCTGGGCACCTGCAGCCTGCGACCGGCCGGCACGGCGTGCAACGGCGGGGCCACCAAGTGCGTCGACGCGGCGCTCACGAGCTACCTGACCAAGGATCAGTGCACGGCATCCAGCGCCGCCTGCACCGCGGTGAAGAGCGCCGGCTGCGACCCCTACCGCTGCGCCAGCGCCACCGCGTGCCGGACGAGCTGCACGGCCCACGCCCAGTGCTCGAGCACCGTGTGCGACGTCTCCACCGATCACAACAACGGAAGCCCGTTCGGCACGAAGAACACGTGCATCTCCGAGGCGAACATCTGCTACGCCGACGCCGCCAAGCCCGCCCCGGGGGCCGGGACACGGCAGAGCCCGTACGCGACGATCCAGCCCTGCGTCACCAACACCACCAAGCTCCACGTCGCCGTGGCCGACGGGACCTACGACGAGAACCTGGCCCTCGGGCGCCAGGTGGCGCTGTGGGGCACGGGCACCGCGGGGACGCTGGTGCAGCACGGGATCGCCAACCCGACCCTGATCAAGGCGGAGGTGCAGAGCAGCAGCGGATCGGTGGTCACGGTCAACACCCCGAGCGCCACCCCGGGCAGCATCGTCATGCTGTGGGGGCTGCGGATCACGCGGGCCCAGGCAGGCACGGGCCTGCCGCCGCTGGTGCAGATCACCAACGGCAGCAACCAGGGAGACGTTCTGATCCTGACCAGCGACATCGTCAAGAACGACGGCTTATGTCTAGACGTGGCAACGCCGAGCGGCACCTCGGAGCTGGACATGAAGGACGTGGCGCTGAGCGCCTGCGAGGGTATCATCGCCAATGACACGAACCTGTGGATGGCGAACGCCAGCATGGCGTGGCTTCCCGGAAGCGTCGGTATCTTGCACCAGACCCAGGACTCCGTGAACGCCATCCTGAACGTGACGGACGTGCACCTGGGCTACAGCGGCGCCAAGAGCCCTCTCCTGGCCGGGATCTTCGCGGTGAACAGCGACCTGCACGTGGATCGATTTCGCATGGCAAACTCCGCTGCCCAGGTCGGGATCAGGTTCTGGGGCAACGGCCAGGGCGAAGTGGTCAACACGCAGATCAGCAACGCCGCCAAGGGGTTGGATCTGACGCTGGCTTCCGAGCCGGTGCTGCTGGTCAACAGCACGATCGTGAACAACGACGGCCCCCAGCTGGTGGGCCCGACAGCCCCTGGTTCCGTCACGGTGTACAACAGCATCCTGTGGAAGCAGAACGCCACGACCGACAGCTGGAGCGGGAGCTGCCAGTTCAACAACTCGCAGGTGCAGAAGGCGGCCGGCAGCATCGTGCCGGGCTCCAACAACGCCTCCACCGATCCGCTGTTCGACACCGTCAATCCGATCAACCCCTACTACCACCTGTCCTCCGCCTCCCCGTGCCGGGATCAGGGGACCACCACCGCCGTGACCCCCTTCCCGACGCTGGATCTGTTCAACCAGCCCCGAGTGGTCAACGGGCAGGTGGACCGCGGGGCGCTGGAGTACCAGTGACCCTCACGATGGCGTCGGCGTGATCGCCAGCTACTGCAACGTCACGCGGCGGCGGAACTACATCCAACGGAACCACCAACACCCAAATCAACACCTGCACCGAGGAGACCAGCGGGTACTGCGAGTCCAACACGGACTGCGCCGGCAGCGCCGCCGCGGCGCTGCGAGCTGCGCCGCGGGCGATGGCAATCGTCGCTGGATCCGTCGAGCGGCCGGGTGCTAGCATCCGGCCGGGGAGGATACCTGTCATGCGAAGGGTCGTTCGTTGGTATTCCACCGAGTACCTGCTGGTGCGGCCAGGTGAGGAGGCGTTCGAACAGCCGCGGGCGCTGGTGGATCTGTTGATGTTCGATCGCACCTGGGACAACCAGTAGACTCTGCGTGAGGTCCTGGCCACCGGATTCAGCCACGACGTGCACCGCATGAACGACCACGAGGTCTTCGCCACGCTGGCGGATCTGGTGTCGTGGGACGCCGTGCGGCTCGTCGAGGTGGAACGCGCGGCCCCGTCCTCCGGGGGCGTCGACGCGGTGGAGGACACGGAGCCGGCGCGCGAGAAGCCGCCGAGCACGACGTGGATCGAGGTCGAGCTGCTGGACGAGATGGGCGAGCCGGTGGCCGGCGCGAAGGTCAACATCGCGCGCAAGGGTGGGGGGGTCCGCTCCCTGAACCTCGACGCGCATGGGCGGGTGCGGCTCACGGGGATCGCCGCCGGGGAGTACACGGTTCGGTTCCCGGAGCTGGACAACGACACCTGGACCGGGCGGGCCGGGTGACTGGCCCATTGTCGACGACCGACGGGGCGGCGTGCCGTGGTCGTTCAGCGGCCCTACTTTCCGGGAGACGACACATGAATGGCAGTGGGACAGGGGACGACGACATGGATCAGGGCGACGGCTGGCTCCTCGACGACGACGCGGCGTCAGCGTTGCTCGACGAGTCAGCCTGGAACCTCGATGACGCTGACGTCGACGATCCGTGGCCTGGCCCCGAGGTTGATGACGCTCAGGATCCAGCAAGCTCGGCGCTCGCCCGGCAGGCGCCAACCGGCGGTCGCATAGGCCCTGGCCCGCACACGGTGCTCCAGGGCGAGTGTCTGGCCGACATCGCATTTCGTGCAGGCCACCTCGAGCGCACAATCTGGGATCACGGAGACAACGCCGACCTGCGCTCGCGTCGTGAGGACCCGAGCTTCCTGGCTCCAGGCGACGTGATCCACGTGCCGCCGATCCGGTCCAAGCAGGTAGTCTGCGCCACCGGCCAGCGCCATGTGTTCCAGCTCAAGGGGGTCCCGGCGCGGCTTCACGTGCGGCTGATGGTGATGGGGGCGCCGCGGGGGAACGTCGGCTTCACGCTGAGCGCGGACAGCCGGGTGATCAAGGACAGGACGGACGCGGAGGGCTGGATCAATGCGCCGATCATGCCCGATGCGCGCGAGGCGAAGGTCACGCTGGAGTCGGGCGAGGAGATCACACTGCACCTTGGAGGAGTGGACCCGCTGGAGGAACACAGCGGCGTCCAGGCCCGGCTCGCCAACCTGGGCTACAGCTGTGAGGTCACGGGCGAACTCGACGACGAGACCCGGGAGGCGCTGGAGGCGTTTCAGGAAGACGAGGAGCTCGAGGTCACTGGCGAGATCGATGCCACCACACGCGACCGCCTGAAGCAGCGGCACGGCAGCTGACCCGGAGAGCCGCATGCCAGGACGACGGACAATTCTGGCCCTTTGCGTGGCAGCCCTGGCCAGCTGCAACACCGAGCGCACATCGATGGAGCTGCTCTGCGACTCGCCGATGCACAGCGGGGCCAAGCTGGAGCCGTGGGGCAATTTCATGCGGAAGACATGGCACCACGCCAAGGGACGGATCCGGAACGAGTCCGTCAAGCAGCTGGTGCGTGACCTGGCAGGAGTGGCCACCGAGGAGGCCTCGCGACTCCTGCGCGACCGGGCCACGGGGCTTGGCCTCGCGACCTGCGTGCTGGCCACGGCGCACGACCTGCGGCTGGAACCGTACTGCACGTCGGTGAAGCCCGACGCGCTGGCCTGCCATTTCGAGCGGCGCATGATCGCGACCTGGATCCAGCAATGGGGGCGGGACCTTCGGTCCAGCAACGAGTCCGTTCGAAGCGAGTCCTTCTACCGACTGCACAAGCTCGGCCCGCGGGCGGCGCCAGCCGCGGCGCTCGTGGCGCGGGCGATAGAGGACCGGCCGGCTCTGCGGGACCAGTTGGTAGACCTGGCGATCCAGATCGGACCCGAGGCCAGCCTCGCGGCCATGCGCAGCTTGCTCCGCCCCGGGATGCCGCGCGAGTCGAGCGGCACGCTGTTGCGGAAATTCACGCACCACTGGGAGATCGTGATCCCGGTCGCTCGGAGCGGAATGCGAGACCGAAACCCGATCGTACGCCAAGTCATCGCACAACTGCTTGGGAACATGGAGCACAATGAGACCCGGACGATCGAGCGCCGGAGAGCCGCAGCAGCGGTATTGGTTGCGCTCGCCAGGGACCGAGACCCGGACGTACGTTTCGGCGCGGCAATAAGCTTGAGGAGACATTCGGGCCTCGGCTTCGACAGCCAGGCCGTCCAGGTGCTGGCATCGTTGATCGACCAAGCAAACCGCCCTCGAAGGCGCGCTCCGGAGGATCCATGGCATCTGGAGGATCGCACCGCGCTTGTTGCGACGACGACTCTCGGTGCCTATCCCGCGCGGCTGACGCGCGGCATCCTGGAACGGGTGGCTGCGCACCACCTCTACGACGCACTCCGTGAAGATGCGAAGGCAATGCTGAACGAGATTGACGCGGACCCGTCCGCGAAATAGGAGCCCCATGCCCCCCGCCGCCCGCAACCGCAAGACCACGCTCGACTTCGGGCCCGTGATCTGGATTACCGAGAAGCGCTACCCGGGGAACATGTATGGCTTCCCCGAGGACAAGTGGGTCTATGTGCTGCACCAGAAGGGAAAGGAAGAGCCCCGCCTGGTGGACGAGGTCCACACCGGCACCAAGGGCTGGCGGCGGATGAAGCGGAGCTTTCACGGACAGCGCTTCCCCGCCACACGAACGAACAGCGTGGCGGTGCCAGCCCGACGCTACCAACTGCCGGGCCGACAGGTCTACCGGGGCCACCTGTTCTTCCACCTCTCGCCCATCCCGCTCGGCGAAGAGGCTCTAGTAGGGTTCTTGGGCAAGCTCGCCAAGGCAGAGAGCGATGACCAGCGCTCGACCATCGACAGCGAGTTCGCCGCGCTGCGCAAGACGGCCCGGGACCGGGGCGCGGAGCACCGCATCGTCTGGGGTCGCGAGATCCATCACAAGCTGCCAATAGCTCCGCCTCAGGGCTTCGTCGCCGTCCGCGCCACGTTCGACTTCGACGCCCAGGGCCGACGCATCAAGCCGGGCACAACGCTGGTCAAGCCGCCGCCATGGGAGCACATCATCGTGCTGGAGGACCCCCAGGCCTGGATCGAGGAGATCCACGCCCACGGCGTGCTCTTCGCGCGGGACCTGCTGCTCGCGTACCGCAATGACCCGAAGCGCAACCAGATGCGTTTCATCGCCTATTCCATTGCCTCGGAGATCGTACGCAACCAGGACAAGGCCCTCGACGACGAGCTGGCGCCGCTGCCCTACAGTCAGGCGCCAAACGCGGGCATCGACACCACTCTGCTGGAGCGGTTGGGCTGGCAACGGCGCCACGTCGTGACGAAGCAGGCGCGCACCACGGCCGGAGGGACCGTCACACACCGTGCCGTCGTACCGGAGCAGGACTGGTGGGAGGCCTGCAACCGGACGCGATCACCCAACATCGCCGCGCTGTACCTCAACCTGGACGACCTGCGGATGGGAGCCTGCGAGCAGAACATGGAGCGCTTCGTGAACGAGCTCGAGGGCTACATGTTGTGCAACCCGCGCTATGCGGTGCTGTGCGCCGAGCACGCTCACGCGACGCAATCGCTGCCCCCGGGCGGGCAACAGATACAGACCGTCTCCGAGCGCATGGCGCTGCGCAACTCGGTGGGCGGTCTGATTCATAGCTGTGCGCTGCTCGACGGCCTGCGCCACTGCGTCGGCGGGAGACGGCTGATCCGCAAGCTCTCCACCTGGGAACAGCGTAGAACCACAGACACCCAGGAGCAGGATGCGAACCCGGAGATCAACAACGCTTTCCTTGCCCGGGGTCTGTTCGACGGCAGCCAGGCCTTCTTCACCAAGAAACTCTGGGACAACACCGCCAAACGCACGGTCAGGTCCCTCAACTTGTTCATCGAGTCCACCCTGGCGGGCATGCTCGATGACAGCTTCCACCACCGCTTCACTCCTCTTCAGGGCATGAAGAACACCCCGCCGTCGAAGGTCTACACCTGGGTCGACCGGGTCTACTCTCGAATGCTGGGAGTGCAGACTTCGCCCGGGAGCCACGTCCACAACAGCGCTACCAGCCGGCACCTCGAGTCGCTGCTTCGTGCCGACAAGGCAGAAGGAACTCTCGAGTCCCACCTTCTGCAGCAGAAGGCAAAGGTCTACAAGAGCCGCCGGACCACCTACCCGCGGATCGACGCTTTCCTGGCGCTGGTCGACGCGCTGGCGTCAGTGGAAAAGATCATTCGGCGCGGGCAGGACCCGGGCAAGTCGGCACAGGACGTGGTTTCCGGGTCGGTGCGCGACGTGGTCTACGTCGCCGAGGCCTTGACCAAATCGCTGAAGCTCGCACCTGGCGGGGCGCGTTTCGAAGTCAACCCCCAGAGCGGAGTGGCCGAGCTCGTGACGTCCAGCCGGCGGTTGGCTGCCGCGAGCAAGGTGATTGGTCTGATCGGTTCCAGCCTGGACGTGCTGCTCTCGCTGCAGGCGGCGCACGACGCGCGCAACCCCAACGTGAAGCTCGGGTACCTGTGCCAGGCAGTGGGAGCGAGCGCATCGCTCGCCGGGACGGTCTGGGGCGTGTTTTCGGGCGCGGCCATCGGGGGGCCCATCGGCTGGGTCCTCGCCGGCGCCTACCTGGTGGGCTACGTGGTCGGTCAGGTCCTGATCTGGCTCTACAGCTTCGAGGGCTGGCGCGACGCGGCTGCGAGCTGTTTCCTTGGCAAGCAGAAAACCGGGGACACCGCGTGCCGCGATCTCTCGCAGCAGTCTCGCCGATGGCACGAGCTCTACTCGGCGTTCGAGGTCATCGTGGACCGGCAGCTGCACGTCACCATCAAACCCGGGGCCCTGGCGGTCGGCGACCGGTTTGTCTGCGCATTCACGGCCCGGCCACGCGAGGGGCAGGACGTCGCCCTCGGTGAGTTCGAGATCGAGGTCACCGGCAATCGCAGTCTGGGCCTGTCCAGCTCCCGGGTGGCCAGTCTCTACAGCAGCCAGGTTGGCTCGCACGGCTGGACCAGCGCGATCGAGCTCAGGCTGATCGGCGATCTGCAAACGTTCGAGGCCGTGAAGGCCCGGGTCAAGCTGTACTCGAAGGCCCGCGGACTGACGCTCCCCCTGGAAAAGAAATCGCTCGAGGTCAAGCTCCTGCGGGAGCGAGCACCGGCGCTTTTCCAACGACCGGGAGGAGTACGCCAAGGGCACGGCTGACACCCACACCTGAGACGGAGCTGCGATGAGCAACACGAGCAGAGTATGCGGCAAGGTGGTGAGCTTCAGTGGCGGTCATGGATTCATTGCCGGCGACAGCGGCATCGTCTATTTCGTGCACCACGGCGACATTGAGGACGCCGAGGCCGAAACAATGCCTGCGCTGGAGGTGGGGGCCACCGTCGAGTTCTTGCCCGAGGAGGGCGGCAGTGCCCGGGAGCCTTCGGCCCGAGAAGTTCGCCGCGTCTCCTGATGGGCCTCCCGGCTGCCTTCGAGGTGCAGTGAGCTAACCTCACATCACGAGCACCGGGCCGAAGGCTTCGAGCGCCGCACGCCCGGCGGTCGTGAGTGAGGTTCCCCGCAGCTCGAGGCGCTGCAGCCGGGCCAGCCGCTCACGGCCCGCCGCCAGCGCCGCGGCCCCCGCGTCGGTCAGCGATCCGTCCGACAGGTCCAGCGTCTGCAGCCGGGGCGCCAGCCCGCCACGCAGCAGACGGTGCACCAGGGCGTCGGTGGCCGCGCTGCCCACCAGCTGCAGGTGGCACAGCTCGGGCAGCGCCAGCTCCCCCGCCACCAGCGGACCGAGGCACCGCTGCTCCACGGTGGCCTGGTCCTTGGCGATCGTCGCCTCGTCGTCTCCGTCCTCCTCGTAGCCCGGCTCCAGCTCGCCGAGCCACAGCGCCAGCCGCTGCAGCGCTGGCCACTGTGCGTCCCGGATCTGCTCCAGCAGGTTCTCGGTCATGGGGCGCACACGGCAGGCGAACGAGCGCAGCCCGGGCAGCACGGGCCGTCCGAGGGTGAGCCACGAACCCGCGATCGCGAGGTGCTCCAGCCGCGACACCACGGGAAAGAGCCGGCGGAGATCCCCCAGGAGCTCGCCCGGCTCGTCGTCGTCGAAGGGGCCGAGCACGAGCTCTCGCACCGAGGTTGGGAGGCCCGTCCGCGCCAGCTGCCAGACGAAAGAGGTCACGCCATGCACCACCGTGATGCGACGCAGCAGCATCGCCGCGGGCAGCGCCTCCAGCCACTGCAGCAGCTCCGACATGCCGGCGGGGCGGCCCAGCAGCGGCGCAGCCGTCGCGGCGCGAACCCGCACCGACCTGACGAACCCGTGCTTCCAGCGCAGATCGAGATCCATCCGGCCCAGCTCCCCCAACAGGTGACCGCGGTGTCGATCGAGCAGCGCCTGCTGCAGCGCGGGAGCGGGATCGGGCTGCAGCTGCAGCGCGATCAGCTCGCCGCGGGGGTCGCCGCGCTCCTGCAGCCAGTCGGCGTACACATGCAGCGTCGACTCGTCATCCGGGTCGTCCTCCAGTGCGCGTTCCAGACCCGGCTCGCGCGCACTCACCGCCGCCAGCGCCTCGCGCTCGTCGTCCAGGACGAGCCACCCCATCTCCCGTCGGCGGTCCAGCCGACTCTGGAACTCGGCGGTGGCCTGCTCCTCGGATGCGCACTGCTGCTGCTCGGTCCTCCCGGCCTGTCCCAGATGCCCCACCTCCTGCACCACCAGCGACCCCGTCCGCACCAGGCGCACCAGGTCCTGATCCCCTCGCGCGGGGTTGGCCGGATCGATGCACACCCGACGCTCGCCGACGCACACCAGCTCCACCTCGGCCTCCGCGTCGACCAGCCGCTGCTGCACCCGGAGCGCCCGCGCGCCATCCACCGCCGCGATGAGCCGACACGGCGCGGACTCCACCAGCCGCTTCGTGTCCGCCAGCCCCAGGCCGGTCTCCTCGCGCATGATCTTGATCGTCGTGATCTTGTGGTTCAGGCTGAAGCGGTGCAGCCAGACGTCGAAGACCCCCCGGGCCAGCAGCTCGTCGGTCATGATTCACCTCTCGTGACCACGAACTTGCGCTTGGCGTCGCCCCACTTCTCACCGTCACGCTGGCGCCGGGCCAGGGCCGCTCCGTCGAGCACCAGCGTGCCGGCGACAGCGTGGAAACCCCGCGCAAAGATCGCATCGGGCAGGATCCCGGCCCCCGGGCCGTAGAGCGCGCGGAACGACGCCCCGGCGGTGATGCGGTCGAGCTCCTCGAACGAGTCGTCCAGCAAGGACGTCGAGGTGAGCAGCAGCTTGTTGCAGTGGGCGAGGCTGGTGGGATCCTCGGTGAACCGCACATGGTCGGCGCCCTTGCGGCGGGACCCTCGCTGGACCACCGTGACCTGGCCGGCACGCGCGGTCACATCTTGCGCGCTCCGTTCCGCACGCGAGCGCAGCTCCCCCACTACGCGCGCGGCCACCTCCCGCACCAGGGGCGGGGCGTCACCCACCACCCCCACGTGGTCCCCCGGCCCTGGCTGCATCAGGTCCAGCAGATCGGTGGTGCTGTCCACCGCGGGCTCCCCGGCGGCGAACAGCGACTGGGACAGGGCGCTGCAGGCGGCGTACCCCAGGAGCCGGTGCACGAGGTCGGGGTGCAGCAGGTCGGCCGCCAGCGCCAGCGCATCGCGGCCCACGAGCCGTCCGAGGTCCAGGCGGTCGTACGCCTCGCGCCCCGGATCGTCCTTGAGCAGGTTGTAGCACAGCCCCGCTGCGCCGCTGTCCAGCACGACCACGGTGAACGGCGAGACCCGTTCGGCGCTCCCGGCGGGTGGGCGGATCACCTGCTCCACGCGCGGGGTGGGCCGGTCAGCGAGGCGCGAACGGAGGCTCTCCAGCAGCTCGTGTCGGATGGTCATGGCCTGCAAGCATCGCCCGCTGGGGGCCAGCTGGCAAGCCGTCGCACCTCTCGGTGGAGACTTGCCTCGAATGGTGCGATCCGGTATCCGGAGAATGTGAAAAAGCTGGGTCCGTCCCCGATTTTGATCCGGTATCCGGAGAATGTGAAAAAGCTGGGTCCGTCCCCGATTTTGATGACCGAGGGCCTGATCATCAAGGCCAACGTGCCGGGGCCCTGGCCCTTCGTGCTCATCGCCGAGCCGGCGACCTACGGTCAGGCGTTCGACCCCGGTGACTCGCTCATCTCGGCTCGAACATGGTGGTGGCCAACCTGGCGGCCAGCACCAGCGGCCGTCGTGCCAGGGGGCTCCGGAGCAGGTCATGCGCTACCTCCTGGTGAAGCAGCCATGATCCGGGCCCGGGCCTGGGCGCTGACCGTGGTGCTGCTGATCTCCCTCCTCGGCCGGACCGGCCGGGCCGAGGAGGATCTCGACCTGTCGCCGCTGCTCGTGGTGGGCGTCTCCTGGACCGCCACCGGGGGGCTGGCGGCATGGGGCACCTACACCGGCATAAACAACGTGCTCAGCATCCGGCGCGGGATGCGGCCCGAGGCGGG
>Ga0210044_10011237_pt1 | contig 10471 bp, 8 predicted proteins | sample CryGey13umfilter_2_FD_183959 | JGI IMG/M metagenome (GOLD analysis project Ga0210044, IMG submission 183959) | Groundwater microbial communities from aquifer in Utah, USA - Crystal Geyser 4/9/14 3 um filter (SPAdes) (version 2) | ecosystem: Environmental > Aquatic > Deep subsurface > Groundwater...
TTTACCAGATAATCAACAACATTGTGTTCATACCCTTGCAAAGCATATTCATGGTATGCCGTTGTTATAATAATGTGTGGTGGATTGTTTAGTGTTTTGATAAAATCAAAGGCTTTTAGTTTGGGAAGATTTATGTCTAAAAAAATTAAATCTATTTTTTCTTTCCTCAAAATGTCTAAGGCATAGATGGCATCTACGCTGATCGCAACAAGGTTTAAAAAAGGAACCTGACTAATATATTCCTGTAATATTTCTGCAGCCAACGGCTCATCTTCAACTATAAGACAATTAAATTCTTCCATCGTTAAGATTGATAGTAAGTTTTACAATAAATTCTATGTTGCCATTTTCAATTGACAATCGATGCGTCGGATAAATGAGTTCAAGTTGACGTTGAATATTACTCAAGCCAATATTTTCGACAATATTTTCATCATTGACATCTTCTTTTGAATTTCTGATTTCAAAAAAAAGCTGTTTATTATTGAGTTCAAGATTAATATGAATATAACTATTAAATCTTGATTCACCTGCCCCATGTTTAAAGGCATTCTCAACAAAAGGCAACATTATTAAAGGGGCCAATTTTTCTTTATTATTATCCACAGTATGGCTAAATATCACTTCTAATCTATTGCTGTAACGCAACTTTTCCAATTCGATATAATCATTAATTATTTTTATTTCATTTTCAATTTCAATAGGTCCATTAGAGGTTTCGTACAACATATAACGCAACATGCTGGAAAGTTTCATAACAACGTCAGCTGTTTTATCGGAGTTTTTTCTTGCTAAAGCATAAATATTATTTAATGTATTAAATAGAAAATGCGGATTGGTTTGTGCTTTTAGAAACTGAAGCTCCATTTCTAATTTCTTCTTCAATAATTCCTGTGAGGCTATTTTTTGTTTTATGTTCAATCGGATAAGCTTTAAGGCGATGGCAATCCCACTAACAAATGACAAGATAAAAAAGTAGTAACCAATGCTGCTAAGCAAATTTGAACTCGTCCACAAATCTGCCTTCTGATGAAGGATCAACCCATAAACAATGAACCGATTCATAAATATATAACAAACGATGGCAAGGGCAAATAAAATAACTGCCGTTGAAATTGTTTTTAATATTGGCCATTGTTTGGATAAGTACCTGTCAGTAACATAGAATAAGGCATAAACAAGTGGAATTTTTATGGTCACAAAAACCAATTGTATACGAAGTGCGAACAGTAATAATTCGATGTCTGATTTTCCATTTGCATCAATCGAACCAGATTCAAAATTCAAATAGCTTTTAAACAGGACATACCCCATCCAAAAAGCGATATGATATAGAATTCTTTTATTCATAAATCAAATGTATGAAATACTATTTTGCAAAATTTATAAAATATACAAGCGGGTGTTTTCTACATACAAAGATCACTTAACAACTCACCAATAACTTTTATATGTTTTTTTAAGTTGTAAATAAGTGTCAACTGGCTTTCGATAGAAGTGGAAAAAAACACGACTGATTTCATTTATTTTCGTGTGGAAAAGATGGTGGGAATAATATACCACACCAATTAATTTAAAATATATGAAGCCAAAATTAATCAATTGTATTTTAATAATTCTTAGTATTGGATTGATTGAATGCTCTATCGGGCAGCAAAACAAACCTGAATTTGATGCATTATCAGCACCCATAAAAAACCAAAAGAAATCTAAAGTAATGATTTTGGGAACCTTTCATTTTAATGACGGTGGCTATGATGCCTATCAATCAAAATTTTCAGTGGATATAAGTTCTGATAAACGCCAACAAGAAGTTAGTGAACTGCTTCAAATACTCGTAAAATTTAAACCAACTAAAGTGGCAATTGAAAGTATGCCGGAGTGGCAGGCGTTTCATGATTCATTGTATTCCGAATTTTTAAATAATCGATATCAGCCTGGAAAAAATGAAATCTTTCAGGTGAGCTATAGGTTGGCAAAAATGATGAATCACTCTAAATTATATACAATTGATGCGCCTTCCAGAGAATACAAAATCGAAATAGATGAAGATAGCCTGGTTCAAGCTAACCATCAGGAAAAATATGCGGATACTATTTATAGCAAATTATTTTTTGCACTCTATGCAAAAGAAGATTCTTTAAAATCCATTTTACCTCTAAAAACAATGTTGGCTTATACCAATAACACTGAAAGGTTAAGTTTGGGATTAGGGCATTATTTGATTGGAAATATTAAAGTCGGTGCCGATGGGTATTATCCTGGGGCAGATGGAGCAACGGCTTGGTGGAACCGAAACCTTCGGATTTTTTCAAATATTTTACAGTTAGCTTCAGAATCTGATGATGAACGGATTTTTGTATTGGTTGGTGCAGGGCATTTGCAAATTCTTCGTGTTTTAGCCATGTCCTGCCCGGAAATTGAATTTGTTGATGCGTATGATTATCTAAAATAATTAAATCTACCAAAATCATCCATAATGGTACTGGTTTAAATATAAAAAAGTAAAAAATGAAAACTAAAATAACCGGGTTGATAATATTAATAGGCTTGATTATAACAACAGTATTGTTTAACGGTTGTATCAAATCTCCAGATTTTGAAGCTGAAAAACAAACGCTACTAGTCATTCATAAAGCCCAAGAGGAGGCCCATTTAAAAAAAGATGCTAATCAATTTGTGAATCTATTTTCTGACTCCATGATTTCTATTAACCGAGGTTTAATCACTATTGTAACTCAAGATAGGGCGATAAAACGATTTCAAAATTATTTCAACACCGTTTTAATCAAATCATGGGAAGATGTGGCACCACCCGTCATTGATTTTTCAGAAGACGCGACCATGGCCTACATGGTAGTAGATAAGCTTGTGGTATTGACTTATAAAGATGAAGAAAACAAAACCATCGAAGAAACAACACACTTTGCCTGGGTCTCAGTATTAAAAAAACAGGAAAATGGTGAATGGAAAATTGTTTGCAACATTTCAACAAATGAACCCAAAGAAAATGAATAAACTATACAAAACACCATACATAGGTAAAAACCTGTTTTTTGTATTTCTGGTTGACTATAATCGTAACAAACTCTAGTCAAAATGGTCTTTAATAAAAAACTAATTCAAATGGTATGAAAAGAATAATCACACTTGCCTTTTTGTTTTTATGTTTAAGTAATGGGTATGCCAATTCAAAATTAATTGATATGTCTGCGGTTGATCATTTTTGGATTATAACAGCTAAACTCGAAAAAAATATTCAACCTTCAGAAGAAGAATGGAATGCAATGTTTAAGTGTACAGGATATGAGTCCCTGAGAAATGATGAAGATATTAGGTACAATATTGAATTGGTTTTTTTGCCTTCAAAAAAGGAAAACCTGGATGCCTCATTAAAAAAAGCTGGTTATTGGTGGAAAAGGGACTTACTCCATTTAATAAAAGTAAAAGAGCAACAGGAAGAATTAAAAATATTTCAACAAGAAATAAATGTCGACAAGATTTTAAATAATGCTCTTAAATTGGCGGGAACCTATTTGCCAAAAGGTACAACTAAGAAAAATCCCTCCCCACCTATCCAGTTTGTTATTTTTTCGCCAGATGCCCGCGCTATGGGCGGAAATATCATTTTTGATTTAAAGTTCACTAAAGATATTGGCGAAGCATTACTCATTAAAACACTTGCCCACGAAGCTCATCACCATTATTGCAATTTCTTACCTAAAACAATTGATCCTCCATCCGAAAAATCTCCTTATGATCCTATATACAGCACATTACGTCAATTACAAATAGAAGGAGTAGCAGATTTATTAGATAAGAAAACATATATCACATATCAAAAAAAAGATACGGCCAGTGGTTTTGTAAAAATGTGGGATGAAGCAAGATCGCTACAGTCGCAAAAAATGAAAACACTTGATAGTATGCTAACTCAGATGTCAAAGGACACAACAGGGATGTATGAAACAGGAATGAAAGCATTTAGGATGTTTCCAATCAATTGCCACCCTAATGGCAATTATATGGCTGAGTTGATTTTAAGGCATTATGGAAAAAAAGCAATTATTAAGACTATGAATAACCCCTTTGCTTTTTTTAGATTATACCATGATGCTTGTGCAATAGAAGAAGAGGAATATATTTTATCTGATAAAGCAATGGAATTTTTAGAAAGACTAGAGAAAATGCATGCAATAAAAATAACCAAAAAATGATACGATGAACTCAAAGAAAATTAGTGTTGTAACATTTTTTATCTTGTCAATATCTATAAGATTAATTGCCCAGCAACCATTAAATTTAGACTTTGAGGTTAAAAGTGTTGAGGGGATCAACCGGCCATGGGGTTGGGATATTAAATCTTGGGGACCAACTATTTTTAACATGGATAGCCTAACTGTTAAAAATGGGAAATTTAGTATGCACTCCAAATGCCAGGATAATCAACATTTGTGTACCCCACAATCTATGATTTTTGGAATAGAATCATTTGAGTTAAAAAACCAAAAAATATCCTTAACAGGAAATATTAAAACACTCAATTTAAAAGGGAATGCAAGTTTATCTTTAGGATATACTTATTTTAATGGGGAGTCAGATAGTTTCTTAGAAATCGATACTACAAGCACACCAATTTCCGGTAGCACTGAATGGAAAGAATTTTTAGTTGATATGGAGGTTCCTGATAGTGCTCAAATGGTTTATATAACCATTAATCATGCGGGCACAGGTGAAGCTTGGTTTGATGATTTTGAATTATCCATTTCGGGTAAGCCAGTTGATAAAGTAATGGTTGCACCACCTCTTTCCAAACAAGAAATGACTTGGTTGGTGAACAATTCGAGACCAATTAATTATGTATTTCCAACAGATAGTATAGCGGACACTAATGAAAATAGTGATTTGGTAGCGTTTAAAAATCTAGTATCAAACAGTAGATTAATTGCATTAGGAGAAGCAACCCATGGTACTCGTGAATTTTTTACTTTAAAAAACAGACTTTTTCAGTTTGCTGTTAAAGATTTAGGGGTAAGGGTATTTGCAATTGAAGACAATCAATTAGTTGTGGAAAAAGTAAATATCTATATACATGGAGGCAAAGGCACAGCAATTGAAAGTATGTCTGGTATGTTTGATGTTTGGTATACCGAATCAGTTCTTGCCCTAATTGAATGGGTAAAATCTTATAATAAAACTCATATTGAGGATCAATTATCATTTGTGGGGTTTGATATGCAAGAAATCAATCGTCCAATCGATAGCCTTTTTGCATTTCTAAAGAATCTGGATACGGTATTGTTTGAAAAAAGCAAAACGACACTAAAGAGCTTAAAAGATAATGGTTCAAGAAGTTATGAGGTTAATGATAGTACTAAACTTAGCTGGCTAAATTCCGCAAATGAAATTTTAGAAGAAATTAAATCAAAGAGTTCTCAATGGCTTTCATCTTCTACCAATGATAAGGAGCATATAATTATGGGAATGCAATACGCCAAATTAGTAAAACAGTTTGCTGAGAATATCTATAAAGGACATTGGTCGTTATACCGTGATGAAGCCATGGCTGAGAATATTACATGGCTATTGGAGAGCAGATTTCCTAAATCTAAAATAGTAATATGGGCTCATGATGTTCATATCAGTAGAGGAGACCATTCAAATCCAGCCTTTAATTTAAATTCAAGTATTTCTATGGGTTCCTTTCTATCCAAAAAATATGGAAATGAATATAAGAGTTTTAGCTTATCTACCTATCAAGGAGCGTATCTGGCATTGACTAGTTATATTGACTTTACAAAAGTACATTGCACATTATTTAAAAGCCCCATAGGTTCATTAGACGAAGCTCTTCACCAAGTATCCATATTAAAAAATTCTCCCAATCTATTTTTAGAATTACCAAGAACAAAAGATTGGCTTTATGCGCCATTGCCTAAACGATTTGCCAATCATGTTAGTATTGATTATGGATATTGGGAAAGGGTTTCTATTCCAGACCAATTTGATGGAATCTTTTTTATCGATAAAACGATACCTTCAACATTCATCATTAAGTAATTTTAAAAAATACTAAATATGAAAATAAAAATATGGTTCAGCACCTTATCAATAGCAATCCTCTTTTCATGTACATCTAATAAGAAAGAGGGGATGCTTAAATTACCTTCCGACTATTTTCCTGAAGAAAGAGCAAAAATCTTGGTAGTTGGAACCTTTCATTTCGCTTATCCTGATCTCGATGCCGTTAAAAGCAATGAAGAAGATCGGATAGATGTACTAAAAGAACCTAAAAAATCAGAAGTCACGGAATTGCTGAATTACATCAAAAAATTCAAACCCAACAAAATTGCCATCGAAGCAACTGAAAGTTGGAATGCAACTGAAAAATTAGCACGCTATAAGCAAGGAGAGTTCAAGGATAACAGAGACGAAAGATTTCAGATAGGTATGCGATTGGCTTCAGAATTAAATTTAGACACCCTTTACACCATTGATGTAAATGCATTAGCAGATGATTTAGAAAAGATAGATTCTTCCTACACAGCAGCCCTATTCAAAGATTTTGACTTTAAAAGTGACGACCCGTATAATAAAATGGTCTTTGATTGGATAGAAGCAGAAAACAAAGTGATCCCAAAAGTGAATCTTTTAGACTATTTAAAACACATCAATTCAAGGGAATACCACCAGTACGATTATGGTGTCTACCTGGTAGGTGATTTTAAATTACCCGATAGCCGGGGTGCAGATATCCTTTCAATATGGTGGTATAACAGAAATTTAAGAATATTCAGAAATCTTCAAGAAATAAAGGAAAGCAACGAAGACAGAATTCTTGTATTAATTGGAAATGGTCATGCGGCAATTTTAAGAAACCTTATTGAAGCTTCACCTGAATATGAGTTTATAGAATTCAATAATTTAAAAAATGAAAAAAAATGAAAAAACATCTTTTTATTCTGGGTACACTGTTATTTTCCTATGGTTGGTTGAATGCCCAGCAACAAGGTTGTAATTGTTTTTTACTAACTGAGAAAAATGAAATCCTTGAAATTGAAAAAGTTTACATTCAAGAAGGAAATACAGAAATTTTTAATGATACCACCATCATAACACCTGTTTTTTCCTTAGGGGAAGGTTTAAACGGGGATATGATACAAAAGGAAAGGCGCAAAGGCATCCTGATTGCTCAATGTAAAAACAATATGCTAAAGTACAGATTCAGAGATGCTGCCGGCAATGAAAAACCCTTACCTGATATGAATCCAAAGGAGTTAGAAAAACTGAACATAAGAGTCAATGTAAAAGGAACAAACGGTATTCAGAAAGTCTTTCTGATAGAAAATTACAATACAATTAAAGAAGATAATGGCCCTGTAATCGATATGTTTGGCGGGAAGATCCCCTTACAAGAGGGAGATTATATCATAACTACCGAAACTAAAAAAAATATTAAAACATCCGTTTTATCAGGCAGTGTAAATTTCAAGATTATAGATAATTGGATGGTGGTTCCGGTTAAAACAGGCTCTGGAGAAGCAGTTGATTTTATTGTTGATTTAGCGGCTACCTCTACCGTTATATCTAAAACCATTTTACCAGAAAGTGCTGTTATCAGAAAGATGGAAATGGTTGAATACTCAGCCAATGGAAATAACACAAAGGAAGCTACCATGCAAGGGGCTACCGGTTCCACTCAAGCGGGTACCCTGTTAGGAAAAACAAATCTTGAACAATTAGAAATTGGCGAAGTTAAAGTTGATGATGTTGACGCCAGTGTGCTCATAAGCTTTCCTGAAAAGTTGCAAAAAGCAGGTATCGTAGGAATCCTGGGTTCTGATGTGTTATTACGAGCAAATGTGCTTACATTTCATGATGTTAATTCTCAAAACGGCACCATGGTATTTGGAGATGAAACGGAATTAAAATCAAATCCTTCAATTCAAATTCCATTTAGTATCGCAGGCGGTTTGTTGTTTGCTGATGGAACGATAGGAGAGGCTTTAATTAAATTTTTATTGGATACCGGTGCCAGAGAATCCATTCTTAGCAATGAGTTTGCAAAAGAAAATCATATCAATTACAGTATTGTTGACCAAAATAAAACCATTACAGGGATTGATGGCAAATCAAAGAATGCGTTGTTGGTTGAAGTTCCTTCCATTGGGATAGATCGTTTCAAGTTTCAAAATGAACAAATTGTTTTGGGTGACATTGCTGCACTTCAATCGTTTGGATTAAGCAATGACGCCGCAATATTAGGAATGACTTTTTTCAGGAAATTTAGCACAGTATCTTTTGATTTTAACAATAGAAATTTTTCCCTTATCAAGTAATTACGTAACCAGCGATTTATTTCGTGACAATTTTAAGAAGTACTCATCGAATCTTTTATTCAATAATCTAAATAAACTTTATACTTATGAAAACATACCAAATAATTTTAATCGTTATCATTTATTTTTTGTCACCTAAAATAAATGCTCAATATTTTACCAAGGTCATTACTACTCCAATAACCACTACTCCTGGTGATTCAAGAAGTGTCAATTGGATTGATGTTAACAATGATGGTAATATTGATCTCTTTATCAGCAATGGGCCTAATGGAGGACAAAATAATTTCTTATTTATGAATTCAGGAACGGGTTCTTTTAGCTTAGTTTCAACCGATTCAATAACCCTGGATAATAGCCCATCTGATGGAGCTTCATTTGCTGATATTAACAACGATGGAAGTATTGATGCCTTCGTTGTAAATTGGTATAACCAGGACAATCTCTTTTACACGAATGATGGTGATGGAACATTTACTAAAAATAATGGCCAGATTATTTCAAACGATGCAGGCTATTCCGAAACAGCCTCGTGGGCAGATTATGACAAAGATGGTTTGGTAGATTTATACATTACCAATAGTGCGGGTGCAAAAAAGAACTATCTCTATCACAATGATGGCAATGCCAATTTTTCCAAAATCACTACTGGAGATCAGGTAAATGATGCTTATCTATCCAGAAATGTAAGTTGGGTAGATATGGATTCTGATGGCGATTTGGATATTTTTGTAACAAATGAGAACAACCAAAATGAAAATATTTACAGAAATGACTGGCCTGAAGGGTTTACAAAGTTAACAACCGGACCTTTGGTTAATGATGCGGGCAATACAAACAGCAGTAGTTGGGCTGACATTGACAATGATGGCGATTTGGATGTGTTTTTGGCAAACGACCTGGGTTTTAATGCCTTATTTATGAACAACAGGGATTTCAATTTTTCTAAAATCATTGATGATACTGTTGTTAAAACCCCGGCAAGGTCATTTAGTTCGGCATGGAGTGATATAGACAATGATGGAGATTTGGATTTATTTGTTACAAATTCTTTTGGAACATCATTGAAACAATTGAATTATTTATACATAAATGACGGGATTGGAACTTTTTCAAGGATTACGGCTGATATTGTTGCAAAGGACTCATCATGGTCGTATGGTTGTGCATTTGGCGATTATGACAATGATGGCTTTGAAGATTTGGCAGTAGCTACATGCAGGTTCGGATCGGTTGATTATGAAAATTTCCTTTACCACAACAACACGAATTCTAACAATTGGATAACATTTACCCTAACTGGAATCGAAAGTAATAAATCAGCCATTGGAGCAAAAGTAAAAATTAAAGCACTGATTAATGGCATTCCAACATGGCAGATGAGAGAAATATCATCGCAGAGCTCATACAATGGCCAAAACGACCTTAGGGTGCATTTCGGTATTAAAGAGGCCACAACAATTGATTCTGTCATAATAGAATGGCCTTTAGGGTTGATTGAAAACTACACAAGTTTTAGCTCAAATCAGTTCTATGAAATTGTAGAGGGTGTTGGCACTACCAACATATATGATTTAAACTCAATAAGCAATCACAAATTGGTAGTTTATCCAAACCCTTCCAAGGGTAAAATTACAATTAGATTGCAAGATGAAAAACTGAACAAAGGCAGTGTTATAAAGATTATTAATACACATGGGAGGGCAGTATTTAGCACTCAACTAATAGATCAAAAGAACGAAATCAGTATCGATGTTGACAGTTTGTCAATTAAAGCTGGCGTTTATTTTATTCTTCTGGAAAGAAAAAGCAAAGAGAATATTTTTAGTAAAGTTATTATTGGGTAAGTTTAACCACGTTTTTGCTTGAAACCTGAAATAGCAGCGCGAATTTGAGCCTCGTGATTGGGTGACAAACACCACGCTCAAAAGGATGATTCTTATCTATAAATAGTTCATCATGGCCGAAAGGAAAATAATGATGATGCCAAATAAAAAAGAGACGCCACCCAATTTCATTTGTTTGTTCCTTAAATCCATCATTTCAGGTGACGGGCCCTTTACAGCGAGTTTTGCCACTTTTGGCGATAGCACCTGAAATGAATAAATGGCCATGAGCGCGAGCAACGCAAC
>Ga0210044_10011243_pt1 | contig 10467 bp, 10 predicted proteins | sample CryGey13umfilter_2_FD_183959 | JGI IMG/M metagenome (GOLD analysis project Ga0210044, IMG submission 183959) | Groundwater microbial communities from aquifer in Utah, USA - Crystal Geyser 4/9/14 3 um filter (SPAdes) (version 2) | ecosystem: Environmental > Aquatic > Deep subsurface >...
GTGGAGCCAACAGTGAATGCATTTCCGCAGGCGCAAGTGACCTTGGCCTCAGGGAAGTATGTCGGGTGAATTTCAGCCTTCATATGGATGGCACGAAGGGTAACAGTATTTTGCCTTTTTGGCAAGATCCGCGCGCTTTGGATCAAAATGGGAGGTTTTTTACCAAGCTCCAATAGAGCTTCATGAGCGGATTCCCAACCTTCTCCAAAAGGGCGTTTTTTACGCCCTCCTCTTGAAAGGCGATTTCTCCAACACAAAAACGTAGGAGCTTCTTATCTCCAATAATTCGCATCTTTTTTATACGCGCGCGCCGCTCTCTTATCCAAGCCCAGTAGTCTCGCGTAAACCACTCGCGGTACACATCGAGTTTTTCGGAAAACCATCCGCCTTTCGCACTAAAGAAAAGAAGTGCCATATCCATAACAACCATCATTGGAAACAGAAGGAAGAGCGTCCAGAGTTTGTCATAGCTAAAGAGAAGAACGTATCGGTTGCGTTCCATCCAAAAGAAATTCTTTTTGCTCTTTCCAAATTCATAATAGTGATAAACGATGGACGAAGGCTCTACGACCACTTTCATGCCAAGCGCTCGCGCAAGCAGCCCCGCATCGGTGTCTTCATGATAGGAAAAAAAGCGCTCATCGAAGAGCCCGCCCATTCTTTCAATCGCGCTCATACGCACAAGCATCGCCGCTCCTGAAGCATATCCGATTTCCAGATCCGCATTGCGTATGCGTTCTTTTTCAAAATACGCGCGCGCTTGTTCCACGCTCCACTTATAGCCGCTTGAATATCCAAAACCGAGATAATGCAGATCGTTTCCAACGGAATTCACATGCTCACGTTCCTCTCCCAAAAGAAGCAGGGATTGAACAATAGCAATTTGTTCATCTGCTTCCGCGCGTTCGACGGCGCGTAGAAGATAATCTGGATCGACGTCGGTATCTTCATTTGTAAGATGTACATAGGTGCAGCCAAGTTCTTTTGCTTTTGCGACGCCGAAGTTATTGTTTCCGGAAAAGCCGATCCACTCGTCATGAAAAATGTAACTGATGTGCGGAAGCTCCGCGCCTGATTTTGGCATCCATGTTTTTTCAAACCACGGCTGTACGGGCGAAAGTTTTCCCTTTGACTCAACGCAGATCAGTTCAAGGCGATCTTTCGGATAACGCACCTTCGTAAACGAATGCATGAACCGATCAATATCCCGCTGCCAATTTGGCGTGGGATACGTGAGATAAATGACCGCAATTTTTGGAAGCATGGGAAATGGCTGTTTATCAAGAAGCACGAGACCCTTCCTCTCCCCTTGTCGAAGCGCCTGATAAACGAACATCCGGAAGGAGTTGTTTCAAGAGGCGGCGTCTTCTTATCGTTGCCGGAAGGGAAATAATAAATGCTTCGGCTGCGAAAAAAAATACAGTCGGCGAAGAAAGGAATGTGAGAACTTTTCGTTTCGCCTCGTGAACCATGCTCTTAAAGATATCTCGCCAACCAAGTTTCACGCTCGCGTGATAGATATCTAGTTTCCATTGATTTAGCAAAGAAGCCTGACGTAAAACCTTGGGGCGTTTCCGTTCCTCTTGAATGCGAGCGAACCATGTTTTTGTTCCGAGCTTCAAACCGCGTTGGTGAAAGGCGACCGCCATCGGTTCATACCAAGAAATAAATCCACCGCGCCGAAGACGAATCGCAAGATCAACATCTTCCTTATACATAAAAAAACTTGGATCGAAAGGAAGCTGCTCCGGAGAAACCCTTTCAACAGCCGAACGACGAAGTAATGCGATGGCTCCCGACACGCCAAAAATTTCTTTCGGTTCTTGCAGCGCGTCTCCGATGTCTTTCATGGTTTGTCCGGCAAAGCGATCACGAATGTCGGCGAGGCAGTTGTACTCGAGTCCAGCTGTATCAATAAACGTTCCTGCTGTTGCGCAAGGATCCGCTGATCCATCCCAACGATATAATAGCCCGCTCACGGCAGCGGTCTTTTGATCCGCTTCCATGCGCTGAAGCGCTTTTTCTAGAAATAAAGGCGTGAGCCAAGCATCATCATTTAGCAGTAAAACAAAAGGGGCTTCGTGCAAGCGCCAAAGCGCATTGTGCGCATTTCCAAATCCGATATTCCGATTGCCCGTCAGAATGTGATGGATAAGCCCGGACGCTTCGAGAATAGATTTTGATTTTCGAAACTCTTCTTGATTCACAGAGTTTTCATAGCAGAATAATTCGAAATATTGCAGGTCCGATTTCTCAAGACTTGCAAGTAATTTCATAAAATGTTTTGAACGGTGATACAGCACGATTTGAATAGCGAGTTTCATAGAGGTTCGTTTTTCAATCGTGAAGGCTTGCGACGAAAATAATCCGTGATCCAAGCGGATGTAAGCGCAAACGGACGGATGATCTGAAGCAGTACCGCCTGCCAAGCGGAATACCATTTTTTAAAATACAGAATCATTGAATGCGTAAAGACTTTTTGCTTCCAAAAGGTTGTGCACAGCGCTGCACTTCTTCCTACAAGATCTTCTGCGACAATCGAGGGAACATACATAACCTTCATCCCCTTCTCTTTTGCCATCCGACAGTAATCAACTTCTTCAAACCAAATGAAATAACGTTCATCGAGATTACCAATACGCTGAAGTGCTGTTTTGTTTATTGCAAAATAAGAACCGCGCACGGAATCCACTTCTTGTTCTTTTTCAAGATCGAGATCCTCTGCGTAATATCTGCGAAGCAAACCTGGGAAAATATGTGGAAGCTTAAGCAGAATAGCAAGCTGATCACGAAGCGTCGGAAATCGGCGCATATGATGCATGGGCTGCTCATTTTTATCTAAAAGTTTTGCGCCCACGACGGCTACATCCGGATACACATTAAGATAGGCAACCGTCTTTGCCAGCATATTAGGAACAACGAGCATATCGGGATTCAGTAATAGAATATGAGGAGCTCCCTCTATTCCTCCCACTTCTGCTACCATTTCCTCTATTCCTTGATTACAAGCTTTTGCGAATCCTTCGTTTCTCTTATTTGCGATAACCCGCACTTGAGGAAAGGCCGCTCGCACAGCCTCTATCGTTCCGTCATTTGACGCATTATCTATAACAATAACGGTAAATCCTGTATTCATTCCTTCTGAAAATAGCGCTTTCAAGTTCTCTGAAAGGATATCTCGAACATTCCAGGACACGATAACAACCGCCAGATCTTTCCGAGAAGAAGCATTCATATTCCACTCAACATTGCCACGCTTTGCATGAAATGACAAAGCAAACAAAAAAAACGGCCGGCATGAGTTACCACGCAAGGCCGTTTTTAGTTAGTTGTCGTCACTCCGTCAGAAGCTAGAGAGATCCGGTAGCGGGCTTGAGAACCCGGCCACGGACCATGCCCAGGATCGCCACTGTGTGGCGTCGCATGTTTGAGCGCGATGTCGGTACTTTCTCGAGGGCCAGCCTGGCGTACGCTTTTGTCTCTTCGCGAGGAAGGTTGGCCAATCCCTCGTTGGGCTCCGATTCGAAAATCTCTCGAAGCGTCCTCACGTAGTCATGTGCTCTGCCCTCCTCCGCAGGATCCACCACCGTTTCGATGGCACCCCGCAGGTTTTCTGCAAGCTGCTTCATCTCACAAACCTCTTTTTTGCTTCTTAACCGTCTCATAATACAAGGTATCGCCATCACATGGACATTTTCTTGATATTTTGTCAATGTAATACGACGTGTAGTACAAGCTCAGACAAGACGATTTCTTATTTTATATGCAACTCCTCGTTACCGGCGGCGCCGGGTTCATTGGCTCAAATTTTGTCAGGTATTGGCTTGAGCACCACCCGGAAGATTCCATCACCAATCTCGACCTCCTCACCTATGCGGGGAATTTAGAGAACCTTAAAGGAATTGATGAAAAACGCTATACCTTTATTCAAGGAGACATCTGTGATGCTTCTGTTGTGAAACAGGCCATGGAGGGCGCAGAGGTTGTCATTCATTTTGCCGCCGAGTCGCATGTCGACCGCTCTATTGAAGGAAGCCTTCCCTTTCTAAAAACGAATGTCTTAGGAACACAAACGCTTCTCGACGAAGCACACCGTCGCGGATCACAGATTCGACGTTTCCATCATATTTCGACGGATGAAGTATTTGGCGCGCTCGATCTGGACACGAATGAAACGTTCAACGAAAAGACACCCTATGATCCAAGGAGCCCTTACTCCGCTTCAAAAGCGGCATCCGATCATCTTGTACGTGCCTATCAGCACACACATCAACTTCCGATTACGATTTCAAATTGTTCGAATAATTACGGCCCCTACCATTATCCGGAAAAATTTATTCCACTTATGATCGTTCAGGCGCTCCACGATAAACCGCTCCCTCTGTATGGAGATGGAAAAAACGTACGCGACTGGATTCATGTTGAAGATCACTGTGCCGGCATTGAAGCGATTTTACTGAAAGGCCAAGTCGGTGAAACGTATTGTCTGGGCGGAAACGCAGAGCGTGCAAATATTGATGTGATAAAACAGATTCTACGAGAACTAAAAAAACCGGAATCTCTTATTCGATTTGTCAGCGATCGTAAAGGGCATGATCGCCGCTACGCCATCGATGCATCCAAGGCAAAGCGCGAACTTGCTTGGGAACCGAAAAAGAATTTCGATGAAGGATTAACTGAAACGATTCAGTGGTTCTTACATCATGAAGATTGGTGGAAACCGCTCCTCCCATAGAGTTCTTTGCTTTACCGCCAGAAGCCATACTTAACGTTCCTTGTCGGCAGAAAAACAACATGCTAAGACATGGAAAACATCTATGAAAATTCTGATTTTCGGATCCAAGGGCTATATCGGCGGGCGCATGCTGGAAGCCTGGCCGGAAGCGGTTGGCACGTCTGCGCGCATCGATGATAAAGAAGCCGTTTTAAAGGCACTCGAAGAGCATCAGCCGGACGCCGTTGTGAACGCTGCGGGAAAAACGGGGAAACCAAATGTCGACTGGTGTGAAACGCACCAAGCAGAAACCTTTCAGTCGAATGTGACGGGCGTCCTGACGCTTGCGCAAGCTTGCCAAGAACGTGGCGTCTACCTTCTTCATCTTGCGAGTGGCTGTATTTTTTATGGACCTTCTCCTGATCCAAAAGGATGGCGCGAAGATGATTTTGCAAATCCTTCAGCGTTTTACTCTCGCACAAAATATGCCGCGGATCTTATTCTCTCACGCCTTCCGAATGTCGGTATTGCTCGATTACGTATGCCAATTGATGATCGCCCGGCTGCGCGTAATTTGATCGATAAACTTGCGAACTATAAACAAGTTATCGACGTGGCAAACAGCGTCACCGTTGTAGAAGATCTTTTGAATACTTGTTATAGTCTTGTTCAAAAACGAGGCCGGGGCATTTTCCATGTCGTGAACCCAGGCGTCATGCGTCACCAGGATTTGCTTAGACTTTATCGAGAGTATGTCGATCCAAATCATTCCTGTGAATGGATCACCGCAGAAAATTTAGTTGCCCGTGGTCTTGCAATAAAAGCTCGATCGAATTGTATTCTGCAGTCTGAGCATCTTCGGGAACTTGGCATTGAAATGCGTCCGATTGACGTAGCGCTTCGCGATACGATGATCAAATACGCAAAAGCCATTAAGGCTGAATCTACAGACAACGATTCTCCAAACGCGCCCCATCTAGATTCCGTACAGGCAGCAAACAGTTTTCAATTCCTGCGCGAAAAACCAAAACAAATGAAAGGCGTTATTCTCGCCGGAGGACGTGGGACCCGTCTTTCACCGCTCACAAATATTACAAACAAGCATCTCCTTCCCGTTGCGGATAAGCAGATGATTCTTTATCCGCTGCAAACCCTTTTGCAGGCAGGCATTCGCCAAATCATGGTTGTAACAGGCCCGGATCATGCCGGTCATTTTATGAACTTATTGGGATCAGGAAAAGAGTTCGGTTGCAATCTGACCTACCGCATCCAAGACGAGTCGGGGGGCGTTGCACACGCGCTTAATCTCACAAAGGATTTTGTTGATGGAGACAACTGTACCGTTATCCTCGGAGACAATCTTTTTGATGAAAATTTCTTCCCGCATATTTCCTCTTTCAAAGAAGGTGCTATGACTTTTTACAAGGCCGTGGACGATCCTCAGCGCTTCGGGGTTATGGAATTGGATTCCGCAGGACATGTCCTCTCTATAGAAGAAAAGCCCGAGCAACCAAAATCCAACTTTGCTCAGGTCGGACTCTATATCTACGACGAACACGCATTTGAGATTATTAGCAACCTCCAACCTTCAAAACGCGGTGAGCTTGAAGTTACCGACCTTAACAATACGTATCTTCGCCAAGGAAAATTAACAGCGCGTCCTGTGCGTGGCTTCTGGTCCGATGCGGGAACCTTCCAAAGTTTACAGCAAGCAACCGAGTTTTTTTCTCAACGGTCAAACAAAAATGCATAAGATAAAAAAGAGGCTCACGTCTCTTTTTTTGTGCTTCTCACTTTGCGTTTTCTCTTTTGCAAGCTAAAATGCTTCATATGAAACGCATCGCTATCGTTGGAGCTGGTTTTGTCGGACTGCGCGTTGCACGTCTCCTTGCAAAACATGCAGAAAATCGTTTTACCGTTGTACTCATTGATAAGAAGGATCGTTTTCTTTTCACACCGTGGCTCATTGATATGCTTGCCGGCAAAATGCCACTCGAACAAATAACGGCTTCAATTCCCACCATCGCAAAACGTGACGGCTTTATTTTTATCAAAGGTGAAGTCCATGACATTAATCGCAAAGAAAAAACCTTCACGATCCATGCGGAAGGAACACAAAAAATGACCTATGATAAACTCGTGCTCGCCCATGGAGCCGACACATGTTATTACGGCATCCCCGGCGCAAAAGAACACACCTTGCCGCTCAAATCCATTGGCGATGCCAAACGCGCGCAAGAAAGTCTTTTGCATTTAATGCGTGAAGCTGAACAGACAGCTGATTCCAAGGAGCGCGCGCGCCTATTAACTCTGGCTGTGGTTGGCGGCGGTCCTTCTGGAATTGAAGCGATCTTTTCCATAAAAAATTTCATTCAAAAAAAACAGACGGATGGAACAATCGACCCGACTCTTAGCCTGCGCTACCACTTGATCCAAGCTGCCCCGCAAATTCTTCCAGGCTTTTCTCAAACCGCAGTCAATATCGCAAATCGCGAGCTGGATAATCACAGTATTCAAACCTACACCAGCGAGGCGGTTATAAAGATCGAAAAAAACACCATCTACACCGTCTCAGGAAAAATGATTCCAGCTCATTTTATTTTATGGACAGCCGGTATTGAAGCTTGTCCCATCAATATTGATCCGAACGTTGAAATCGTAAAAGGATATCCTACCGTCGACAACTATCTTCGTCTGGACGATTCTATTTTTTGTGCAGGCGACATCAGCAACTTAAAAACAAAAGGAGTCCATGTTCCAAAAACAGCTCAAGTCGCCATGGAGATGGCGGAAGTTGTTGCCGCAAATATTTTAAAAGAAGATGCTGGAGCACGCTTGCGCCCATTCCATGCCGAAACAAAGGGAACGATTATCACACTTGGAAAGACGGGCTTCGTCGATCTCTTTCACACGCTGGCATTTGAAACACCGCTCGCAAACAAACTACGCCGAGCCTTTTATCGTTTTCGTTTTAAACAAATGACAGGACTGGATTCTTAAGGCTTGATACTGCGCTCTTTTGACCAAAGTCGTACAAGAGAAGAAAAGTTTTTTGAGATGCGCTCTATGCACACTTTTTTTGTGATTCTTTTTTCTATATACACTTTCAGTGGTTTTGCAAAAACCGTGCGCCCAACCGCAAAGCCGATGATCTGATCAAAAGAAGCGGCATCTCGAAGCCAGGTACGAACATGTGTCTCATCCTCTCCCCGACCAAGGACGATGACGCGCGCATGCGGCTTCATCGCAGCCAAGACAAGTTTCCATTTTGCCTTTGCCATTCCCTCAAGCTTCCAGATATCGACATCTACAGTTTTCTGAATAACGCGAATAGCATTAGCTTCCATTTTTGGCCGAACCTGTTTCTGAAAGGCTCCGGCTCCTCCCGCTCGTTTCAAATCGCTCTCTGTTGGAATAATTAATAATTCAAATAAAAACTCATAGCCGTTCTTGTGACAAAAATCTGAAAGCTTTTTTAAGCGTTTAAGCTGACGCGCATTCAGCACCTTATTTGCCGGATTCCATCGCACCAATGCTTTTACGTAATGTGGCTTGAACTTGTTGATGTGTGTAGTAAAAGCGCTTCCATATTGAAATTGATATTCTTCCTTTCCACTTTTTTCTGTCGTAAGACAAACTTGCACACCTGTTTTCTTCGCCTCACGAAGAATGCTCGACCCATATTCTTCATCAACAAGAATACCAAACCAATTGAAGTGCGAATATTTTTTTACCGAAAGCTGAAATGCCTCGTAGACGATTTTTTTCAACTCCGTAACCTCTTCTTTCTGCGCCTTCGTGAGTGGCGTCTTGAAACCGAGCAGTCCTTTTGCAAAAGAACTTCTATGATCAAACGGAAGAATGAGCAATGGTGAAACAAACGGATTTTTCATACCGTGTATGATATCATATCTAAAACACTTCCCGTATGGGAAGTGTTTTATTTTACGCGTCTGCTTCTCTTAGTCCTCTAGCGCCTGGATAATCGCATCCAACTTGGAGTTGATCATTTTGAGCTGGTCGGACACACCGGAATCCGGTCTGTAAGACGGTCGTTCCGAGCGATTGTCGCGCGAGGCGAATCGTGAGGGACCGCTATCGCCATCTTTCACAAAACAGTCGCTGCAGAAAACTGGCTTGCGGCCATTCGGTTTAAACGGGACTTCGCAGCGTGAGTTGCACTTTTCGCAAGTCGCTGGATGCATGGTTTTAAAGCCTCCGCGATCACTTGGACCGCGCTTGTTAAAGCCTCCGCCGCCGAAGCCTCTGCCGCCTCCGCCGAAACTTTTTCCGCCCTTCCAGCTACCTGGCTTGTTGTCGTGGTATGAGTTTGTATACATATAAATGAATCCGGCGAAGCATAGCCTATATTGGATTATTTGGCAAGGGGTAAGCCTAAATCAAAAAACCTCGACCGATTGGCTAAGGTTTTTCTAGAATCCAATTCTGAGAGAACCTGACTAAAAGCCATGCTCTTCAGGGTTTATTTTTTGGCTCCGGGGCTTGGATTCGAACCAAGATACACTGCTTCAGAGGCAGTAGTCCTACCATTAGACGACCCCGGAATGTGGCCGTATAATAGGTTTTTTGATCATACTCGTCAATGCCTTTTATTGACCTCTGATATAGGCTTTACGCTGACCCTATATGAAACTATCCAATTACATCGTTACAAGCGCCCTCATAGGGGCTACGGCGACAGCCGTCTATGTTCTAGGCATTAGAATCTTTTTATCCTCTTTAGGGACGTTCTCCATAGGCAGCAAAAAAGAAATTTTCTTGTACCTGTCCTGATGCTTCTTCTGCTTGTTATCTCAGTCGCGATCACTGGATTCGCCGTCTTTGGAAAATCGATTATGTGGTATTTGGATGGAAAGAAAAAAGAGGCACTATCTCTCCTTTTTTTAACGATTGGCTTCTTTGCTCTTATCTTGTTTTTTGTTATAGCCGCTCTCGTTTTCTAATGGGGTTTTCAAAACACGAATCAGATATAATCAAAAATCCCGTCTCATTGAAACGGGATTTCTTTCTAGCGTGATTACTGTGCCGAAGCGTCAGAAGCGGGAAGCGTGCTCTTCATGATGCTTTCTTCTGTAGGAGGCTCAACCTGTTTGAGCAACATGCCATGTGTTTCATCGACGAGGCGCTCAACGCGATCCAGACGATTCATAATGCGCTCAATATCCGCTCGATTCGCATTCTGGCTTGAAAGCGTAGCGTCATGCTCATTTTGCTTTGCTTGAGCTGCGGTAAGAGCAATGGCTCCTGTGAGAACGAGGGCGAGTCCAGTTGTTATTGCGGCAGCCCAGATATGCTCCGACCCCCTGGCAGCATGCCAAGCATAATGATCGCGCAGATGTGACACGGGACCGACATAACGAACACGGCAACCGTCTGTACCGCAGCCTTCATGGCTACAGACTGGACCGCTTGGGATTGGGCTTGATGCCGCCTTTTTTGTTGTGCGGCGACGTATGGTTTTTTTTGGTTTTGCTTCTGGCATACGAGAAAGAACTGTGAAGAAAAGAGAAGTAATGAATAACACGCTCAGTATAACACAATCCCATTCAAACGGCCAAAACCCTCCCCCTGAACAAACGTTGACGTGATGGGCGTCGTCGGATACCATCAGGTCGCCGAAATGCGCGCATAGCTCAGTTGGTTAGAGCGTCACATTGACATTGTGAAGGTCCGTGGTTCGAATCCACGTGCGCGCACCATGAAAAAAACCATCCAAATTTGGATGGTTTTTT
>Ga0210044_10011246_pt1 | contig 10464 bp, 9 predicted proteins | sample CryGey13umfilter_2_FD_183959 | JGI IMG/M metagenome (GOLD analysis project Ga0210044, IMG submission 183959) | Groundwater microbial communities from aquifer in Utah, USA - Crystal Geyser 4/9/14 3 um filter (SPAdes) (version 2) | ecosystem: Environmental > Aquatic > Deep subsurface > Groundwater...
AGCCTATCTCAACGAATTCACGTTCCGCTTCAATCGCCGCTTCTACCCATTCAACGCTTTCCGCTCGCTGCTTGGCATTGCTGGCGATGTCACTGCGCCGACCTATGCCGAGCTTTATGCAAAAAAATCAAAACCCACTACCGGTAGTGATCTTGGGTGCTAACCGGATAAGCACGGAATGATTAAGGGAATTACAACAGGGGTTGGAGTGGGGGAGTGGCAGTCTGTTGATGGCTGACATCATTGATTTAGCTGATGGCTGACATCATTGATTTAGCCCACTTTGTAGAGTCAATGCCGCTCTTGGCTGTGGTGAATCTGACAGTAATGAGCTGCATTAGTATTCTTGTAAGTTAACAATGTGTATTCCACATTGCTAATGCGATGAAGGGTAAAATGCCAAAATTCCACCCTTGGTTGAGTTGAAGAAACCAACTAATCTCTGTGGAGATCAAGTCAACCAGTTCCATTCAGAACCGGCACCAAGATGGGTGCCCACTATGACTTGTGGCAATAAAAACTTCAGGGAGAACGTGTTGCCTCTAGGATATTTGATGGTCGAAGATTACCTGCGCGCAGTGCGGGGGCGAGTTGTCGGCCGCGTTATAACAGATGCAAAAGACCGGAATTACCGACGTGAATACGTCTGCGACGACGCAGGAGACATCATCCTTGTTCGTCGTGAGGATGGAAATGGCGACACAGTATCTATTCCAAAAATTATTGAGCTCGACGAGTCACTAGTTGCCTTCTTCGGGCTGTACAGTGGTGACGGCGCTAAAGGATCTGAGGATCGGAAGGAGGTTGGTCGGATCGTGCCTACGATCTCGTTTTCTCAGAAAGAGAAGCACCTTGTCCGGTTCGCCGTGGACCAGTTCCGTCGACTATTTCCTGGGAACATCCGCTTCACGTTCTCCCTCGGAGAAGACAGTGCTTACTTCATGGCGGGGGAGGGCCTTGATCGCCTGAATGCCTATTACTTTGAGGCAACTGGCAGTGGGACGCCAGTGACCAAGACACTAGACGTCGTGCGCCAAAACATCAATGACAAGGATCGTCAATACCTCGCCGAAGTACGCCCAGACGTCGCCGGAACCAACGAGGATCATCTGGCGTTTTATTATCAACATCAGGAAGCCATGGAGGCAATCTTCGTGGCTGAGAAGACTGCGGAGCTCGCTAGCGTTGGAATTGAGCCCGACGACGACATCAAAATTACTGCTTCCTTGCGTCGCCCTTTCAAGAAAGGGGCCCGGCAGCCGGGGGGGTCGAGCCGTTCCGACGAAATACACCTTGGAGGACTGAACGGGGTCGGCGAGTTGTTCCTAAAGATGATGCACGAGATTGAGGATACGGTACTGCGCGACGTTCAAACTTCTAGCCAAGGGCTCGTCTGTTGGATCGCCAAGCCCTCAGAAGTTGGACAGTCGCTTGACCTTCTCGATTTCTACACGAACAACCCGTTCGGAAAAATCAACCGGGAGCGTCCCGCGAAGATCACCCTTGACGGTGATAGGCTGCTTGGCCAGTGGCGGCGCTCAAGCGAAATCCACCTCCGCCGATCTCTGCGCATTGATCCGCTGTGGTGCTATGTCGCAGGTTTATATCTGGCCGAGGGGTCTACTCCCAAGGAGGCGCTTTTTCAGATGTTCGGGGCGAACCCAGGCGCGATGTCCATGGGCTTCACCTCGTCGGAAGGTGCCAGTCTGGAGTTGATGCTGCGGACCTTGCGTAAGGTCTTCTTCCCAGAAGACTGCCTCGAGGCATGGAAGGTCAAGGTGGGCAGCCAATACTTCCCCGAACTCGTTGTCACCGGTCTCAAGCACGGCGTTCCGATGCTGCGTGGTGGTGCCAGCGGCGACGGCAAGTTGCGAACAATGGAGGTGTCGCTGGCTATCAAGCAGTGGGCTTTGGACGTTGCCGACGATCCACTTGAAGGTGCGAGTTTGCTCAGTTCGGAGTACGCCGACCGCTACTCCCATGTTGAGCCAACCGGCTCTGGAGTAGCCAGGATCGACTTCTGGGCGTCCTCGACGCTTTGCCGCTGGTATTTTCCGTTGTTGATGCACACAGTCTTCGGCGAAATAGTTGAGGATCCTATGGAGGAGTTTTACTGATGGCCATCCATCCGATTCTGCCGGGCGTGGTTCTCGAGGCTGGTTTTTCCCATCCCACCTACGAGAATTATCTACGCTCATGGCGCGAGCAGGCGATCGTTGATGCGGATGTTGGGATGGCAGCAGCCTCGGTTTGCCATCAGGCGACCCTGATTGATCTCGTTCTCGACGGACGGCCGACCCATGATTGGCTCTCGATCATGGAAGATATGCTCACTGATGAGGCCGGCCGACCGTTGGCCTACTCCGAGGGTTTTGGAAACCGCCTCTATAAATTTGCGGGCCAGCTCCGCCAATCGACCGTCCATTCAATTCACACACGTTGGTGGATTGAGACGCTAACTAAGCCTGAGGCTGTTGATCATGACCAGTTTGCGGACCGGATTCTTGCCAAAAAGGGCCCTGACGGGTTGATTATCGATGCGGACGTTAGCCCGACCATCTTGCGCCATCGGATGAAGGCGGAGATTTCAATGTCAGCGTTAATGGGAGCAGAAATCCTTGCCAAGGCGGGGCGCCTGACCGACTCACTCCGCTTGGAGCTCGCCTCTAGCCTGTGCGATCCGCGCAAGGTTCCGCCGCTCGGATACATGACCAGCGAACAGTTCCGCCTTGCGGCACTGCGCATCCTCGGCCACGAGGAGCAGTTCCCCGTCGGGATCGGCGAGCACATCAAGGCCTGCGAGGTTGGGCTCTATCTTGGGTGGGGTGATTTTTCCATGGCTTCGAAGGTGGACGCATACATGGGAACTGCCAAGCGAACCTCGCGCGACAAACCGATCCATTCCCCGCTTGTCGCCTGCCACGTGGCTGTCCTGTTATCCAAGGTAGATGACCCCACTCAGCGGGCCGCGATCATGGATCGTCTGACAATCTACTCAAGAAGCCTCGCCGAGAACCCGCTGGACATTCCTGCGTTCCAGATGCGTGACGTTCCGATTCCCTTTGGCGCTGACCTTACACCGATAGAGGCGGTTTGTGCATCGCACCTTATTGCAAACCTTCGGATGGGGGGAAGCTAGTGATTGCTCGCAGCATCCGCGAACGCTTCGAGGTTCCTAAATCCCTGCTGCTCACAGGCGGAACCGATGAGGTAGCCCTGGAGATAAAACCTTACTTGCAGCCATTCGAACGCGAACTTGCTATGCGCGAGTTGCGAGCTCTGCTGAACTCCAGAGACGAAATTCGCGAGGAACACGGCTACTGGATTACCAGCACGGAGGTTTCCGACGAAATGCTGCGTGCTAGGTTGACCTATTGGCAGCGTGTTGGGCGCAGCTCCCTTGAGCCAACGCTCCAAAAGGCTCTCGAATTTACGCAGAATGGCGAGACAGCTGCCAACGAACGGCACGAGCTGCACCGGGCCCGGCGCTTGCGCTATGGTCCACACGACTTGCACGAGTACCGGGGGAAATTCTTCCCGCAACTTGTGCGCAGTCTGATAAACATGTCCGGTATTCCTGAGGGTTCCTTGGTGCTCGACCCAATGAGCGGCAGCGGAACTACAGCCTGTGAGGCAGTTGCGGTTGGAATGGCAGCTATCGGGGCGGATCTGAACCCGCTTTCGGCGCTAATCGCATCGGTCAAAGCATCGATCCCTGTAATCGATCCAAAGGAATTTAAGAAGCAGGCCATTGATCGGTTACCAAAGTTTAAGTTCGATCCAGTAGATCCCGCCAAGGTCTGGGGAGAGGATGATTTGCGCTACCTCGGAATGTGGTTCGACCCTAAGGCGATTGCGGATATAGCCTCAATTGTTTCTGCAATTGGTAGGATCCGGTTGCCGGCCTACCGCGACTTTTTTCGAGTGTGCCTGAGCAACATCGTGCGTTCTGTCTCTTGGCAGAAGTCTACCGACCTGCGTGTTCGAAAGGAAATCCAGCCCTACGACGCGGGAACGGCACAAGCACGGTTTTTGGCCGAGGCGGATGCCCAAGTTGATCGCATTTATCCTTATCTGTCCGTTCTCAAACGCCAAGGGCCAGCGAACGTAGAAATCCGTAGGGGCAATGCTTTGGACATAGCATCGATCTTCCCCGAATATAGGGGCAAGGTTGACCTGCTGATTACTTCGCCACCTTACGCGACGGCATTGCCGTACCTAGATACTGACCGCTTGAGCTTGATTGTGTTGGGCCTTTTGCCGCGAAAGCGGCACGGCGAGGCTGAACGCGACATGGTGGGCACCCGAGAGGTCTCCGAGCGCGAGCGGCGTGAGGCCTGGGCAGCCTATGAAGTCCGCCGAAGCGAGCTTCCCGAGGAAATCTCATCTCTTATCGACCTCATAGCCTCCGTCAATCACGGCGAGGGCATCGGCTTCCGTCGACGGAACCTTCCCGCCTTACTCGGGAAGTATTTTCTCTCGATGCTCGACGCAATGCGTTCGGCAAGAGAACTCATGAAACCGGGCGCGTTCGGCTACTACGTTGTCGGGAACAACAGCACGGAGGTTGGCGGCGAGAAAATCAAAATCCCAACCGACCACTTTCTTGTTGGCCTTGGTGCCGCCGCCGGCTGGACACCAGTAGAGCAAATTTCCATGGAACTGATCGCCTCGCGCGACATCTTCCGCGAGAATCGCGGATCTTCCGAAACCATTCTTTGTTTCCGCGCATGACAACTCTGATTCGCAAGGCCATCTATACCCGCGAGGACGAAGCAGCTCTCGTCCTTGGTGGCGAGGAGTGGAATTTTCATGAGGCGGAGACCAAGGAGCACCTGCACTCTCTACACCCTTATCCGGCAAAATTTATCCCTCAGATTCCACGAAGGGCTATCCATCTTTGGACTGCGATGGGCGATTTGGTCTACGATCCGTTCAATGGGTGCGGGACAACGGTGTTCGAAGCCAGTCTCGCTGGAAGGCGGGGGGTCGGCACGGACAACAATGCGGTGGCGATCCTCGCCTCGCGTGCTAAAACGGCAATCTACTCAAAAGCCGATGTCGATGCTCTGGACGCGTTCGCGTTAAAGACTGCTGGTGGTTTGGATTTTGCGCCGCCGCGACCGGACCTGATTCCGACGAACAAGAACTTTCATTACTGGTTCGATCCCGTTACGGTCGAGCGGCTTGCCGCTCTCAAGGGGCTTATCCTCGCGGAGAGGGACCCTGTTAGAACTTTGCTGATGGCGGTGTTCTCATCGATTATTGTGAGGGTGTCTTATCAGGACAGTGATACCCGCTATTCCCGCAAAATAAGGCAGGTGAACGTAGACGAGGTTGATTCGGTATTTCGCTCACGCCTTGCCGACACGATTTCGCGCATCCCTGACGCGATGATAGACGGACGAGGATCTGTAGATGTAATCCAAGCAGACTCTCGCTCTGTCCCATTCATAGATACAGGGAGCGTTTCGTTGATTGTTACTTCCCCTCCGTATCTGAACGCATATGACTATCACAAATATCATCGGCAGCGCCTCCACTGGATCGGTGGAGATGAGAGCGTGGAGTTTGCCCGTGACCGCGAGATAGGCAGTCACGATGAGTTCACGAGGAATAACGCCACCCCGAATGGCTACTTCGATGACATGCGTGCTTGTTTCTCCGAATGGGCGCGAGTCCTCAAGAAGGGCGGCCGGTGTCTGATTGTTGTCGGCGACGCGATCGTATCAAAGCAAGCAGTTCAAGTAGGTGATCGATTCATCGACCTATTGTCTTCTGAAGGCTTAATTGAGGAAAAACGGTGGATAAGGACACTTCATTCAACCAAACGAGCATTTAACGTAAAAAACAGTCGAATAAGCCACGAACATGTTCTGCTTGTCACAAAACGTTAAGCGGGTGAATGCCTAACTACTAGTGTTAGATATTGAATTTGGAGCAGCAGAATGTATTGGCTTTCTGTAGAACGATATGAGAATTGGATAGTAGATAGAAATTCAGGTTTCACATTTCTAGGTATATCCGAACGAAAACAAAAAATCGCCGAAAAAATGGAGATTGGCGATATTTTGGTTACATATGTATCTAGTGGATACAGCTGCTTTTCAGATGCCCGAGAGATTGTTTCTGAAAAGCCGAAGAGATCCAAATTTGGCTTGATTTACGATGAACCATATCCGTACTTTATTGAGACCAAGCCATTGGTTATTTTGCACGAAACGCAATGGGTGAAAATCCACAAACTTGTGACATCACTTGGCTTTCTCCCAAAGGAGAAAGATTGGCGTCAAGTCTTGCGGAACTCACCAAAAAAACTTTCAAATGCAGACGGCGAGATTATTCTAGTTGCGCTTAACAATGCTTATAGGCAGTGCAATTCAACTGAGTGATGAAATAGAAACCGTAATTATTCACCCTAACATCGCCGCCACCTTTTCCATCTCAGGGTGGTAGTACCGTGCCAGCATGCGCGTGTCCTTGTGTCCTGTAACTTTCATCAACGTGTGCATTCTTCGGTGCTGAAGGGGAGGGCAAGACTCCCGATAATCTCACCCCAGCTTCTTCAGAATGTTTCTCGGCTCAAGGTGCGTGTACTTCCGTAGTTCGCTGAGCGTCTTGTGCCCGGTGATTGACTGAACCTCAAACACGTTCAAACCCTTCTCAAACAGCCTGGACGTGCCTTCGTGGCGTAAGTCATGGAAGTGCAGGTCGGGAGCATCTATGTCTGCGCGTGCCTCTTCCCAGACTCTTCGGAGTTGAGACTCGGTAATCGTCCAGACTTCACCTTTCGACTTCCAATCCAAATTCAAGTCTTGCAGTGCCTTCATGGCAGCGGATGAGAATAATGTGGTGCGTGTCTCGCCGTTCTTCGTGTCGCGCAAGACGGCTGAACAAGCCTTCTTATTGATGTTTTCCCGGCGCAAATTGAAAATCTCCGATCTGCGCATGGCGGTCTCCACGGCGATGATTACGAACGCCTTGGCCTCACCAGTCAACGCCTTCATCAAGGCCTCGTATTCGCCCTTGTGGAGCCGTCTCTCGCGAGGTTTGCCATTACTCGGCAAATCGATCTGGCCGCTGACTGGGTTAGTGACTGGTAAGCGCCACTTACGAATCGCGATCCGGTAAAGGTGGGAAATGATTGATGCGTACTTGCGCTTGTTGTTCTCGCTGCCGCCGATCTCTTCCAGAAAGGCCAGGACGTCGTCCGGCGTGACGCCGTGCATGGGCTTCTTTGCAAGCTTGGTTCGTTTTGCTTTGCCAATCCTGAACTCTTCGGTTGATGCACCTTTCTTGGTCGGGGTGATCTCAAGAAGATAGCGATCCAGAGCATCGCTGACAGACAGGCTCTTGATAGATTGCTTCTTGATCCGCGATTCGATGATGGCGCTTTCATGAACGTCCAGGGACTGTGAAAGCTTGTGTGAGTCACGGTAGACCCGAGCTTCTGCTAAACTGTCCAGAGTCTTGTCTAGTTTGTGGCCGTTTACCATCATGCGGACTCGAAATGAGTGCAAACCTTCTTGGTATATGCCTTTTTCGACCTTTTTCCACATGATAATGCCCACGAACGATTTGCCGGATTTTGCCGGATAATTATTAGCGAATCAAGCATAAATCGCACAGGCAATGGGATTGATTGGATGTGGGCTGTGGATTTAGGTTCCAGCGCCGCAAGGCGTGCAGGTTCGAGTCCTGTCTTCCGCACCAAAAAGATCAAAAAACTTCTATAAAACCGTCGCAGGCATGTGTGCCAATGCCGCTTCGGCTGATTATGTTTGCGGTGTTTTAGCCTTCAACAAGACCCACACTGCGCCGCCGCCTCCCGCATGCGCCGGCGCTTCGCAAAACGCCAGTACCTGCGCATGCTGCGCCAGCCAGTGGCGGGTGTGAACTTTCAGTATTCCGTCGCGCCCCTCGCTGCGCCAGCCCTTGCCGTGAATGATGTTGACGCAGCGCAGCCCGCGTTGGGTGGCCTGATGCAGGAATTCCACCAATAATCTTCTGGCCTCGTCGCTGCCAAGTCCGTGCAAATCGAGTTCATCCTGCGGTGGCCATTCGCCGCGCCGCAATTTGCGCAGCGTCATGCGGTTGAGGCCGTTACGCAGGAATTCGGTGAGAGCGATGTCGCCTGCACCCTGGTCAGACAGGGTGTCCGCGATGGGCGCGGAGAAGGTGACGCCGTCTCTGGTTCTGCGGGGCTTGGGGGTTGGCACGACGCGGTCGGTCGGCTTGAGCGGAACCACATTTTCCAGTGCCTGCCGGAACAATTCTTTCTCTTGCTCCGGTTTTTCTTTCACGACTTACCCCAGTGCGGCGAGGTATTTGTCCGCATCCAGTGCCGCCATACAGCCGGTCGCCGCACTGGTGCAGGCCTGGCGATAGATGTGGTCCTGCACGTCGCCGGCGGCGAACACACCGGGAATGCTGGTTTGGGTGGCGTTGCCGTTACGGCCGCCCTGGGTGACGAGGTAACCGTTTTCCATTTCCAACTGACCGGCGAAGATGTCGGTGTTGGGTTTGTGGCCGATGGCGATGAACACGCCGTCCACCTTGATCTCCTGCGTTGCGCCGTCCTGCACATTCTTCAGGCGCGCGCCGGTAACACCGGAATCGTCGCCCAACACCTCGTCCAGCACCTGGTGCAGTTGCAGGGTGATCCTGCCTTCCTGCACTTTCTCCATCAGGTGATCGATCATGATGCCTTCGGCGCGGAAGGTGTCGCGGCGGTGCACCAGCGTGACATGGCTGGCGATGTTGGCCAGATACAGCGCTTCCTCCACGGCGGTGTTGCCGCCGCCAATCACGGCGACCGGTTTGTTGCGATAGAAGAATCCATCGCAGGTGGCACAGCCCGACACGCCTTTGCCCATGAATGCTTCTTCCGAAGGCAGGCCGAGATATTGTGCCGAAGCGCCGGTGCAGATGATCAGTGCATCGCAGGTGTAGGTTCCCGCATCACCGATCAGGGTGAACGGTTTCTGTTGCAGTTTGGCGGTATGGATGTGGTCGAAGAGGATCTCGGTGTTGAAACGTTCGGCGTGTTGCTGGAAGCGCTGCATCAGCTCCGGACCCTGCACGCCGTTGACATCGGCCGGCCAGTTATCCACTTCGGTGGTGGTCATCAGTTGTCCGCCCTGTGCCATGCCGGTAATCAGCACCGGCTTCAGGTTGGCGCGTGCGGCATACACGGCGGCGGTGTAACCGGCGGGGCCGGAACCGAGAATAAGGAGACGATGGTGCTGCGCGATTTTTTCCATGATTTTGACAGGGGATTGTTCGGGTTGGCGATGCCGAAATTTAACAGTGAGCGGCGAGACTGTCGAGTAAAATGCGCGCGCCATGAAGATATTTATCCCGTTTTTCCTGTTGTTCACCACCCTGTCCGTTCAAGCCGCCGAGTTGCCCGGAATTCCCGCCTTCATCGATGAGATGGTGGCGCGCCACCAGTTCAAGCGGGCAGAGCTGGAGCGGGTGTTTCGCCGCGCCGAGCAGCGGCCGGATGTGATTGAGGCGATCAACAAGCCCGCCACGCTTAAACCGTGGCCGGAATATCGTGCCAACTTTGTCAACCGCGAGCGGATCGAAGGCGGACTCAAGTTCTGGCAGAAAAACGGGGCGGCCCTGGCGCGGGCGCAGCGCGAGTTTGGGGTGCCGGCGGAATATATCGTCGCCATCATCGGGGTGGAAACCTTGTACGGGCGCAACACTGGCGGCTATCGCGCGCTGGATGCGCTGACCACCCTGGCATTTTCCTATCCGCGGCGCGCAGATTTTTTTCGTGTCGAACTGGAACAGTTCCTGTTGCTGGCGCGCGAGCAGGACTTCAATCTGCTCGAAATCAACAGCTCCTATGCGGGGGCGCTCGGCATCCCGCAATTCATGCCGGGCAACTTTCGCAAATACGCGCTTGATTACAACGGCAACGGCAAAGTGGACATCCTGCATGAAGCGGCGGATGCCATCGGCAGTGTGGCGAATTATTTCAAGCACTACGGTTGGCGCAGTGGCGAGCCGGTGGCGCTGTTGGCCAGCGTAGCCAACGCGCAGCGGCTGGGTGTCATGACCGAGGTGAGTCCGCTGCGGGGATGGCGTACCGATGCAGGGGTTACACCGGCGCTGAAAACGGATGGCGTGTTGCCGCCGGCCTGGCTGTTGGACCTGACGCTGGAGAACGGCAAGGAATACTGGCTGGCGTTCGAAAACTTCGATGTCATCATGCGTTACAACATCAGCAGTTTTTACGCGCTGTCGGTGCATCAACTGGCGCAGGCCCTGCGCGACGGGCGGCACAACAAGTAGATGGGTTGAGCGCAGCGATACCCATCCAAAAAATTTCAGCGCATACGCCGGGCGCCGCTGAAACGCGTCTTCCAGTAGTTGAGCTCCATGCGTTCCACCCGAATGCGGTCGCCGCTCTTCGGTGAATGGACGAATTTTCCGTCACCGATATAGAGACCG